>Ga0209550_10006973_pt1 | contig 10487 bp, 11 predicted proteins | sample LauGreSuBDMM15SN_2_FD_187567 | JGI IMG/M metagenome (GOLD analysis project Ga0209550, IMG submission 187567) | Freshwater lake microbial communities from Lake Michigan, USA - Su13.BD.MM15.SN (SPAdes) (version 5) | ecosystem: Environmental > Aquatic > Freshwater > Lake | place: Lake Michigan... | reverse complement strand
TTATAGTATTACCTCTTTTTAAAGTGGGTAATATATGCAAAAACATTGACTGCATGATTTCTGGAATTCCAGCCATTACATATGTATTTTCTATAATAAAACCTGGAGCCGCAGTCAGAGCGTTGTTTATTAATGTAACACCTTCAGGCATTAAGGCCATTTTTTCGCTCGCTGGGGGCATTATTCTGCCATTTGCCTCATAACCTTCTTTTATAAGTTGATATGCTTCCATATTTTTCTCTAATGCTCGTGCAAAAGCGCTAGATATAGCTTCCGATGTTATATCATCGTGAGTAGGTCCTATTCCACCTGTGGTGAATAAGTAATCATATATTTTGGATAATTCCAGGACAGAATTTATAATTGCTTTTTTTCTATCTGGAACAATCCTTACTTCTTCAAGATGGATTCCTATATCAGATAAATGAGAGGCTATAAATTTGATGTTCAAATCTTGTGTACGACCAGAGAGTATTTCATTGCCTATTATAAGAATGGCCGCTGTAACTTTTTGCATATGTATGCTAATTGGTTTTAGATAGATGAATTTTACCCTAAACTCTTAGTTAAGTCTATGAAAAATCCTAGAATTTTGACTAGAAAATTCTAGGATGATTTATGCGATATTATTATTTTGCAGCTTGATCGTGATGTTCATGTGCATGCTTTGCATCATGATGCTCATGCTCATGTTTAGCTTTATCAGCATGCTCGTGCTTTTCTTCTTTTGTTTCAGTAGCATTTGCAGCGAAAGGTAGTAATGCAAGGGTAAGTAAAACCGCTAGTAAATTTTTCATATTATCTTCTCCTTAGATTCTTTTGTTAACGGTACTATCGAGTTTATGGCGCAACTGATGCTACGTCAATTTGTAAGCAGTGAAGATAAATATTTTTATACATATGATGTCTTTATGCATCATATATTATATGGAATAATGATAAATTCTAGCTATGCTTTACATGTGTACTTAAGATGATATTCTACATCGAGTTAGAATTATTGTATATGTATTCAAGAATGAAGGTGAGATGAAGATTATCAAAAAGGTTATTTATGCTAAGTAAAAAATATAAAAAATTACCAAATATTCTTACTTTAATACGTATTTTTGTTATACCTGTTATAATAATTACTTTCTATTTTGATGATATAGTTTTTGCTCATCAATTAAGTGCAGCATTTTTCTTATTGGCATGCCTTACAGATTGGTTGGATGGCTATTTAGCTCGAAAATATTCATTAGAGACCAATTTTGGTAAAATGCTAGATCCTATAGCTGATAAATTGCTCGTTGGCAGCGTTTTGTTAATGTTAGTCAAATTTGGAAAAGCTGGTGAGGTGCCGTGTATTCTTATCTTAATGCGGGAATTTTTTATTGCTGGGCTTAGAGAATTCTTGGCAGGAATTCGTGTGAGTGTTCCTGTTTCCAATCTAGCTAAAACTAAAACTTTCATGCAGATGGCGGCTTTATTTATATTATTATTGGGATCAACAGGATCCAAAATTGCTTCACTAGATCTAATAGGCCAGGTGGTATTATGGCTTGCGGCTATTCTTACGCTAGTTACAGGATTTGTATATTTTAGAGCTTCTCTTAAGTATTTTTAAGGTGTCACTCTTAGCTAAAGGCGGGAATCCAGAAGACTGCAACATAAAATGTTGCGGAAGTAGTATAGATATTGGATCCCTGCTTCGGCTGGGATGATGCCCAGAGGCTCAGCTGCTTAAAGATGACGAGATGCTGGGACCACTCTGGAATAACACCAATATTTCTACTCGTTCATTTTTGCACCCATAATGCTATATCCAGCATCCACGTAATGTATTTCACCCGTGACACCAGATGATAAATCGCTTAATAAATAAATAGCAGCGCCTGCAACATCCTCTTGAGTTACATTTCTTTTAATAGGGGAGGCGGCTGCATGCGATTCTAGCATTGATTTAAAATCACCAATAGCGCTAGCTGCAAGAGTTCTGATAGGTCCTGCTGAAATTGCATTGACTCTAATATTCTCTCTACCTAAATCAGCGGCAATATAGCGTACGCTGGATTCAAGGGCTGCTTTTGCTACTCCCATTACATTGTAATTTGGGACATATTTCATTGCGCCTAGATATGTTAGAGTTATTATACTACCTCCATCTTTCATCAGAGGTGCTGCTCGTTTTGCAAGTGCTGCTAAAGAAAAGCATGAAATATTCATGGTGTTTTGGAAATTAGATAATGTAGTATCCACATATCTTCCTCTTAGTTCATTTTTATCAGAAAAAGCTATAGCATGTACAAGAAAATCTATTTTCCCCCATTTTTTTGAGACTTCTTCAAACATAGCATCCATTGATACTTCATCTGTTACATCGCATTGTAAAGTTGTAGTGACTCCTATGCTTTCTGCTAAAGGCTCCACGCGTTTTTGAATGGCAGCTCCAGGGTATGTGAGGGCTAGTTCAGCTCCACAAGCTTTTGCGTATTGCGCTATAGGCCACGCTATTGACATATTATTAGCGATACCTGCAATAATCCCCTTTTTCCCTGCTAGTAAATTAGCAGGCAAATTCTTTAATTTTACAGCATCTTCACTCATGATTAGCTCCTTTAGTTTGAAATATTACATATAAGATTACGCTCAGTAATAATACAGCAAATAATTGATGTGCCAAGGCTAATTTGATGGGTATTATATAAAGTAGTGTAAATATCCCCAGCAAAAACTGACATACCACTACGGCTATGACGATGTAGGCTAGATATTTATGATGTTTTAATAGTTTGTAAGAAAGCAAACTCGAACTAAATACTACAATATATGCCATAATTCTATGTAAAAATTGTACAGAAACTGGATCATTAAATAACTGCGTTGATAATTTAAATTCGTGGGGTACAAAATTTCCTCCCATCATTGGATATTCATTATATATTAGGCCAGCATCTAATCCTGCTACCAATCCTCCAAGAAAGATTTGGATATAGATGAGGAAGAGGGTGAGTGCGGGGTACGTGCTTGTGTCACCGCGTCTAAGGTGGGCGGGGGAATTATTGATGCTGGATCCTGGTTTTCTGGAGTATGACATAGAAGATTGCTGTGATATCTGAAAAATCTGCCACAGAATCACTGAATAAAGCAATATAGCCATGATTAAATGCATAGCTAGTCTGTAATGACTCACATGTGGGTTATCGACTAATCCACTTTTGACCATATACCAACCCATTGCTCCTTGCAATATAACAAGTAAGCACATGGCGATATATGGCATAGGGTTTTTGATCTGTTTTTTTATTCCAAAAAATATAGCTGGGATGATAATTATTAAGCCTGTGATCCTCCCAAGTATTCTATGAATGAATTCTAACCAAAAAATATTCTTGAAATCTTCAAGTGTAAAATTCTTGTTTAATTTTTGATATTCTGGAGATGTTTTATAGCTTGAGAATTCTTCGCCCCATGTTCTTTGATTTAAAGGTGGTAATATGCCTGTAATAGGTTTCCATTCTACTATTGATAAGCCTGAATCAGTGAGTCTAGTTAAGCCGCCTACGAAGACCATTAAAACCACCATAAACGCGCAGCTTATTAGCCAGATTTTTTGCATATTTAATCCTTTTTTTGTCATTACTTTAAACGTTATCTCCGCCAAGTTCTAGAGTGCCACTATAATGAAATGGTCTGTACAAATTCTTATACAAAATTTCTTTAAAATATGCTATAAGCTATTTTCATATTTATATATAAAAATAATATTATTATGCAAGCTAATAAAATAGATACTGCAACAACTCCAGACAAAAAAATTTTTGTAAAAACATATGGGTGTCAGATGAATATGTATGACTCAATTAAGATGCAAGATCTTATGTCTCCATATGGTTATGGTACGACTGATAGTATGGATGATGCGGATATGGTTGTGCTTAATACTTGTCATATAAGAGAAAAAGCTGCTGAAAAAACATATTCTGAACTTGGTAGAGTGCGTCAACTTAAAGAGTCAAGAAAAAAAGAAAAGCGTAATTTGATTATAGTAGTCGCAGGTTGCGTAGGGCAAGCAGAGGGGGATGAGATTTTTTCCAGAGCTCCTTTTGTTGATATAGTGGTAGGCCCACAATCATACCATAATTTGCCCAATCTAGTTGCTAGTATAGCAGAAGGTAATAAAAATCTTATAGAGCTTGATTTTATCGAAGAAGAAAAATTTGATAAATTACCAATTAATACTTCTCCGCAGGGTATAAGTGCCTGTATTTCAGTCCAAGAAGGTTGTGATAAATTTTGTACATTTTGCGTAGTGCCTTATACAAGGGGAGCAGAATTTTCTAGGCCTTTAGAGCATGTGTATCGTGAGGTTCTAAATGCTACATCACAAGGGGCGATTGAAATTACTTTGCTTGGACAAAATGTGAATGGATATCACGGTAAATCTGTAGATGGCAATGATATAAAATTTGCTCTTTTAATTGAAAGTTTGGCTGAAATAAAATCCTTGCAGAGAATAAGATATATGACTTCTCACCCTATTGATATGGATGACGATTTAATAAAATTACATGGAACGGAGCAAAAACTTATGCCGTTTCTGCATCTTCCGATTCAATCTGGGTCCAATAGAATGCTGAAGGCTATGAATAGAGGTCATACGCGAGAAGAGTATTTGGAGATAATGGATAAATTGAGATTGGCAAGGGAAGATATTGCGATTTCTTCGGATTTTATAGTAGGGTTTCCTGGCGAAACGGATGAAGATTTTGCAGATACTATGAATATAGTGCAACATCTCAAATTTGCCCAATGCTACTCTTTTAAATATAGCCCAAGACCTGGTACTCCTGCTGCTACGAAGGATAATCAAGTGCCTGAAAATATTAAAAATGAAAGACTAAAAATATTGCAGGATGCAATTAATAAGCATCAACTAGAGTATAATATTTCTTGTGTTGGAAAAATAATGCCTGTTTTGTTTGACAGGGAAGGTAAGCATCAAGGGCAAATTATTGGCAAATCTCCCTATATGCAGTCTGTTCATATAACTAATCCAGACGAAACTCTGCTCGGTAAAATTATAGATGTGCGTATAAAAGAAGGTAGAGCTAGTAGTTTGGCTGGAGAAGTGGTGTAGGTTGTAGTCCATTACTGAAATGGGTTCCAAGAGTTTGGGTTACAAGGTCCCATTGTGATTTATTACATAACGATTCGATTATGGCTAGCTTAGTACAGAAAACTTCTTGACATAAGCTCTGTTTTCGGTAGAATCTCTCAGTCTAAATATAGATAGAATGGGCTTGTAGCTCAGCTGGTTAGAGCACACGCCTGATAAGCGTGAGGTCGGAAGTTCAAGTCTTCTCAAGCCCACCATTCTATTCCAAATATTCTCCTGATAAATTGCTATTCCTAAAGCCTATTACTCTCATTTCTCAAAAGACCCTGGCTCTGGTAGATCATAATGTGGAGGAATTTCCAAAGGTTTTTGGCGTTCAACCATATATTCGTTAGGACCTGCAGTCGCCAAACCTAATTTTTGTTTGGTTTTTTGGCTGCATGCTGCAAGCGTAAGTAGTGATATTACTAGTAAAATATTTTTCATTTTATTCCTTTCTCTGCTATTTTCTCATCTAATTTTCTAATTTTTTCTGCCTCAGCAGCAACATCATCATACTCTTGATCTTTTTTCTTAGCAACAGATTTCGCGTGTTTATAATATTCTAATACTACTGTAAATGCCCCTATAAATATAAAGCTATCTGCAAAATTAAACGCAGGGAAATAAAATTCTTTATAATGAAAATATATAAAATCAAATACTGCTCCATTAAAGAACCTGTCATATAGATTTCCTAATGCGCCCCCTATTATCAAACTATATCCAATATAAAATTTATAATTTGGAGAGTTTAATAATAATTTCCATACATATAAAACTACAATAGTATTTAACCCTAAGAATATTTTATTACTCAGCGATTCATATTGTTGAAATAATCCAAAACTAATACCGTGATTCCAGCTATATACTAAATCTAAAAAACTTGTAACTGGTATACTATAGCCTTGCTTAGTTAATAGCATATTTTTGAACCACCATTTACTCAATTGGTCAATGATTGCATATTTTAGGGTAGCTATAATGCTGAAAAACAGTAATAGAAAGATTTTTTTTAATTGGTGGTTTATGGATATTATGGGCATTATAAGTTATATTTTTTATAGTAGGATAAACTATATTTTGACTTTTGAGAATAAATTATGTAAGAGTATGAGTGGATTTTATGCCCCTGTGGTGAAATTGGTAGACGCGGCAGACTCAAAATCTGCAGCCCAAAAGGCGTGCTGGTTCAAGTCCGGCCAGGGGCACCACAAAGATTATTTACTTCTTTTCCCATAATTCTTCTAGATTGTAGTACTCTCTTGCTTCAGGATGCATAAGATGTACAATAACATCTCCTGCATCTACTAGAACCCATTCTGATTTTGCAAAACCCTCAAGATTTATCTTAGGCAAGCCACTTAATTTAAGCTCATCTGCAAGATGATTAGCTATTGCGCCTACGTTTTTGGTAGAGCGTCCACTCGCAAAGACTAAATAGCTTGCTATTGAAGAACTGTCTTTTACTGGTATAACTTTTATATTTTCTGCTTTTTTATCTTCAAGCAATTTTATTACTAAATCTTTTAACTGCTTAGAGTTCATTTTATTAAATTCTATCACTTATTCTCCAATTGTTGTCTAATTTCTGTAGAGGACATGCTTGATAATATATCTCGTACAAATACTAATTTGTGCTTTACTCCATTAGAAGTCACATCTTCGAATGGTTTCATTTCTGCATAGTCTCTGGTCCATGTCTTAGCCTCATTATTTTGTTGCCATTCTTCTGGTGGAATGGCGTAGTTATACTTTGTTTTCAGCATCAAACCAGCTATACTATCATCTAAAAGCTCAGTATAGGACTCACGATTAAAAATTATCATATCCACTAATGTAGGTAATTTATCATAATTTTCCCATAAATGGAACTCTTTAAGGCAATCAACTCCCATGAGCCATATAAATTTTGTTTTAGGAAGATGCTGAGTCAGATATTCTAACGTAGCAAAACTGTTTGTTGATGGTATATCTAGCTCTAAATTTGAAACCAAAATTCTAGGGTGATTTTTAGTAAGTTCACAGCATAGTTCTATTCTTTTATCCAAATTATATTTATAGACTGGTTTTAGATTATTCTGTGGCACTACTAACCATAATATATTATCTAATCCCATTTCAAGCGCTTTCAAACTTATTGCTAAATGTCCTTTATGAGGTGGATTAAATGATCCGCCTAAAATACCCACATGTTTATATGCAAGATCTAAACTACTAAAAGATTGCAAATTATAAAAATTTTGGCTAAATTGCATTTGTTGTAAAACCTAATAAATATTCTTAAAGTGGCAATAAAAAAATCTGAACTAGAGCATATTATACTAGAATCTTTTCCTAATGCTACTATAGAACTAATAGATTTGGCAGGAGATGAAGATCATTATAGTCTGTCTATAATAGATAAATCTTTTGAATCCCTGCCCCTAATAAAGCAACATAAAATGGTGAAAGAGGCTTTGAAGCATGTGCTTAATAGTAAATTGCATGCTATTACTATAAAAACTTCACATATATAGAGGTCATATATGTGAATGCATTTTTGCTGTTATTCCAATGTAAGGCTGGGATGACAAATACGAAAATGATGCCATTGAGGCATGATATTATTGAAGTTGTAATATATAAGAACTAAAAATATGAATAAAAAATTATCTTTTCAAGATATTATAATGATGTTGCAGCAATTTTGGATTAAGCAAGGTTGTGCGATACTTCAGCCATATGATATGGAGATGGGGGCGGGAACATTTCACCCAGCTACAGTGCTTAGAACATTAGGTCCCAAGTCTTGGAATGTCGCTTTCGTCCAACCTTCCAGAAGGCCTACTGATAGCAGATATGCTGAGCATCCTAATAGAATGCAACATTACTACCAGTTTCAAGTGATTTTAAAACCTTCTCCAGATAATATTCTTGATCTTTATTTAGAAAGTTTGGAAATGCTTGGTATAGATAAAAAACGGCATGATATAAGATTCGTTGAAGATGATTGGGAATCTCCTACGCTTGGGGCTGCGGGACGCGGTTGGGAAGTATGGTGCAATGGTATGGAGGTGTCGCAATTTACATATATGCAGCAGCTTTGTGGTATAGAATGTAGACCTGTTGCTGGAGAAATTACATATGGTCTAGAAAGGCTTGCTTTATATATTCAAGAAGTTGATGAGGTAAAAAATCTCGACTGGAACGGAGCGTCTGGAGAAAAAGCTCTTACATATGGTGAAATAGACTTTGAAGCTGAAAAACAATTTTCAAAATATAATCTAGAACTTGCAAATACGGATATGCTATTTAGGCACTTTGCCGATGCTGAAGCAGAATGTAATATTTTAGTAGAGAATAATTTACCATTTCCTGCATATGATCAATGTATTAAAGCAAGTCATATATTTAATTTGCTAAATTCCAGAGGTGTTATTAGTGTTACAGAAAGAGCGAGTTATATTGGAAGAGTTCGGAACTTAGCAAAAATTTCTGCAGTGAAATGGTTGAATATGCAGGGAGTTAGTACAGATGCATGATCTTATTTTAGAATTATATACCGAAGAAATTCCAGCGTTAATGCAAAAGCCTGCTGAGGAAGAATATAAGCGTATTTTTGAAAAAGCCTTTGCCGAAGCTGAGATTAGTTATAGTCTATTGAATATGTATATTGGTCCAAGGCGTATAGTGCTTCATGTGGATGATTTACCCAAAGAATTGCCTGCAAAAAACATCCAAATTAAAGGTCCTAAATTAAGCGCCCCAGATGGTGCTATAGAAGGATTTTGTAAATCGAATAACATTGCAAAAAAAGATCTTGTTGTCCAAAATATCAAGGATCAAGAATGTTACGTATATGAGACTAGAACAAAACCACAGCAGATTAGAGATATTCTTCCACAGATTTTGATTCGCGCTATAGAAGAATATAGCTGGCCAAAATCAATGTATTGGGGTGATTATAAAATCAAATGGGTAAGACCATTGATTAACATTATGTGTATTTTGGATGATAAAATTTTAGAGATGTCATTTGGGCATTTAAAAGCTAATAATATAAGTTTTGGTCATAGATTTATTGCTTATAATAAATTTGAAATATTAGATTGGAATGATTACAACAATAAACTCAAAAATTCTTTCGTTATTTTAGGGCGTGCAGAGCGTTTGAAATTAATCCAAGATGGGATTGCTATCGCAGAAAAAAAGCATAATTTACATGTGGAAATTGATAATAAATTACTAGAAGAAGTAGCAGGACTTGCTGAATATATTTCTGTTTTGGTTGGAAAAATTCCTGAGAAATTTATGCATCTTCCTAGTGAAATTCTTGAAACTAGTATGAGAACTCATCAACGCTATTTTACTACAAGATTTAGTGATGGAAAATTTGCCCCATATTTTGTTTTTGTTTCCAATTTATCAGGAGTGGATTTAAGTGATGTAATTGAGGGTAATGAGAAGGTTTTATCAGCGCGCCTTGCTGATGCTGCATATTTTTATAGGCAAGATAAAAAGCTCCCGTTAGAAGGACGATTAGATAAACTAAAAACAGTAGTATTTCATACAAAACTTGGAACTATGTTTGATAAAACTCAAAGACTGAGGTCCCTTGTTCAATATTTACAGCCTAACAATGAGAATTTAGCGCGGGCAGCGTTATTATGCAAAGCAGACTTAGTGACCGAAGCCGTAGGAGAATTTCCTGAACTTCAAGGTATTATGGGTAGTTACTATGCCTTAGAAGCTGGAGAAGAGGTCCAAGTAGTAGATGCGATAAGGAATCATTATAAGCCGCAAGGTGTTGAAGATTTGCCAACTGGTATTGCTGCTTATCTTTCCCTAGCGGATAAAACTGATAGCTTAGTAGGGCTCATGCTTGCTGGAGAGAGAGCTACTGGATCGAAGGATCCTTATGCATTAAGGCGTTACGCTCTGGGAATAATTAAAATTATTTTGGCTAATAATCTAAAATCTATTAGCATGAAAACTTTGATAAATTATAGTGCTGAATTATATTCATTGTCATCTTATGCTCTTGAGGGAAATGTTGTGTCTCAGAAAGATGAGATTTTAGGTTTTATAGAAGAAAGATTTAAACATTCTTTGCGAGAAGAAAGTGATGTTGCATTAATTAATACCGCTGTGGATTTATCTGTAGAAGACGATATTCTCATTACTTTAGATAAACTACATATATTGCAGCAAATATTAGATTCTGATAATGGAAAAATATTGCTTCAACTTTATCGTAGGGTTCGCAATATATTAGGTGAAGAGCAAATTTCTGTAACAATTGATGTAGCGAAGTTTAAATTGCAAGAAGAGCGTGATCTATACGCGGCTATTACTCTTATAT
>Ga0209550_10006972_pt1 | contig 10487 bp, 7 predicted proteins | sample LauGreSuBDMM15SN_2_FD_187567 | JGI IMG/M metagenome (GOLD analysis project Ga0209550, IMG submission 187567) | Freshwater lake microbial communities from Lake Michigan, USA - Su13.BD.MM15.SN (SPAdes) (version 5) | ecosystem: Environmental > Aquatic > Freshwater > Lake | place: Lake Michigan, USA... | reverse complement strand
CTAAGGCACTCAAAAGCCCGCTTGTTGAAACTGAACACCTACTTCTCTCAATTTTAAAAAATAAAGAGAATATCGCTACACAAATACTAAATCAGTTCGACGTTGACTACGATTTGTTTAGAAATGAATTGGGTGCAGTGAAAAGTAACGACATCAAAAGTGAATTTTCAGAGGAACCTGAAGAGGAATTTGATGAGGAAAGAAAAAGCGCCCAGCAAAAGTCCGCCAAATCACAACCTGCAGGTAAAAGCAAAACTCCTGTGCTTGATAATTTTGGTCGTGATATTACCAAACTCGCCGAGTCTGGTACCTTAGACCCCATTGTTGGCAGGGAAAAGGAAATTGAGCGGGTTTCTCAAATCCTCTCCAGACGCAAAAAAAATAACCCTATCCTTATTGGCGAGCCTGGTGTTGGTAAAACTGCCATCGTTGAAGGTTTGGCTTTGCGCATCGTTCAAAGAAAAGTATCCCGTGTGTTGTTCGATAAGCGTGTTGTATCCCTCGATTTGGCTGCTTTGGTAGCCGGAACAAAATACCGAGGTCAGTTTGAAGAGCGTATGAAAGCCATCATGAATGAACTCGAGAAGAACCGTGATGTGATTTTGTTTATTGATGAAATACACACTATTGTTGGTGCCGGTGGAGCGAGTGGCTCTCTAGATGCTTCAAACATCTTCAAACCAGCTCTTTCTCGTGGTGAACTACAATGTATAGGCGCTTCAACGTTGGATGAATATAGAATGCATATCGAAAAAGATGGCGCTCTAGACAGAAGGTTCCAAAAGGTACTCATAGAGCCACCTTCCGTAGATGAAACCATTCAAATTCTAAACAACATCAAATCTCGTTACGAAGATTTTCACAACGTAGATTATTCTCAAGAAGCCATCGACTCTTGTGTGAAACTCAGTGATCGTTATATGACGGATCGACTTCTCCCGGACAAAGCCATCGATGTATTAGATGAAGTTGGAGCAAGGGTACACTTGAAAAATATCAACGTTCCTGAAGATATCATCGAACTTGAAAAGAAAATTGAAGACATCAAACTGGAGAAAAACAGGGTGGTGAAAAGCCAACGTTTTGAAGAAGCTGCAAGCTTGAGGGATACCGAAAAGAGATTGCAAGAAGAATTGGAAAAAGCAAAAAACAACTGGGAAGAAGAATCTAAACACAAACGCTACCCAATTGGTGAAGAAGACATCGCAGAGGTTGTGAGCATGATGACGGGCATCCCCGTTAAAAGAATGGTTCAAGCCGAAACTGATAAGTTGCGCAACATGGGTATTGACATGAAAGCCATGGTTGTTGGACAAGATGATGCCATTGGAAAGGTTGTGAAAGCCATACAAAGGAATAGGGTAGGACTGAAAGATCCTAAAAAACCGATAGGAACTTTCATATTCTTAGGACCTACAGGTGTTGGTAAAACAGAGTTGGCAAGGGCTCTTTCAAGGTATATGTTCGACGCTGAAGATGCACTTATTCGCATCGACATGAGTGAATACATGGAGAAGTTTACAGTGAGCAGGCTCATTGGCGCACCTCCAGGCTATGTTGGTTATGAAGAAGGCGGACAACTTACCGAGCGCGTTAGAAGGAAACCTTATTCTGTTATCTTGCTTGATGAAATCGAAAAAGCACATCCAGATATTTATAATATCCTTTTACAAGTTTTGGATGATGGGCAGCTGACTGATGGACTTGGTCGGAAAGTGGATTTCAAGAATACCATGATCATTATGACCTCCAACATCGGTGTTCGTCAACTTAAAGATTTCGGTGAAGGTGTAGGTTTCGCAACAAGTGCGAGACAGGCGAATTCAGAAGAAGCGAATAAGGCCGTTATTGAAAAGGCACTCAAACGTACGTTTTCTCCTGAGTTTCTTAACAGGGTTGATGACGTAATTATTTTCAACAGCCTTGAAAAAGAACATATTTTTGAGATTATTGATATTTTGATGAAAAGTGTCATGAAGCGTTTAATTAACCTTGGTTTTTCAATGGAATTAACTGATGACGCTAAGCATTTTATCGCAGATAAGGGCTATGACCAACAATTTGGTGCAAGGCCTTTACACAGGGCCATTCAAAAATACCTTGAAGATCCTCTTGCTGAGGAGATTCTGAACATGAATATCAAGAATGGTGATGTTATGGTGGCTGACCTCGATAAGGAAAATCAGAAAATAATTTTTTCTGTGAAAGAGGGAACACAAATGATTGAAAAAACTGAAGCCTAATTCATCAAATCTTGAATTAATTTTGTCCCGACAAATGTCGGGACTTTTTTTATGCATAAAACGATTATTGGAACAGATGTATTTGAAGCAAAACGCTTTCTTGAAGAAGGTGAACTTGTTGCAATTCCCACAGAAACAGTCTATGGATTGGCTGCAAATGCGTTGGATGAGAAAGCGGTATTGAAAATCTATGCGGCAAAAAATCGACCTCAATTTAATCCCCTTATTCTTCATGTTGCCAATCTCGAACAACTCCAAAAATTAGTCTTGGATATCCCCGTGGCATGTGAGAAATTGCTGCTTGAACTGTCTCCCGGTCCCATTACTTTTCTTCTTCCCAAAAGTGAGTTAGTACCCGATTTAGTTACGGCTGGCAGTAACTTGGTTGCCATCAGAATCCCAAAACATTCGCTAACACTTGACTTGCTTTCAAAGTTAGATTTTCCGTTGGCTGCTCCCAGCGCTAATCCCAGTGGATATGTAAGTCCTGTAACTGCTGAACATGTTATGGATGGATTAAACCAAAAGCTTCCGTATATTTTAGATGGAGGAACTTGTCAAATAGGTTTGGAATCTACAATTGTTGGATTTGATGGAGAGAAGGTAATCATACACAGGCTTGGAGGCATCAGTGCTGAGCAAATCAGGGATATTACAGGAAATCATGTTGAAATTGCATTGTCACACGCTGCACCTACTGCTCCAGGACAGTTAAAAAGTCATTATGCAACGGCAAAGCCATTTTTCCTTGGTGATGTGGAGACAAATATTCAAAAAAATAGAGGCAAAAAAATTGGTATTATTTCATTTCAAAAAAGCTATTCAGCATTAAATCCTGCCGTAGAAATTTTATTATCCAAAGGAGGCGACCTGAATGCCGCTGCAGCAGCACTTTTCAGTGCCATGAGAAACATGGATTCCGCCAATGTTGACATAATCATTGCAGAAAGATTCCCTCATGAAGGAATTGGGCTAGCAATAAATGATCGGTTAGAGCGGGCTTCTTTTAAACCTTAAACCTTAAACTTTTAAACCTTAAACAATCTCCGACAATTCCAACCACCTCATCTCTTTTTCATCTATCAATTTTGAAACTTCACTAAAACGATTGGAAATTTTTTCTATCTGGGCATAAACAAGCGTACTATCTGATAACTTTTCAGATAGTTCTGTTTTTTCCTGATTTAATTTTTTGAGTTCTTTTTCCAGCAAATCATATTCTCTTTTTTCATTGAAGGTTGGCTTTTTTTTGGTTGATTTAGCCTCTTGTTCAACTTCTCTATTTACGATGATTTGTGATTTTACTTTTTCAGGATCAACGGTTTTTTCATTTTGTTCTTCCCTATACTCAGCATAGTTTCCAGGGAAATCACGGATAACACCCTGACCTTCGAAAACAAACAAGTGATCCACAATTCTATCCATGAAATAACGATCGTGGCTGATGATAATCAAGCAGCCTGGAAAATCCATCAAAAAGTTTTCCAACACCGATAAAGTAGGAAGGTCTAGGTCGTTTGTAGGCTCATCTAATACCAAAAAGTTAGGATTCTTGAAAAGGATGGTGAGCAAATGCAACCTTCTTTTTTCACCACCGCTCAACTTGCTGATAAAGCTATATTGTTGGTCAGGAGAAAAAAGGAAAAGTTCAAGAAACTGAGCTGCACTGAGCGTTTCACCGTTTGCAAGAGGGAAATGTTCTGCAATATTTTTTACAAATTCAATAACCCTCATGTCTTGTTTGATGGTAAGACCTTGTTGAGAGTAATTTCCAAATATGATGGTGTCGCCAATGTTGATTTTGCCACTATCGGGCTGTTCCAATCCTTGCAGCATGTTAACGAAAGTAGATTTACCGGCTCCGTTTTTCCCTATAATTCCAATGCGATCGCCTCTTTTAAAAGTATAATCAAAACCGGAAAGGATTGTTTTTTCTCCAAAAGCTTTATAGACTTTGATAAATTCTGCAATTTTACCACCCAACCTGCTCATCTTCATTTGCAAATCAACCTGCCTATCTTCTATTTTTAATTTGGCAACTTTTTCAATTTCATAGAAATTATCTTGTCTGCTTTTAGATTTTGTTGTTCTCGCCCTAGGCTGCTTCCTCATCCACTCCAATTCCTTGCGGAAGGTATTTTTAGCTTTGTCTATCGTGGCCATTTCAGATTCAATCCGTGCAGCCTTTTTTTCTACATAGTTCTGATAATCACCTTTATAAGAATAGATTTTGCTGTTGTCTAGCTCCCATATTTCATTGCAAACCATGTCCAGAAAATACCTATCATGCGTTACCAGCAATAAGGTTATTTTTTCTTTATCAAGGTAATGTTCCAACCACTCAACCATTTCAACGTCGAGGTGATTGGTAGGTTCGTCCATAATCAACAAACAATGGTTGTTCTCAAAGCCAATATCGATAAGGGTTCTGGCCAGTGCAACTCGTTTTCTTTGCCCTCCACTTAAACTGCCTACTTTTTGATCAAGGTGATGTATGTTTAACTTGCTCAAAATTTGTTTCACTTTTGCATCGAAGTCCCACGCATTTTGGTCTTCCATCTCAATCAGCGCATCAGTGATTTTGTCTGGATCGTTAGAATCCTCCGCTGCCTCATATTTTTTGATGGCATTGATAACCGGGTGGTTATGTGCGAAAATATTATCCAAGATACTGGATGATTCACTGAAAATAGGGTCTTGTTCAAAAAGAACCGTATTCACTCCTTTGTTTATCCAAACTTTCCCTTTATCAACAGTTTCTGTGCCTGAAAGAATCCTTAGCAGTGTCGATTTTCCAGATCCATTTCTGGCAATCAAGGCTATTTTATCTCCTTCGTTGATGTGAAATGAGATATTGCTAAAAAGAGGCTTAATTCCGTATGATTTTGCTAATCCTTCAACTGTAACATAATGCATTTCGCAAAGGTAATTTATAATGAGGCAACGGGCAAGAAAATAGGCGGTTGGAAATCAAAAAATAATGAGGGGAATGTTATTTTGGGATGGCAAAAAAGTAAAAAATGGTACAGAGAAGAATCACAAAAATTATCATAGCAGGAATAATCATGCGTTCTTGTTGCTCAGATTTTATCTTCGATGAAATTTGTTTTTCCCATTCCAAGTTCAAAGAATCATGTTTGTTTAAAAGTTTTTTTAAGCGGGATTTTAATTGACTTTGACAATCGCTGTTGATATCTGATGACATCCGCATAGCTGAAGAAATGCATGTTTTTTCCATGGAACTATCTTGTTCATTTGAAATGGTTTCTAGTCTGGAAGTGCTGAAAAGGCTGAGTAATTGCTGCAAAAGTGAATATGAGTTCATCCTGAACTTATCTGTACCACTTAAATATTGCTCAGTCTTGATGATGAGTTGAATAATTTGATGGGCAGGTATCGACCCTTCCAATCTTGATCCCATGGATTGTTCAAGCCATCTTTCGTAATGATACTTTTCTTTTTTTGATGCATCTGAAAGAACCTCATAGGCCTCCTGAACTTCTCGGAAAAATTCAGCGTCTGAAGGATCTTCATGTTTATCTGGGTGATATTGAAAGGCTTTTTTCCTATATGCTTTTTTGATGGTGGGTTTGTCTGCGCCAACTTCAATTCCAAGAATTTGATAATAATCTTTTAAGGGCATGGTTTATTCTCGGATAAAAAAATAGGCTATCCCTCTTAATAAAAATTAAATTAAGTAGGATAGCCTATTCTGTTATTTTATTAATATTCAGAATACTTTGTTGCTTTTAAAAATAGTGTCACATTTTTTGAAACAATTTTTTCATATTCTTTCAATCCTGATAATTTTTTCCATTCTGCATCATCTCTAAAGGAATTCCAGTGATTGTCGCGGTCTTTCATGCTCTCAAAACTTGTCATATACATCAAGTTTGGCATGGTTGGACCACTGATAACTTCTGCATAGAATACAGCGTTAAAACCTAATCTGGCAAATAGTGGAACTTCTCCTCCTTCATTGAACATCTCTACTTTCTTCCAATATTTTTTTTCTGTAGCACTTTGATAGCTGCGCAGTTCATAAATCTTGTCTTCTATTGATCCTTTCAAACTTGGAGGAGTGAGTGTAGGTGCAAACCTAAAACCTTCCATCACAATTGACATAAGTTTGTCGTAAGCTGGAGCTTCATTTGTTGCATTTAAGTAAGCCGATGCTTTTCCTGCAACTTTATCTTCTAAAAATAAGGTTTTATTGAGTGTAGGAATTTGATTTAAATTTTTATATGGAATCAAAACATAAAGCTTTTTTACCTTTGCAGTGTCGTTGTCCTTCAGTGTAAAAGCACCTATTTTTTCAATGCCTTTTTTGTGAAAGAATGGCATAAGGGCTTCAGAAATGAACTCATCAATCATCTGTTTTTGTTCAGCTGAATGATATTCATACACTTTAAGCTCATAGAAGTTTTTGGGTTCCTTGTTTTTTTGTGCCAGGGTAAAAGTTGAGATAAATGTTAAGCATGCAATGATTAAATATTTCATATGAATTTTTTGAAGTGGTATAAAGGTATTCAAAAAAATAATCGCTGAAATAAAAGAACGTTTAAGTTTCCAAAAACTACTTTTTGTTTTTCATTGTTTGAAAATGTTGTGTAACATTTTATTCTAGAAAAATAGGTTGCGTTGCTATTTTTTTAAACAAAATAAAAACATACCCGGCACAACGTATCTTTGCCAAAAGTGGTTTATACTATGGATGTAATGGCTCAATTACGAGAAGCAATTGATTTTATCAGGTCAAAATATCAACTTAAACCATCAATTGGGGTGGTTTTGGGGAGTGGATTGGGTGGATTTATAGACTACGTAGATGTTGAGCATGAGATCACTTATGCTGAAATTCCCCATTTCCCTGTATCCACAGTTGAGGGACACAGTGGTAAACTGATTTTGGGCAAGATTGGTGACAAACAAATTGTAATCATGGCTGGTAGATTTCATTTTTATGAAGGATATGCCCCCAATGAAGTTGTTTTTCCTATTAGGGTGATGAAATTTTTAGGCGTTGAACAACTTTTTATTTCAAATGCTGCAGGTGGTGTTCACCCAGATTTTGAAGTGGGAGACTTGATGGTGATAAAAGACCATATCAGTTTCTCCGTGGTAAATCCACTTCTTGGTCAAAATGTTTCAGCATTAGGTCCTAGGTTCCCCGACATGAGTGAGCCTTATTCAAAGAACCTAATTGCAAAAGGTCACGAGGTTGCATCAGCACTTGGACATAAATTACAGGAAGGCGTTTATTTTGGCGTAACAGGTCCAACCTTTGAAACCCGCGCCGAATATAAACTTATTAAACTTTTAGGGGCTGATGCCGTTGGGATGAGCACTGTACAAGAGGTTATTGCAGCTGTTCACATGGGCATGACAGTCTTTGCCATGAGCGTAATAACCGACATTGGAATCCGTGAAGAAGAGAATACTATAACCCATCAGGAAGTTTTAGACGCAGCCAATGCAGCAGCACCTAAACTAACCGCTATCTTTAAAGGAATGATAGAATCGTTATAAACACGATAACTTTGTTTCAAGCAAGGCTCATGAACGTACATTCAAATCGAAATATTTTTCAAGTGCAATCGGTACGATGCAAAATTCCATTTTTTGTTCTGCTGTTGATTTCGTCTATATTTTTGGTTGAGACTTCACAAGCCCAAATGCAAGGGTTGATGAATCGAGTTTCTGGAGCAGCAAATGGTGGAGGTGGAGGAGGCAGATCTGGAGGAGGAGGGAGCGATTCTCTCCAGTTTGAAAAAAGAAAATTTTCAGACGATTCTGTGAATGTACGCTTCAGGTATTTGGATACAGCAAGGTTCAGCGGTTTTGATTCTACCATCGATGATTATTTCAAACGTGTTCCGCTCAAAGCTGATTTGATTTATTTGGGCAACAATGGCACTGCAACAAGGCCAATATTATTCTCACCCTTGCGAGGTCCTGGTTGGGATGCTGGTTTTCATGCATTGGACGTATATTCATTCAACATTGCAGAAACAAAATTCATGAATACCACAAAACCCTATACACAATTGGGATTTTTGGTGGGCAGTAAAGCAGAGCAGAATCTCGATGTTGTTCACACACAGAATGCTACACCCGATCTTAATTTTGTGATTCATTATCGCTTAATCAACGCACCTGGTGCCTTCAATTCTCAAAATACCAACCACAACAACATCCGTTTCAACAGCGATTTTTCATCCAAAAGCAAGCGTTATCACGCCTTCTTTATACTTATGTCTAACGCCTTACAGAGCTCTGAAAACGGTGGTATAACGGATGAAAAATACCTAGTTAATCCAAATGGTGCCTACAACGATCGGTTTAACATACCTACCAATTTAGCATCTGCACTGTATACCACGAGGAATTTTTTCAATGTTAAATTGTATACAGGTAATCGGTATACTGACAAACAAATCTTGTTGCGACAACAATATGATTTTGGTAAAAAGGATTCTATTGTAACAGATTCTACGGTTGTTAAATTTTTCCTGCCAAGGATTAGGTTTGAGCACACTATTCATCAATTGACATACAATTATAAATATCTTGACATTCAGGCTGATGATGCGTCAACATTTTATAAAAATAATTATGGATTAGCTTCAGTTCCCAAGGAAATTTCTTACAGCCAACAGTGGAAGTTACTCAAAAATGATTTTTCAATTATTCAATTTCCTGATCCCAAAAATCCATTGCAATTTTTCAAAGCTGGCTTAACATATATTAATTTATCTTCTGATACCGGTTCATTAAACAACTCATTTATCAATGTGGTTGCGCATGGAGAATACCGAAACAGAACAAAAAACAAGAAGTGGGATATGTTGTTGTCTGGCGAACTTTATGCAGCTGGAAGAGATGCCGGTAATTACATGGCACAGGCAAAGCTTCAGACCGACTTGGGAAAAAAGGTAGGTTTCTTTGAACTTGGGTTTAAAAACATCAACCGATCACCATCATATTTATATACTTACAAAAATATTTTCCCACTGGTTAAGAAATCCGATTTTAATGATGAAAATGTAACATCAATTGATGCGTCACTCTTCTTTCAGCCGATAAAGGCACGGCTAACGTTCAATTATTTTTTGGTGAGCAATTATACTTATTTCACTGATTTTAATAAAATTGCACAATCACCCCCAATTTTTAATTTTGTAAGGATTGGGATTGAAAAGGAATTTAGCATCGGTAAACATTGGAAATGGCGTGTAGATGCATATCTTCAATCTGTTGCAGGCAGTGCCCCCATTCACCTGCCATGGCTATACACAAGAAACAGGATAGCCTATGAAGCAAATCCTTTCAGAAATCTTTTCATTGCAACAGGGTTGGAGGTTCGGTATTATACAAATTATTATGCTGATGGATATTCGCCGGTGCTCGGACAGTTTTTTTATCAATCAAAGCAAAAAATCTCGATACTACCTGAAGCAACTGGATATATGAATTTTCGTATTAGGAGCTTTACCTCATTTATCAGGGTTGAGAATTTGAATACAGCTACCACTCAATATGGGTTTGGATTTAAGAACAGCAACCTGTCTGCCCCATTATATCCAATGCCTGGAATGGTGTTCAGGTTGGGCGTATTTTGGAATTTTGTTAATTAATACCTAAAGTAGATAATACCACTTAATATTAACTTTAAAGAGTTGACGGAGTGGCAGAATAGTCATTAACTTTACAGCAATGAAGAATTTCCTAATCATAATGCTCCTATTCGTGCATACTGCAGCAAGCAGTGGCACCGTTTTGAGTTTGCATTATTGCATGGGAGATTTTGCCAGTGTAAGTATTGGGCATAAAGATAAAAAAGGGTGCGACAAATGTGGCATGGAAAACAAAGGTTGTTGCCATGATGATGTAAAAGTCATCAAATTGGACAATAACCCTTTTGTATATTCAACAAACTATCATACTTTTTTCCAGCCAGCATTGGTAGTTTTTCATGATATTGTTGATCATAATGTTGGAATTTCATTAAAAGATATTAATCCAGCAATTGCAATAAATGCTTTTGCTGACAAGCCACCTATTTTCTTATTGAATTGTAATTTCCGAATTTGATTTTTGTTTTAATTTTTAGCAAATTGCATATCAATTGATACGCATCAAACGTTATTTTAAAAATTAAATCATTCAACATGAAACCTATTATTTTATTTACAGCAGTTTTATTTTCAATTTTATTTTCAGTAACAGCGATCGCTCAAAAAT
>Ga0209550_10006971_pt1 | contig 10488 bp, 9 predicted proteins | sample LauGreSuBDMM15SN_2_FD_187567 | JGI IMG/M metagenome (GOLD analysis project Ga0209550, IMG submission 187567) | Freshwater lake microbial communities from Lake Michigan, USA - Su13.BD.MM15.SN (SPAdes) (version 5) | ecosystem: Environmental > Aquatic > Freshwater > Lake | place: Lake Michigan, USA... | reverse complement strand
TTTTCATCAATTAAATCTGCAATACCTTTCATTAAATCTCTAAGGTCATCAAGGTGGGCTATACAATTATTAGCAACAATCAAATTTGCTGCCCCCCACTCTTTTTTGATTTGCTTGGCAAGTCGACTTGAAAAAAACAGTGGTAAAACAGGTAAGCCTTTTTTAAGCGTCCTAATTACAACATTTGTAGAAGGGTCCACCCCAAGAATCTTATAATCTTTCTTGAAATGCTCCAGCATAACTCCGTCGTTACAGCCTATTTCAACCACAAAATCACCTTTTTTAATCAGTGAATCCTTTAGTTCCTGAGCGTAGTCTCCAAAATACTGGCTCAACCCAGGCATATCAGAGCTGAAATAAAGGTAGTCAACATTTTTATAAATTTCATCTGCATCAACAACATCTTTTATCTGCACCAAACTGCAATCATCACATCTATAGATTTTTATAGGGTAAACAGGATCTACTGAATTTAGTTCAGTCTCATGAATCAAACTATTCACAAGCGGGTGATCCCCAAGGTCTAAGGTCATAGTTAAATTTTCAGAATTACACATTCTGCATGTGCTGTGTTTATTTATTTTCATTTAGTTTTTTCTCAACAAAATTTTTCAACCATTCAAGAACGTTGACTTTGTATTTCCATCCAATCAATCTTTCTGTAGTTTCAGTGCTGGCTTGATGAGCCTCAACCTCAAAACTTCTTCTTGGAATGAACACAATATCACCACCTATTGTCTCAGCTATTTTGCTCATTTCAGTTCTAATTCCTGACCCTACATTTAGGACCTCTCCTTTACCCACATTTTCGCTAATAGCAGCAAGGTAAACTGCCTCAGCCACGTCTCCAACATAGACGAAATCTCTTTGGGCCGTCCTAAATGTAGATTGTGCAGTGGTTTCTGTAAGAGTAATGGGAATATTTTTTAGTCTTGACCTAATGAAGGCTGCTAGGGCCGTATCCTCGCGCTGATTTTCGCCATATATCTGGAAAAATCTCAGGGACACTGTTTCCATTTCATACCTTGAAGACCACATCTTCATCAAACTCTCGCACGAAAACTTTTGCCAACTATATGGCTCAATAGGGTCAGATGGCATGTTCTCAACCCAAGGAATTGGATTAGTGCCATATAAAGAGGCCGTTGAAGGGAAGACAAATCTTTCAACTCCATGATCTGTTGCTAACTTTAGCAACTTTACAGTCATGTCAATGTTATCAAATGTTGTAACAACAGGGCTTCTCACGGAGTTTGGTATGTTTGTGACAAATGCTAAGTGCACGATTACGTTAACGCCGAGAATTTGCTTAGGTAGCAACTCTCTAACATCACCACGAATATACTCCACACCTGGAATCTGATTTTTGACTTCTAGACAATCAACAGCTACTATGTTCCACCCTTCGTTCGCAAAATGTTTAACAATATGTGGCGCAATAAATCCAGCGGAACCTGTTACCATAACTTTTTTCTTCGTTGCCACCTTTATCTCCTTATCCCTGATAACCATTCGTAATTTAGATTGCTGAAATAATTATCTCTATTCCAATCATTCCTGTGCATATAAACATTAAACTTAATAGTTAGCCCTGTTTTTTCTTTCTCAGTTTCTAAGCCTAGCTTACAGGCGAGCCTTCTTAAAATAGCCTTTTGATCAAACTGGCTGATTTTATCTGCCTTGGGTAAACTAAATGCGTATTCTATCAAATCCCTATCAAGAAACGGGCATCTATTCTCAAGGCTAAAATTTGATGCCATTCTGTCGCCCATTTGTAATAAGCTTGGGAGAACATACTTAAAATCAAAATATTGCATACATGTCAACATATCAGGTGTCTTAGCTCTGCACTCCTCAACTAAGTTCAAAACAAACTCAACATCATCGTTCCTGCATGAGATTTTTGCAAATTGCAATTCCCTAAACCCCAAAGCTTTATCGAATAATCTTTTATAGCTCGGAAAATTATTATAAATATCATCTAAACTTGAAATTGGCAAATATCTTACGTAACCGCCTAATATTTCATCTGATCCTTCTCCAGAAACAACCACCTTTACTGCATTTGTAGATGCTTTTTCTGCAAGTTTAAAAAGGGGATAGGAAGACAAAGATCCAACAGGAAAATCTAGAATTTGCGATATTTTGTTAAAGTTTTTATAAAAGTCATCACTCCATTCTTCATCCCTATCAAAATAAAAAGTCTTGTCAAAGTTGCCTAGTGTATTAATAACTTGCGAATCTACGCCCTTGCTTAAGTAAATTCCATATGGAACCTCGCAAGCAGTAATTCTTTTAACGGATTCAATAAGCAAATACTCAAATTGCGCCTCCCTTGCATCAACATTTGCATTCGCAGTAACATCAAAGTTTGGCTCCCAATAAGGCTTTACTTCAAAGTTTAATGTTTCACAATCAATTTTCATAATTGAGGCTGCTGCTACTTGATTTAAATTTTTATATAAGGTACCAGTTAAGTTATGCTGAAATGCCTCATAAAACTTAAGACTTTCACCATCAACGAACTCAAGATTTGGTAACGCCTTATAAATAGCCTTAGCTTCAGATGCAAAAACAATTTTCTCGTGATTACCTTTGTAATAGTAAAGTGGCTTTTGACCTGAAATGTCTCTAGCTAGGTATAACAAATTTTTTTTTATATCGTAAATTGCAAAAGCAAACATTCCGTTTATCTTATTCAGACATTTCTCTCCATAATGCTTCCAAAGCTTTAGCAAGACTTCTGTATCGGTCTGAGTTTCAAACACTTCGGATTTTTCACGCTGAAGGGACGATCTTAACTCACGGTAGTTATAGATCTCCCCATTAAAACTTAGAACGAATCCATCACTTACATATGGACAATGATTTAAGTCATGAATTCCAGTAATGCTTAGCCTATTCATGCCAATTGAAATGGGCTTATTTTCAGATGAAAAAACTCCTGTCTCATCAGGCCCCCTGTGGACCATTGAACACAAAAGCCTATCAATCAAAGTGACGCGCATGATCAACTCACCCCCAATTACACCCGCAATTGCACACATTATTGACCTTTATTTATAGTAAGACTTAAACCATTCAATATAATTTTTAACACCCACATCGATTGAAACTTTGGGTTCATATCCATATTTTTTAGTAATTAATTTAATATCAGAATGCGTATTTTGAACATCGCCCAACTGAAGGGGTGAGTATTCACGTATCGCCTTAAGATTTAAGTTAGCCTCTATGAGATCAATAAAATTCAATAAACTAACTGGATTTCCATTTCCTATATTGAGTATTTCGTATTTAGAATCTCCATCAGTATGATCATAATTAAGAACCTTTAAAATACCTTCGACAACATCATTTATATAAGTGAAATCTCTAGACATTTTTCCATTATTGAAAATCTTTATAGGTTTTTTCTTAAGAATTGATTCAGTAAAAATAGCTGGGGCCATATCTGGCCTTCCCCAGGGTCCATATACAGTAAAAAATCTTAGTCCAGTTAATCTAAGCGAGAAAGCATTGGAGTAATAAAAAGCCATCAACTCATTTGTTCTTTTAGTGACTGCATAAAAACTTAAAGGTCGATCTACTGAATCAGTTTCGTTGAATACTATATTATCGGATAAGCCATAAACACTTGAAGAGCTGGCATAAAGAATATGTTGGATATTATTTTTTTTACCAAATTCTAAAATGCTAAAAAAACCTCTAACATTGCTTTCTAGGTATGCTCTGGGATTTTCTATCGAATACCTAACGCCAGCCTGACCGGCAAGATGAATTATTTTATCAATTCCATGGGCGATTAATGTATTTTCGATCTTTGCTAAATCTTCAACATTTTCTTGAATAAAAGTAAAGTTCTTATATTCTTTTATATTTGCAAGTCTGTCCATTTTTAATTGCAAATCATAATAATCATTCAAGTTGTCCAAACCAACTACATTTATGCCTTTTGAAAGAAGAGCTAAAGTTACATGCATTCCAATAAAACCGGCACATCCAGTTATTAGTACATTCATGTTAAGCTACCAAGTGAGATAAAAAGGCCAAACAGGCCAAAGTAAATCCATCATTTATATGTCCACTCTTTATTAAATTTTTTACTTCAGAACGCGAAAATAGAGCATGCCGCAAGATTCCCTCCTGGGATTTACGTTTGTCTGCCCAATCAAGGTTATCCTCAACCGAGCATTGTGCTTGTAGCAAATTTACTCTTTGTGTTGACAATCCTGGGTTTGGATAGAACCAACCAATGGACTCGACTTTATCCAAGACCAATCCAGTTTCCTCGTTAAATTCTCGATGAGCTGAAGCAAAAATATTCTCACTTCCATCAATTCCGCCCATAGGAATCTCCCAAGATTGACTATTCGTTGGAAATCTTTGCACCTCCTGAAAAACTATTTTATGGAATTGATTAAAGGCGATGATTGCAACCGTATCAGACCTCTCAACTGTAGAGTATGTTTTTATTTCAGATTCTTGCAAAATTAAGTTGTCATAAACACGTATAAACTTATTTTCGTGTATCAACTTTGATGATAAACATTGAATCATATATTTCTAATTAGATGATAAATCTCATTTATAAAATTTAAGACAATAGCTAAAGTTATATTTGTAGAATGTGAGTTCATCTATGGAAAATAAATTGATATTTTTTTCAAAGAATTTAAAAAAATTATTTAATATAACTACTTAGCTAATTAGATTAATTTCTATGCTAACCCATCATGTATATACTACACTTAAACTTAGGTTTTATATAGCTTTATTCATAGTTACTAATTCGTAGGAATGTCCTATATAGATATTTTACCCCTTGGTCGCGGATTCTAATCTCGCCCGTCCTACCAAGATATACAAAGCTTTTGAAAGCTTAATACTTTTGAATCTTTTTTAGCGCTCCTTTAAGGTAAAGTTTATCAAAAAATCTTCACTTATTGAGTGGTGCTAAAAACTTAGTTCAATTCAATGACCGTACTTTTGATTTCAAAGCTAGCCCACTTCATCATTAGAGCCTTTCTTTTTCTACAATTGGGGCGTATATCCAAGCATACGCTTTATCCAATAAATTCCCCAGTCACAAAATTTACGCCCAAGGCATGCAAGCATAACAACATAGATATAGTAATAAATTGAGATGTTAAAACCCAGTTTGTTTAATTGCCTTACATAGCCTATAAAGAAAAGTATCCCAGCCTCCCGATGAATAGATAGACTGGGATAAAAATATTTCGACATATCGTGTTTTATTCTTTTTGTTGAATCTATATGGTATTTATCATCAATATATTGAGTAATTTCTGAAAAACTTTTCAAAAACTTTAATGAAATATCTAATGTAGGACGCCGAGGTATAAAACTTTTCTTGTCGCGATCAAACATCACATCCCCAGCGTTATGAGAATGAGATACATATTGCTGCGTAAAAGGCTCATCAAAATACGCCGAAGGATGCTTAAGCACAACTTCTGCAAGAAGATATAATTGCATCAGCATAGTTCCATCAAAACGATTCGTTAAGAATGGAAGAGCAAATTCTCGTCTAATTGTAAATCCTGCAATAAAAACACTCCTTCGGAAAAGGATTGCATAGGTATCTAACCCAGATGGAAAAAATTTAGTTTCCCTAAAATAGCGGAACCTTTCCTTTTGCTTTGAGTCATGCAGAAGGTAGTGCGACTTCATCACATAACCTAGCTCGGGATTATCAAGCAAAAAATCCAGCATCTTATCAAAGGCTAAAGGAGCAAATTCATCATCGTCCCCCATAAATACCATCCATTTACCTTGAGCGTGCATGCAAAGCTGATTAAAGGTGCCATCATAACCAAGGTTTTGGTCATTTTCAAAATAGCGCACTGGGAAAACTTGCTGCGTAGAAAAAACATCTACAACCGAACGAATTTCTAGCCTTCTTGGACTTGCGTCCTCACAAATCACCACTTCAATATCTTCTGTATTTCGAGTATCAATTGTCTTCAATAAACGCGCTAGTGTCTCTGGGCGGTTATATGACAAAATGCAGATTGAAATAAATGGTATTTTTTTCACGCTAAATTTTTAATGATTTCGTTGTCTTACTCGCGCTCAGCATCTTTAGAAGATCGCAAACTCGATCATTCCATCTTTCAATTCCATAGACCTTTAGAGTTCTTTGTCGAAGTGTTTCGCGCTCGAAGAGCCTCGACGGCGCAGTTCGATTTAAGATTGATACTATAGCTTTTGCAATAGCTGCAATATTGTCCGGAGGAATCACAAGCCCGAGCTCTTCATTTAGTAGGCCAGCCCTACAACCATATCCATCACTAGCAATAACCGGTACTCCGCAGGCCAAAGACTCAATAAATACAATCCCGAACCCCTCAAACTTAGAGGGAAGAATGTATAGGTCAGATAAATTGTAATAATCTATCCGCTGATCATTAGCGATGGGGCCTGTAAATACTATGCTATTTCTTAATTCGGGGTATTGGTACATTAATGTATTTACTCTTTCATCGATCCCGTCACCAACAACCAAATAAACTGCATTAGGAACCGCATCTAACACAAGGGGTAACGCCTGAATAACTCGATCTTGGCCCTTATGTTCTTTTGTTGAGAGGCGAGCTAGCGATAATATCAAGGGTCGCTTTTCTAGCCCATACTGTTTTTGGAGATCTCGATTTCTCTCTTTAATTTTAAAAATTGAGCCATCTACAGCACATGGAAGAATATAGATTCGCTCCATTGTTTCAGGCAATTGTTCTAGTATTAAATTTTTTGCGTATTCCGATATGGTTATCAGAAGAAATGCGTTAGAAACTGCTTTAATTTTTGCGCTACTTTTTATCCCTGGGATTTCGATTCCATAAAGCGCCAATGTGTATGGAATTTTAAATAGCATCTTGATAATTAGGCATAAGGTGACAAAATTTAAATGTCCACAACATATGTAATCTGGGCGCACCTTAGGTATCGCAAGCAGCACTCGTATTACAAACGAAATTTTTTTCCAGACCCCCCCTTTATTGCGCGCTACCAAAGTTACACGAGCATCTGCTTTTCGGAGGGCAGTTAAGAAATCACGATTGTATTTCTCAATGCCTCCAATCAAGTTGATATCTCCGGCAATGAAAAGAATGTTCATTGATTTAAATTACCGAGTAATTTTTTTATAGACCATACTTCTTAATTTTAAAAAGTCTCCAACCTTCTAGCAAGGCGCGGATAATAAACAGAATAGCCACAAAGATCAAAAACTCACCGAGATAGCTCGAGACATGCCATGACTCTAGAAAGCATGTCCAGATCGCGGCCAGAAAAGCGATTATGAAATATTCTGATCGAACGCCATAAACTGCTAAAAAAGCATATTGTGTACGCCAACCAATTGCCAATACGAGTAGTATCGAGATTAGTACTACCCCAAATGAGCCATAATCCCAATAGGTTTCTTCGGAATAAGTGGGTGCAAGCGAACTGTTTATCTGACTTGGATCGTTGTAGAACTTCATATGCAACTCTCCGCCCAGATTAGTAATAATCGCTTTTTGTGGCCAGGCTATTCTTGAAATGAAGGTTACCCAGAAATTTGACAAGGTATTTCCTAAGCGACCATTATTGTATTCATTGTTTAGGGAGCCTTGTATTGAACCCACATCAAACCAACGACCAATCGCTCTCACCCTTTCTTCCAGCTTTTTCATTACTTCCATAATAAGAGGGTTGTCTGCTAAAAATATGAATTTTGGATCCCGTAGAGCCATGTATGCATCTTGGAGAATTTCTATACGAGTTACCAGAGCATTTTGGGCATCATAGGCAATATGAGCACGTCCAAGAATTATTAAGGGGTTGATCATGGCAAATATCAATAAAAATTAGTTTTAAGAAAGACGAAGCCTGAGTTATCTGCTCTAACAGCCAATATTCACCATTCAAACTCGGCTCTTGAGGAAAGTCACGCCTTGCCGAAGTGTATAGCTTGCGCCCTAAACGCCAGATTATCGATCTAGCTACTGAATTAGCTAGTAACGCATTCATACTGTCCTGTAGCCTTATACAGTCTTGACCTCCATAACTAGCTCCTCATAGCCAACTTCCCTCTTTACACATCCGTTCTCAAGCTCTATTATAGTATCGCAACGATTAAGAGTAGTAATTCGGTGGGCAATTAGTAAGATAGTCAAATCCCGATCTAGCCCATCAATCGCCTCCATTACCGATGTCTCAGTTGCATTATCGAGCGCACTTGTGGCTTCATCAAATACTAGTACCTTAGCTTTCTTATAAAGTGCTCGAGCAATGCCTATACGCTGGCGCTGCCCACCGGACAAGCGTATGCCTCGCTCGCCTACTTTAGCCTCATAGCCCTCAGGGTGACTTTCGATAAAGTCCGCAATCTGTGCTTGCTGGGCTGCGCGGCGGACTCGACCCATATCAATTGCAGCCTTCGGTATACCAAACGCAATGTTTTCTGATAATGTAGCGTCTGCTAAGTAAATATTTTGGGGAACATGAGCAATGGTTTTTTGCCAAGCCCGAACTCGGTTGCCAGTGCAAGGCATGCCATCAATGAGTAGCTTGCCCTCAGTAGGCATTAACAAGCCAATCAAAAGGTCAAGAGTAGTACTTTTCCCACTGCCCGTGCTTCCAACAATACCCACGCGCGCACCTTTGGGAATGGTGAGATTTAAACCATTCAGCACCCAGGGGCCCTCACTGGAATAACGAAATCGGACAGCATCAAAGCGGATAGATTGCTCAAAGGGCAACGATGCAGGAATCGGTTGCAGAATTTCTTCAGGCAGAGCTTGGTCAAGCAGTGCGACAACATCGACTAGCGACGTATAACTTCCAATAATACTAGTCCAAGCAGTGTAAGCCTGTTGTAAGGCTGGCAAAAGACGCTGCGCCCCAAGTGCCAGGGCACCCAAAACAGGTAGGGCTGATCCGATACCTTCTTCTCTAAGACTCAATACATAAGCTAGGCAAGCAATCAATGCCATACCCAAGCCCTCCATAATAAAACGGGGGCTACCAGCAATGAAGATATTACTGCCGTAGGCTTGTCTCAAGGGATAATCGGCTTGTCGATAAATTTCGCAGTAGATAGATTGGGTGCCGTCTAGCAGTACATCCCTGATTCCACCGAGACCTTCTTGTAGGGCTTTAATTACCTGATTTTGTTCATGGGCAATACGTTTAGCATTTAACCTTAGTCGAGAACGAAAAAGTAAAGTAACGATGACATAGCAAATACCAAAGCCAACCAACACCGTGACAGCCACAACCCGATCTATAAAAAGTAAAGTAAGTGTAATCGACACCAGCAAAACTAATGAGCTTATAAGGGTTAAGATTGGAAGCATCACCCAGAAGACCACATTATTGACTTTGTTAATAATGCTACTAACCACCTCGCTACTATTGCGATCAAGGTGAACATGATAAGGCTGGTAGAGCGTCCTTCGATACACCTCGACACTGAGATCAGCCCCACTATTAAAAGCAAATTTAGTATTCACCTTCAGCATCAACAAGCGAATACCTGCAGCCACTAGTACAACAGTGATGAATCCAATGGTTAGTGGTAGCACTAGTTGATCAGCGGAAATAATTTCCCACGCCTGCAAATGATGAGCAATTAAAGGGTCATTAAAAACTTTCTCTGGAACAATCAATACGCTGAGAAATGGGAGAACCATTCCCAGGCTAACAACCTCCGCAAAAGTGCTCGCAAGCGTCAGTAACATAAGGATTGCAAATTGCCTTTGTCGGCTCCGCCCCATAGAAAACCAAAGTCGAACTAGCAGATATTGAAATGGAACTGTTTTATTAATACTCATTATTAAGCAATTGAATTTATACTACTCATGGTAATTTTGGATGTCATGGCCATATTTTCTAACAAGCTCATCACGCTCTGCCGCCCTAAGATCTCCGAAAACCATTTCTTCCACAAGTTGATCAAATGATATCTTTGGCACCCAGCCCAGCTTAGTATGCGCCTTTGTCGAGTCCCCTAGGAGCGTCTCCACCTCAGATGGGCGGAAATACCGGGGGTCCACAGAGACAATACAATTGCCTGAAGAGACATAGCCTTTTTCTTCCAGCCCAACGCCCTCCCATCGAATATTCATATTTAATTTAGAAGCGGCTAAATTAACAAAATCACGTACGCTGTACTGAACACCTGTGGCAATCACAAAATCCTCTGGAATATCTTGCTGCAACATTAGCCACTGCATTTCTATATAGTCTTTTGCATGACCCCAATCTCGTTTTGCATCTAAATTACCAAGATATAGCCTATCTTGGAGCCCAAGCTTGATACGAGCAAGCGCGCGCGTAATCTTACGTGTGACAAAATTTTCACCTCTATTGGGTGACTCGTGATTAAAGAGAATGCCATTACATGCATATAAGCCATATGCCTCACGATAATTAACTGTTATCCAGTAGGCGTACATTTTTGCTACAGCGTATGGAGATCGA
>Ga0209550_10006966_pt1 | contig 10490 bp, 13 predicted proteins | sample LauGreSuBDMM15SN_2_FD_187567 | JGI IMG/M metagenome (GOLD analysis project Ga0209550, IMG submission 187567) | Freshwater lake microbial communities from Lake Michigan, USA - Su13.BD.MM15.SN (SPAdes) (version 5) | ecosystem: Environmental > Aquatic > Freshwater > Lake | place: Lake Michigan... | reverse complement strand
GTATTTAATTCAATACGGCCCCCGTGTCCTTCTATACCAAATAATACAACACCATTTGGTAAATGGATAAATTCTCAGACATGTGATATCCTTACTTATTTTTATAATATTTTGAATATTCTAAGTACTCCGACTTATATAAAAAGAGCAACAACAAAAGGATTTATAGAAGCTCTTTTTGAATTTAAAAGAATTAATGAAGTTCTTTTGTATTATAGCTTAAAATAGATGCAATATATAGAATGGTCATGTATAAGTGTATTAATGAGTTTGTTGTAGATGAAATGATAGAAGATGGTGATATCAAAGAAAATGTTACAATAAAACTCGGTTCTTTTTGGAATGAAGGTAAACATGTTGGCAACATGGTATATTTGAATAATAGAACACAAACAATTCTAGTAAATATGCAAGAATTTGCTAATTTTACAAATGCGAAAGGTGGATATAGGAAAAATAGAAACAAAAAATCTAGGTCCGTAATAAGGAATGAAAGAAGTAGAAGTAAAAGCACGCGTAAGCGATGCTGAATTTGCCAAACACGAGGGGGAATGGTTTACGACCAAAGATATGCAGATTTTTGACGAAGATGTTGATGTCTATGCTATATCTCATCCTGATGATGTAAAGGCCGGTAAACCCGAGCGCAAACTACTAGCTAAACTAAGAAAGAGTGCTATTCCAAAAGAAACAGTACAGATTGGATGGGATGCTTTCCGGCTTCTAGCTATTCCTAGCAGAAACCGCGGTGCTGCTGCGGGCCCAATAGACACTAAGGGTATCTATTGGAGTAGTAGGAAACCCGTAAAAATCGATAAATGGTCGGCTCAGTACATGACACCCGATTCTAATGGTAAACAAGTCGAAAGTAAGATGCGTGTTAACAATGTAGTTTCAAGCGGTGTAATTGGTTATTATGAGAAAACTCCGTTTCTGGGTCAGCCATGTCGTATGACTGGTTATACTCGTTCGGGTCTCAAACAGTTCTTACATGGTCTCCCATTTTTAGAGGCAATCGATACCCAGTTCAAGAAACTTGTGCCCGCCGCCCACAAGAAACAACTGGCCGAAGTCTCTAAGAAACCAATGTTTCAGATTGGTGAAACAGCATTCAGTACGTTGACGGTCAATAGTAATTTTAGAACAGCCTTGCACAAGGATGCCGGTGATTACACGGAGGGCTTTGGTAACTTAACCGTAATTGAATGGGGCAAGTATCATGGTGGTGAGACTTTGTTTCCTCGATTTGGTGTAGGTTTCAATATCCGTACGGGAGACTTTGTAGCCATGGACGTTCACGAATGGCATACAAATGCACCTATTACAACTACTGCAGAAGATATCAAGTATAATAAGAGTCTCCCGGATATCAGAACTCGTGACCAGGCTACAGGAGTAATTGGTAGTCAAGAGCTCTATCAACGCGTTTCCTTTGTCTGTTATTTCCGTGAAAAGATTGCAAAATGCGTTGAAAAAGAGACCCGTGATTATTACAAGAAAATTGATTTTGATTTGAAGGGAGCTACTACAAAGGCAAAGTCGGCTCATATTAAGACTCTGGTCTTACCTGGTCTAACAGGTTCGGTAGAAGAGGCCCATGCACAACGGGCCAAAGCTCCTCGGCATACTATGAGAAGAAGGGCTCAGACTGAGAAACTTAGAAGGCGCAAACATTTTGAATAAGAAATATGACTTTAATTTTATCATTCCTCGATAAGGGATGATAAAATGGCTTATGAATCCAAAGATTGCAGTATTAATTTTCATAATTTTTCTAATATCATATATCACATTCATTGATGAAGAAGGCGGGTTCAGTAAAAACTTTTTGTCTTTTGGACCATCTCAAACACGTTTTCTAGGAATCAAGATGGATAGTTGGCCCAAAGTTATCTCAGTATATTGCATCGGTTTCTTAGCAGCCGTCATGACTACATATTATGACACTGTGGTCGATAATCATATTCATTCGTATATATGGAACAAGGCTATCAAGAAAGTTCCTTTCAGTAAAATGTGGACTCATATAATAGTCTTTTTGGAACCTTTTTTTGATGAGATTCTTGCAATCATTCAGTTCTTTACAACAATGACAATGCAACTCCAGTTTTTAGTACCGCAGTTTATAGGTCACTTTATAGCAGATGTTCCCTTTACTCTGCATACTCTATCGACTAAGAAATTTAGCTCTCCATAATAATGTGGGAAGCCGAACTTATTTTTGGTTCCTTAATCTTACTTTGGCTCGGCTATGAACTAGGAGGCAGATATCTGTTAGAATCCATGCAGAATCTATATGGCTGGGCTCGGTTGATAGGAGGCCTGGCTGTGCTAGGTTTCTTATACTGGCATTTTACGGCTAATCCGGAACATATAAAAGACTCTTTAGAACTTGCTAAGTATCTCATGTTACCATCAACATCAGGTCGTTATACAGAAACACCTAGCCGAGTCTATGGTGTCGAAAAACGAGCCGTAACAAATCTGATGAAGAAAAAAGTGGCAGCGGACCAAGGATGGAAGTGCTCACACTGCAAAGAGACCTTAGATGAATCCTATGAAGTAGACCATATCCAAGCACTTTATCGAGGCGGTACTAATGAAGTTGAAAATCTAGAGGCACTGTGCCGGAATTGTCATGGTAAAAAGACGATGAAAGAACGTTTAGAAACATCTTAGACTAGAATAGTATGCAGGGACAAACATTTGGTTCAAATTCAAATCCCAAAAAATGGTGGCCAGGTATTCCTAATGTAACTGCATTACCGAGTAGCTCCATTTACTTAATCTATGCTCTTATTGCACTGTTCATCATTGGTGTTATCATCATCTTGGTCGATTTATATTATCCTTTCTTACCTGTAAATCCCTTTGGTCGTCTATCAACTACTGCTAGAAATGGTCAATTATTCTGGACAGGTGGTGGTGAGAATCTGATTGTCCCGACATCACTGTCTCCCACTGTACGCGCTGATACATATTCCATGTCTTTTCAACTCGGAATCAGTGACTCTAGAGTTTCTTCTGGCAAATACCGTCATATAATACACAGAGGCTCTAATCCTTGTGGGCTTTCATCTGCTGGAGCTGGACCAAGTGGACATGCTGGTATCCGATTATCTGACTTACCGCCTTCAGATTACAGTGGCAATGGACTTCCCGATTTTATGAATCCTGGTATCTTCTTAGACCAGTATACGAATGATATGTATATCTTTGTACATACTACATTTACGGATTCTAATGGTCCTCTAACAATTCTAGAATCGACCACTGTTTCGGATTTGCCGATTGGCCAACCTCTTAATATAGGAATTGTGTGCAATCAAAAGACACTTGAAGTCTATGTAGGATGCAAGTTATATACGACTATGTTATTCAAAGGAACCCTATTTATGCCTACACAAAACAATGCATGGTATGGCCGGTACTGTGCATTTCCCTTTTCTGGGACAGTGCAGAATCTTATGTTGTGGGATGCACCATTATCTGCAACAGATATGATTAGAGGCTGTCGTGCATCATCTATGACTATACCTCAGTCTTGTGCTTCATCAAAAAATATCCCATAGAATCAATAGAGGAAAGATGGAAACCACGTCAGAAATGTTATATCGCAAGACATTTGGCTCCATCAGTCAAGCAACACAACAGTTTTCGGAATTCAGTGGCGTTTCTTACATGATTCCGATATTTGCCGGTATAATTCTGATTATTGCTATAGCAATTGCTGTGGTATATTATATTGACTATTCTACACGTCGACCCGCAAAGGAACTGTTAGGACCTATAGATTTGTTTAATCCTCCATCACCCGCAATAGTAGATATTACAACCATTCAAAAAAATATGGCAAATTCGTATACATTGTCTTTTTATGTACAATTAGATGCTGTCCCCGATATGCGAATAAACAGTGTACCGCTATTAACATGGCCTGGTGTGTGGGATGTGGGATATAATGCAGCACAAGAACAACTCATATGGAAAATTCAAGAAGCAAATGATCCTCCACAGACGGTAACAGTAAATTCTATTACACTTCAACGATGGAATCAGATTGTGGTGACGTTCGAGGGACGCACGATTGACGTGTATTGCAACGGGTCTTTGATATCTTCTACTACACTTAACAATGTTTCTCCTTATCCAACATCATCGATAACCATTGTTCCGACAAATGTTATGGGTAGAATAGCATATATCCAAGTATGGCCCCGGCGTTTACCTACGAGTGAGGTAGCCATAAATTATGTGGAGACATCGGACTCCCAGGGTCGCCCCTATCTTGGCCCGGATTTATTAAAAGCACTCAAGATACCAAATATATTTGTGATGCAGTGCAAAGGAAAAGATGTTCCGGCAGGTGAAGGACTGCAGTGGGAGTTTCCGTACAGGTAATTTCATAGTTTAACTATAGAAGATGGACCAGGCCAGACAATACCTTCAACAGAATTCATCTATGATTTCTACAGTAGTGTTCATTGTTTTGGCACTATTGGTTGTCTATATCGTATATACGTACTTGTATCCCAGTGATGATCCTTCCTACGTTCAGTTCCTAGACAGAGAAAAAGATGCCCGTAAGTCACCTATTGCATTAAAGAAAAATGGAAAGGCACCTGCAATCTTTACTGGAGGGGATTTTACGCTGAGTTTCTGGATCTATGTTGATGACTGGAATTACAGGGTAGCCTCTTACAAGCCTCTGTTTAATCTGGGACCTATGGCCACTTCTAGTCAGAATCGTAGTGTCCTAGTGGGTATGTTAACCCCGATGCAAAATGGTCTGATGATTCGCGGAGCTACCACTGGGTCCACTAATTCGAACCAAGGCCCCGACATTACTATGCCAGATGCTAGGACCCAAGTTCTGAATGGTCAGACTAGCCAGTCTATGTTTTCCTCTACGGTAGACAGTCCCTGCGATATCAAAGAAGTGCCTCTACAACGCTGGGTCTGTGTTACTATTGTCAGCAGTGGACGGGTTTTGGATGTATACATGAATGGTAAACTGAGTCGCAGTTGTGTACTAGATAGCATTCTCCAGGTTCCTATGGGTGACATCTATCTCAGTCTAGGTAGCTTTGGTGGCCGGTATGCATCGGTACAGATGTGGAACGTACAGCTGACTCCCGATGTTATTTATGGCGTGTACCAGATGGGTCCTTCTCAGACTCAACATAATATCATTACGGATATTTCCAAGTATCTTGGTGTAAATGTGACTTTTACGGGGTCCGTTCCCGGTCAGGCAGAATCTGTAATGAGAGATCCGTTTGCATCGTTAACGGGTGTAATAGATTCTGCTCTTCCAGCTGGTTGCAGTGTTGATGCTCTTGCATCTAGAATCACTGGCTAATCAACATTACTTTTTTCAACAGTTACGATAGGATGGAAACTGTCAAAGCAGTATATAACTGGACCTTGGGCGAATCTCTGTTGGCACAATTAATTCAGGTCTTTCTTATTGCATGGATTGCTTACGCGGCCATGTTAGGCGGAAAGAGTCTTATGGATACCATTTCCATTTATTCGGATTCTACGGTTCTCATGCTTCCTAAACTGTATAATTCGACCAAAGTTATACGGCAAGACCCTAATCAAGTAGATTCTATGACAATTATGCCGAGTATAAATGCACCAAGTGGTTTAGAATTCTCTTACTCTTGTTATCTGTACTTGGATAACAGAAATTTCCAGGGCACGGCACCTGGTCTACGTCATGTATTTCACAAGGGCTCTTCTGCATACAAGCCTCTGATGTGCCCCGGTGTTTTTGTAAAGAATAATGAGAATACACTGGTTGTCTATATGAACGAGGCAGGTGCGTGGGATACAAATTGTGAGATTCCTAGTTTTCCTATTGGAAAGTGGGTACATCTTGTTATTGTAGTCCGCAACATGAATGTTGATGTATATATCAATGGTAATGTGGCCCACCGTATCACATTATCTTCTGTACCTAAACAGAACTTTGGTGATGTATTTGTATTTAAAAATGAGTCTTTTGATGACAGCACATCTTCTCCTTCGGGTCAGGGTTTTAAGGTCTTAGGCGCGGCAACGGGATTTATCAGTCGTCTTCAGTACACGGGCTATGCACTGAACTATGAGCAGATTGATAGTTTACTTAGAGCGGGACCTTCGACTCAGCTGGAAGATAATGGCACGATGACAGCTCCGCCGTACTTGGCAGATTCTTGGTGGGTTACCTATACTAGGTAATACACGTTAGGGGGGACATGCTGTCCCCCAGACCCCCTTGCTTTTATATTTTTAAAGCTATCTTCTATAACCCACTGTGGTAACCAGATTTTCATACCTCTAATAGTCGCAACATACATACTTCTAGGCTCCATATCTTCTAAGCATCCCAAGATTCTGCCCTCGTCAATTCCTATTGCACCACACTTACAGGTAACTAGACTTCTAATACTTTCTATTGTAACGAAGCATTTCTTACAATACAAAGCATGTCGAACAGGTGTATATTTTACACCTCCATAGATCATACTATATATTTTAAGAGTACATTTAAACCCAAAAAGACACCTATGAGATAGAGTTATGCCCGGCGGAGGCGAATTGACATTGGTAGCATATGGTTCTCAAAACAAGGCCATGAGTGGCAATCCCGAGATGACCTATTTTTACAAAGTATTCAAGCGCCATACCCATTTCAGTCAGGAATCAATTACAATCTCAATGGACGGACCAAATGAGATGATGTTAGACACACCAATTCGTATTAGGGCCAAGATACCAAGATCTGCCGATCTCTTAACTGATCTAACATTTGTCTTCAATATTCCTGAACTCTACGGCATAGGCACTGTAAATGGAAGAACACCTAATCCTCGGTGGATACACATGCTTGGTCCTCTTTTTATAGGCTCCGTTGGAATCTACATAGGTGGTTCAAAGATTCAGGAATTCACCGGTGAATGGATTGCTCTTCGCGCACAGCTTGATATGACTTCTGACAAATATCTGAAATGGCGGACTATGGTCGGTGATGTTCCAGAACTCAATGAGCCCGAACGTGGACTGTATGGTCGTTCTAATCAGTATCCAACCGTTTGGACCGGTGCTCAAGTACCACAGGCTCCCTCTATTCCCACTATGGAAATCCGTGTACCGCTTCCCTTCTGGTTTTCAGAGGCTATTGGAAAGGCTCTTCCTCTAGTCAGTCTTCAATTGCACGAAGTCGAAGTCCAGATTACTCTAAAGACACTTCGAGAGCTTTACAGAATAATGGACGAAGAAGTACAAAAAGAGCCGGTAAGATATGGAACCAAACTTATGTTAGACCCCGCATTTCCAACATCGATTAATCCAGCTACTACTGGAGCCAATGATAATCTTACTCTTCAAAATTCCTATACATATTCCCAGCCAAATAACACGGATCCCCTTAATACATTTTATTCTGCTACTACACCTGTGCTTCAAGAGGGATTTATTATGAATGCACACTTAGAGGGAAATTATGTCTATTTGACCGAAAAAGAACAGGCCATGTTTGCTGAGCGGGAACTCAATACTCTGGTTCACCAAGTCCAGATGTTTACTTTGCCAGGAGTGAATACTACAACTAAGATGGACTTGGAAGTGTATGGTCTCATTCATCGTATGGTCTTTTTTGGTCGCCGTTCTGATGCTATTGAGTATAGAAATGACTATTTGAATCTGAGTAATTGGAAGACCAGAAGCCAACCTCCATTTGTGCCTATGCCGTTAACAGATCCATCGTATCGAAACAATCAAGTCAATTCGGGCCAAGTTGTACCGCTGGGATATGGTAATCGTGATATTTTGCAAAGTGCTCGATTGATTTGTGCGGGCAATGAATTATTCGAGGCAAAACCGGCTAAGTTCTATGAAGTCCAGGTTCCTTTTATGACTACAACGGGTTCTGGTATTACGGGTTTGAATCCAACAGTGAATCCAGATGATGTCATGGGTCCGGTATATCAGATTCCGTTTGGTCTTAATGGGTCAGACCATGAACAGCCTTCGGGTACACTGAATACAAGTCGTCTCCGTGAATTCCAGCTCGAAGTTACACCGTGGCCATTGGGCGCAGCACCGTATGTGTTTGATTTTACGGTTTATATTGAGAGTTTGAACTTAGTCAGAATTACTAATGGCATGGGCGGTTTAGCATTTGCCGTTTGATTGTTAAAAATTGCGTTGCAATTTTTGCAATCATATAATAGGGCTATGACAAGAAAAACAAGAAAAACACAAAAAGTTAAACGATATAAGTTACAAGCGTACTGGTCCGGCCCGCCTCTTTCTCTTCTTGAGCTTATCTGTCTCGAGTCCTGGGTTAGATTCGGAGCTCAGGTTGATCTCTTCACTCACGACAGTGTCGACAGCATGAGAGAACAGGTGCCCGTCACCATCCGTCCGTATGTCACCGTTATTGATGCTGATCTTATTGTTGACAGGAGCCAAAAATTCAACTACGCTGGGGGTCACAAGACTAAGAGGGACGATGCGTTCAAGGCTCTCCCCTTCAGTGACTTGTTCCGGTACGAGCTCCTGAGACAACGGGGTGGGATCTGGATGGACTTTGACATCATCTTGATTCGACCCATTCCCTCCCGACTCCTCAGAGCCCCCTATTTCTTTGTTAGTGAAAGGACTATGCAGGCGGGAGCGTACAAATCCAAAGAGACCTCTAAACCAACTAATGCCTGTATCGGTGCTCGGGAGCCGCATTCGCCCTGGGCTGAACAAATCTGCAAGGCGTCCAAGGGTGTAGTTGCCGACTCTGCGTGGACTTTCATGAAAATCTTCCAGTCTACTCTCGGCCCGGAACTCCATCGTTATATTCAACCACCAGAATTTATCATGCCTGTGAACTGGTGGGACTTAGATGGAATATTTGTAAAAGCGGAAAATTTGGAACCTAAAGGATGTTTGAAATCCAAGTTTGGTGTTCCTCAGACGTGTGCATCTATCTTAAAAAATCCTAAGACGGTTGGTGTACATTTATATCGTGCAATTCTAAGAAAACGAGATTTACCATATGAAGATGAAAGTCAGATTCCTCCGACTTCTCTTCTTGGACAGATCATTTCTCATGTTAGACGAGGGGACATGCTGTCCCCTTAAACCCCTTGCTTTGAGGACATGCTGTCCCCTTAAACCCCTTGCTTTGAGGACATGCTGTCCCCTTTAGGTTCATTCTCTGTTGACGAGAGCGACCATTCTTTAGTGACGCCAGTTTCACTGGCAGGTCAACTAAAGAATTTAACTCTCGGTCACAGAGAATTTACCCCTTGCATCTTCGTCTTTAATAAAGGAAAATTAAAACTCTCCTCTAATAGGTTTGATGAACAATGGTCGTGTAAATTTACAGTCTCGTGATTCTGAGTCACAAGTACCCGGTTTTGAATATCGCACAAAGGTTGGCAATAACGAGGGTGCCGATGCTATTCGCGGTAATATGTCTGCTACACCATTAAATCAGGCATATTTTAGTCCTGCTAATGTCAAGATTGTTCAGAACAAGATTAGAAAAGAAGTTTATGACCGCTCTAAGTCTGAATTCTTAGTGGATGAACAGTCGGTCGATGAACTTCTAATAGTCATGAGAGCCATGTATTTACAGTATGGCAAAAATCAACCGAATAATATTCCTGGCCAGATTTCAGACCTCAATCAGCTTGTAGCTGACTGGTGTGTTCCTAAGATTTTGGCAGAGTGCAGTATGCATAAGACATATTTGCATGATCTGCAGAATCTACCTGTACCGCTGGCCCATCCTATCAAGTTAACCAAGACGGGTTCTAAGTCTGCAAGTTTTGATAGATTTTTCTAAGAAAAATCCATCTTTCTTATTAAATTGTATCAAATGGATTTTCGGTTATCTTCTTGTATTTGACTAAAGCCTGCCAAGTGTAAAATGTGCTGTCTGTGGAATAAGACGAATAATCATGATCTCCATAAATAGACCAGCCATCGCGAAGTGAATCCATCACAGACCTTTCAAGGATCATTGGATTGTTTCCATACATACCAACAATTTTGTATCTTTCAATAACTGGTTCTGAAGAAACGCACTTAATGACAACCTGTGACAGATAAGTTGAAATGGATTTTGTAGGACCTTTTAGAGTATATCCTTTTTTCAAATAGGCATTGATGTCTGATATGAATTTATCTAATTTATCACTATCATAATTAGTTAGAATTAGTCTATAGTCAGTGATTTCTTGAGACTGCATTGGAGGATTACTGTCATTATATGAGTGTGGTCAAATTTTGTGTCAATATAATTACTTCTTAGCCTTCTTCACCACCTTCTTAGGTTCAGAAGCACGAGATGCCTCGCGAGCCCCGTGAAACTTATCATAGGCCACACTAAACATGTTCAGATCCGTGATCCACAAGGTCTCAGGGCTCTTAGCATTCAAGGTTGCACGCTGACTCTTTAGCAATTCGAGCTCAGCTTCTAGGTCCAAGACAGCCTTTGC
>Ga0209550_10006964_pt1 | contig 10491 bp, 4 predicted proteins | sample LauGreSuBDMM15SN_2_FD_187567 | JGI IMG/M metagenome (GOLD analysis project Ga0209550, IMG submission 187567) | Freshwater lake microbial communities from Lake Michigan, USA - Su13.BD.MM15.SN (SPAdes) (version 5) | ecosystem: Environmental > Aquatic > Freshwater > Lake | place: Lake Michigan, USA... | reverse complement strand
GGTGAGGCGTGGCGAAACGCTTTTGACCGTAGCTGCCGAGATCGCCGAAGCCGAGATCGTCGGCGAGGATGAAAATGATGTTGGGTGGGCGCGCGGCGGCGGAGAGCGGGGAGTGGGGAGCGAGCAGGAGAACCAGGAGGAGAAGGGCAAAGGTGGAGCGCATGGGTGGAGGGACGGGACGGAGGCGGAGAAATGTTTCTGGCAGCGGACAAAGGTTGAGGCATACACCGCTACCGCACCACCGGAAAGCTCCGCGCTCGCACATTTGACCGATGAAAATCCACCTGCCGGTCCGGCCGAGCCGCCGTTGACCGTGACGGGCGGGTCGCGGAGGAGGTGCGACGTCTTGCGCAGCCGGTTGCGCAAGAGCGCGAGCGAGGGGTTAAAGGGGAAACCGAGGCGCATTCATCGTTTTGCCCAAAGCCCAAAAACCAGATCCCTTTGGCCGATCCAAAGCCAGAGGCGTCCGGGTCCTCGGTGGGTGAACAACACGGCGAATCAAAGAACGCCGAGCGAGGTTGCGACGGGGAATAGTCACGGCGAGCGCGGGTTCTCGCCATGATGAGCGAGAAACCAGATTTGGACGAGCAGCGCACCGCCGAACCCGGTGGCGGGGCCTATTTGCCCTAGCTAATTAACAAAACACGGGTGGATCCTTCGGCTTCCCTCCCTTCGGCTCGGCCGCTTCGGCTTGGCACCCTTTCGGTTAGGCTTGATCAGTTCGTGAGGAACGTGACGTCGGACGAGCGAAGGGCAATTTCCGCGGGGAGGTCTTTTTCGATGAGTTGGAAGACGATGATATTGGCGCCGGGTTTGACGGTCGCGGTGAACGAGGCGCCGGGTTTGACGAGGGTGCCGTTGAGCCAGGCGCCTTGGGTGGGGCCGGTGAGGGTGAAGGTGACCGGGCCGCCTTGGGCGGATTCGAAACGCGTGGCGGCGAACAGGCCGCGAGAATTTCCGAATGAGGGATAGGGCGTGGCGATGAGGTCGCGGGGGAGCGCGCCGCTCACGAGCGCGAGCGTGGGTTGCCAATCGGCGAGCTTGGGGTCGCCGCGGATCACGGGTTCGATGCCGATGGGCTCGTTGCGGTCGGTGATCAGGTAGAGTTGCCAGAGCCGCGCGACGCCGCCTTGGGCGGCGTCATACGCCCCGGGGCGGCCGAGCTGGGCAAGGAACTTGATCAGGTCCAGCCGCTCCTCGGGCAGGAGGCCGTCGATGAGACCGGCGGGCATGAGGGAGCCGGCGGCGGTGCGCTTGGCGATGTTTTGGGTGGCGACCGAGACTTCTTGGTTGGCGGCGTCGCGGAGGATGACTTCGGTGGCGGTCTCGCGGGTAATCATGCCGCTGAGGTCGCGGCCGTCCTTCGTCGTAAGGACGACGGAGTGATAGCCTTCTTTGATTTTGGCGCTCGGGTAGAGGAGCGATTCGACGAGGTAGTCGGTCGGGGCGCTGGCGCCGATGCTGGTGAGGTCGGGGCCGATCTTCGAGCCGGCGCCGCCGATGGCGTGACACGCGACGCAGGCGAGCTCGGGACGGCGGTAGATGCGTTCGCCGAGGGCGGCGTCCCCGCCGGTGGCGGCTTGGCGGGCGAGAGCTTGGAGTTCGGCGGCGGTGAGCTGCACGTCGGAGAACGTGAGGCCGGCGGCTTTCATGAGGGCTTGGACGAGGGCCTGATTTTGACCGCCTTCGCGGGCGGGTCGGAGGCCGGCGCGGGCGACTTCGACGGGGAGTTTGTTTTTGGGAACCTCGGCGGCGAGGCGGGTGCCGGCGTTGCGGATGGAGAGCAAGGCGCGCCAAAGTGCGGTGGCATCGGCTTCGGCGGTCGTGGACGCGAGGACTTTGAAGATGTCGGGCAAGGCTTGGGCCAGATCGGTGCCGGCGAGAGCGACCACGGCTTCGCGGCGGACGGCGGGCGTCGCGGACTCGCGGGCGAGGCGACGGAGTTCCGCGATGACGGGCGCGCCGCCGAGATCGCGGAGCGAGGTGAAGGCCGCTGCGCGATCGGCGGCCGAGGTGGCGGGCTCGCCGGCGAGACGGACGAGCGTGGGCGCGATGGGTTGCAGTTTCCACGCGCCAACCAGAGGAATCGCGGCGGTGCGGGTCGCGGGTGCGGCGAGGAGGGTGGCGAGCGGGGCAAGGTCGCCGGTGGGTAGGATTTTGCGGAGACGGGCGGCGTCGTTGAGCGCGGCGAGGGCGCGCGGGGCGGCGGTGGCGTCGAAGGTGCCGGCGAGGAGCGCGTCGAAAAGCAGGCGTTGCTCACGGGCGCTGCCGGCCGTGGCGATCAACTCAAGCCACGGGCCGGAGCCATCGCGGGGGAGCGGGCGGGTCGAGAGAAGTTGGGCGAGGATGTCGCCGGCGAGGGCGGGCTCGACGGCTTTGAGGCCAAAGGCCAGTTGGGCTTCGCGACCGGCGATGGGCCACGAGCCGTCGCGGACGGCGGCGAGCCACGGGGCGGCGAGTTCGTTGACGGTGAGCCAAAGGGCGTAGTCGAGAAACGGGTCCATCGGGCGGTCGAGCACGGAGAGGGCGAGCTCGGCGGCGCGGGCGGTGTTGAGGCGGCCGAGGGCGCGGACGGCGGCGAGGCGCACGCGGGGATTTTCGTCGGCGATGAGTTTCGTCAGCGGCGCGAGGGAGTCGGCGACGGGGAGCGCGCGGATGGCGGCGGCGCGGCGGCTCGGGTCGGTGGCGGCGAGTTGTTCGGCGAGGAGAGCCGGCGAAGGGAGGTTGAGCGCTTCGTGCGCCCAGAGCGCGTGGAAGCGGGCTAGGGGCTCGGTCTGGCGGGCGGTCCACGCGGCGAGATCGGCGGAGACGCGGGCGGCGCCGCGCTCGACGAGCACGCGCTTGGCTTGGGCGTTGTCGTAGCTGTTGGGCGAGAGGAGGGCGTCGAGGAGGACGGTGTTTTCGAGTTTCGTGAAATCGCGACGCGGGAGGAGCGCGCGGCCTTTGGCGGTGATGCGCCAGATGCGGCCGTGGACTTTGTCGCGGCGGACATCGCGGAAATCGACCTCGCCGTGTTGGATGATCGGGTTGCTCCAGTCGGCGAGGTAGAGCGCGCCGTCGGGTCCGAGCTTGGCGTCGAGGGGGCGGAAGCTGGAATCGGTGGAGCGCAAAAGGTCGGGCAGCTCGCGGGTGACGTAGGCGGAGCCTTGATCGGAGGCCTTGAAGCGGACGACGCGGTGGGCGCGGAAATCGGAGGTGATGAAGTCGCCCTGCCAGTCGGCGGGGAAATGGGCGCTGTGGATAATTTCGATGCCCGAGAACTTCGGATAGGCACCGGGGCTGATGCTTTCAAGGAGGCGACGGGCGGGGGCGTGGGTGCGGTAGGTGGCGCCAGAGATGCCCCAACTGATGCCACGACCGCCGGCACCGTCGGTAACGAAGGATTCGCCGTAGGGATCGAATTGGTGGCCCCACGAGTTGACCCAGCCGCGGTAGAGGATGGAAAACTGTTGGTCGCGCGGATCGAAGCGGAAGATGCCGCCGGCGGCGAGGCGGACGACACCTTGGGGGGTCTCGGTGTGGGTGCGGGTGTAGACACCTTGCGTAAAGTAGAGGCAACCATCGGGGCCCCAGCGCGGGCTGTGGATGTTGTGATGGGTGTCCTCGGTGCCGAAGCCGCTGAGGACGATGCGGCGCTCGTCGGCCTTGCCGTCGCCATCGGTGTCGCGGAGGTGGAGGAGCTCGGTGCTTTGCGCGATGTAGGCGCCGCCGTCGCCGGGCGCGACGCCGGTGGGAATGAGCAGGCCGTCGGCGAAGACGGTGGCTTTATCGGCGCGGCCGGCGCCGGTGGTGTCTTCGAGGATGATGATCTTGTCGGTGGCGGCTTGGCCGGGCTCGATTTGGGGATAGACCTCGGAGCTGGCGACCCAGAGGCGGCCCGCCGGGTCGAAGTTCATGTGGATCGGTTTATTGAGCAGGGGATTTTCGGCCCAGAGCGTGACCTCGAGGGCGTCATCGATGCTGAACGTCGGCGTGGACTGGGGGATGAATTTTGCGGCGAGGTTGCCCGAGCGCAGCGGAGCAGGTGGCACGGCGGCGACCGCGGCGGGATCAAGGGTGCGGAGGCGGGTGATGCGGGCTTCCTCGGCGGCGATAAAGCTGTCGAAGCGGAGAATCTCGACGGCGTTTTGGCCCTGCTCCTTTTTCCGGAAGCCGAAAATGTAGGCCATGTTGGCGGGGCGGGAGCGGTGGAAAAACCACTCGTTCTTGCGGAGGATGGCCTGGCGGAGCGGCTCGGCGGCGGGACTGGTGCGCCATGCGGACGTCGCCGGAGGGATGTTCGAAGGGGCGGCGGCGCCAAAGAGGAAATCCTCGAGGGCGTAGGCGGCGGCGCGGTAGCCGGTCGAGTTCAGGTGGATGCCGTTGTCGGTGAGCTTGGCGGCGGGCGCGGTCGCGGTGGCCATCGGGGCGGCGAGGGCATCGAAGAGGGAGAAAAACGGGAGGCTGCGGGCGGCGGCGATTTCGCGAAGGGTGGTGGTGAAGCGAGCGAGGCTGGCGTTGTGGGCGGCGGGATCGGCCCAAGATGCGCCGAGAGCTTCGTGGCGGGAGGGGCCCAGCAGAACGAGACGAGCGTTGGGGGCGAGTTTCGTTAGGGTGTCGAGCAGGCGGGTGGTATCGGCCGCGAACTTTTCCTCACCGGCCGGATTCTCAATCGAACAGGCCATGCCGTAGCCGACGAAGATGACGGTGGGTTTGGCGTCGGTGATCTGGGTTTGGAGTTGGGTCCAGCCCTCGTCGCCGGGCTCAAAGCCTGCTTGGAGGAGGCTGAGGCCGGTGCGGGCGGCGCCGGTGGGCGTGTCGGCGTTCCAGCCAAGGTTGCGGAAGGTGACGCTGCGATCGGCGGCGCGGGCGGTGAGCATGAGCTCGATCCAACCGTGATGTTGCTCGCGCTCGATGATGGTGTCGCCGAGGAAGACGACGTGGTCGCCGTCGCGGATCTCAAAGCGCGGTGCGAACGTAGCGGCGATAACACTGGTAAAGGCGAGGATGACGAGCAGAGCGGAGCGGAGCAAAGAGCGCATGGGGCAGAAAAAAGCGGGGTGTGGAGAGCGAGATTTAGCTCTCGAGGTGTTGCGATCAGAATTTGAAAGCTATCGTAATCAAAAGTTTTCGAACGCGGTGACGAAATTGAAGAGATCTCTGATTTAGACGTGAGCTAAAGATTCATCAAAGCCGGGGAGTGACGGGTGAAATCTAAGCCGGTTGCAGCCGATATAAAAACGCCCGAGCGTGTAAAAACGCTCGGGCGTGGACTGAGTCGAATTTGGAGCCGCCCCAATGCTGGGCGGTGATACCGATCAGAACAGGAGGGACACCCGGGCTTGGAGCACGAGGCCGTCGTCGCGGGTGACGTCGTTGATTTTGTTGGTCAGGTTCCGGGCGTTGAACTGGAACGTCGTCGGAATGCGGTAGACCTTGGTGGTGTAGCCGACGAAGGCGTCGAAGAGGGTCTCGGCCTTTACTTGAAGGCCGTAGACTTCGTTGTCGGATATCTCGTATTCGCCGGTGTGGCGCACGCCCGCGCCGACATAGGTGCCGCTGTATTTGCCGGAGCGGAACGTGTATTTGCCGATAACATTGGAGGAAAACTCCGGGGACTTCGACAAGCGGGTGCGGAAGAGTTTATCGTATTTCCGCGCGTTGGGTTCGCTGATGCCGATATTGACCGAGTTGACGCTGGGGTCGGACACGACCTTCGCCTTCATGAGGAAGGTGAAGTTGGCGAGGACTTGGAAATTCTCGGTGGGCGTCCAGACGAGATCGGCGTCGATGCCCTTGCTCAGTTGAAGGCCGCCGTTTTGGTTGAAGCGGACATCGTTGTTGGTCGTGGCGTCGTTATTGCGCGGATCGGTCAGATTCTTCTGAATGTCGGCGACGACAACGCCATCACGATTGACTTCGAAATACGAAATCGTGCCGGAGAGCCGTTCGCCAAAGAGCGCGCTCTTGAATCCGAACTCGAAACCATCGCCGGTTTCACTGCTGAGCGGCGTGCTTTCGCCGGCGATCGGCGCGCCGGCGGCGGTATTCACGTTGTAGAGATCGGAAAACTGAAAGGTCGTGTTGTAAGTGGCGAAAGCATAGACGCCGGGGACGACTTGGCCGATGAGGCCGATCGACTTGGTGAGTTCGCTCTGGCCGGTGCTAATGAGACCGCTGGTATTCTGCTTCACGTTGCGAGCGCCGGCGAGGAGGTTGAGTTTGTCGGAAAAGGCGGAACCGCGGTAGCTCAGATACAAGTCCTGATATTCGGTGGGCTTGGATTTCACTTGGGTGATCGGGCCGGTGATGAACGGGTCTATCGCCATCCACGGCTGGGTGAAATTATAGAAATTCAAGAGGCTGTCGTTGCCTGTCGTCGTGCCGCCGGTCGGGGTGGTGCGGGTGGGGCCTCGGGTATTGTCGGTGGGGGCGTTGCCGTTGTTGGTCCAGATGCGGCGAAGCTCCACGCCGCCAATGAAGCGATTCCGGATTCCGCCAGTGGTCACCTCCTGCGAAAGGTCAAGCTGCTGGGTGTCGCTCACGGCATCGAGCTTTTGCCTTTGCACGAAAACATTAAGTGAGGGGATGCGACCGTTGGCGTCGAGGGCGCCGGGATTCGGGAACGCGAGCGAGCGGGCGAAGTCGCTTGTGTCCTGGCTGCGGACCCAGTGGTATTGCACCGAGGTCTTCTCGAAGGGGGTGAGCCGGATGCTTACGTCGGAGAGTGCATTGACGCCGTCGAGCCGGGAGTCGGGGCTGGCGGAAGTAAATTTGTCGCCGTCGGGAGAGTAGCGGCTCCAGACGGTGCGCGAGCCGGAAAACGGATAGACGATCTTGCCGTAGGCGCCGAAATTGTCGGCCGTCCAATTGGTGTTCAAGTAGGTGTTGTTCTTCGGTCCGTTGATACCCCAGCGGTTGGCGATCACGACCCGGGCCGCCGCATCATCCGTCGCGCTATAGCGGGTTTTGATGTAGTTGAGCATGGTCTGATCAGGGTTGGCCACTTGCTGATAATAGAGCGGGTTGACCAAGAAATTCCAGGCGCTGACGGCGGAGTAAGCCTGCTTGTAGGTCGTGGAGTTAAACTCGGCCTGCACTTCAATCTTGTCGTTGGGTTTGATGACGAGGGAGGCGGCATACATGTGGTAGCCGGTATCCTGATCGAGGCGGGTTTGGCTGTTGTTGGCCGCGGCGATGATGCGGTATGCGATCCCGTATTCGCGACTCACGACGCTCTGGGTGTCTACGACGCCCTTGAGCAGACCATACGAACCGACGCTGACCTCGGTGGTCGTGCGGTTCACGCTTTCCGGCCGCTTGGTAACGGTATTGGAGACGCCGTTGGGCGAACTGTTGCCGTAGAAAAGACCCACGGGACCTTTGGCGAGTTCGACGCGGTCGACGTTGTCGGTGGAGACAAAGCCCGGACCGTTGGAATTCGCCGCGACCTGCACGCCGTTGATGAAATTGGGCAATTGGAAGCCGCGCAGTTTGAACGAGCCGTTTTGACGGGTCTCCTGCTTGTTGACCGTTACACTCGACGTGTAGTCGTAGACTTCGCGGATCGAGTTGTAGCCGAGGTCGCGGAGCAATTCGCCCGAGATGATCTCGATCGCCTGCGGTGCCTCGTAGAGAGAAACGCCGATGCGCGAAGTGGTGACCGAGCTGAGCTTGCGGTAGCCCGAGTCTTTGGTGGTGGCGACGGAGAACGGGCTGAGCACGACGGCATCGTCGCGGGCCGGGGTGGTTGCAGTTTGGGCGTCAGCCGCGCTCGTGGCGGCGAGCCAGCCGGCGACGGCGGTGAATAGAGTGCGGAGGGATTTTTTCATGGGTTTATCTCTGGGTTTGGGTTGCTGATCGGAAACAGGTCCGACCTCCCCGGTGCGCGGCGCAGCTTCGGCGGTGCGCTTGCGACTGACGACGAACGCGCCGGTGGCGGGATCGCGCGTGGCGCTCAGGCCGGTTCCGGCCAACATGCGGTCCAGCGCGTCACGCGCGGCGTAGTCGCCCGCGACGGCGTTGGTCCGCTCGCCCTTGACCTTTTCCATCATGAAAATGATCTGTTGGCCGGAGGCTCCGGCGAACTGGTTGAGGGTCGTGGCGGCGTCGCCGGAGGGGAGGTTGTAGCTCCGCTTCGATTCGACGGCCGCCGCGCCCGAGACGACCGACACGCCCAGCGCGCAGCATAAAGCCGAAGCGACAAGACGGGGCGGGGTAACGAGACGATGCGTCATGAACAGAAGGAGAACTGTCCGTATAACGCAGCGACGCAGGAAATGGGTTAGTGCCGGCATGGCATCAGCCAGTTGAGAGCTGAGAATTGAGAGCTGAGAGACTAAGGTCCGGAAAGAGGAGACTGGGTCGAAACAGGTCTGATTGTAGAACCGGCCGGTGGCCGGTTGCGCCCGACCACCGGTCGGGCCTACAGCGTAGCGTTCTGCGTGCTCGCTCCGCTTCACGGGGCGCGGCGCAGGACGATCTCTTCGGCGGCGCGGCGTTCGACGGTGATTTCGCCGTCTTGGGCGAGCAGGCGCACGAAGGCTTCGACTTGGTCGGCGGCGAAGGTGCCGCCGATCTTGCGTTCGCCAAGGGCGGCGTCGGCAAGGACGAGCTGCGGGACATTGCGCCGGTTAAACAGGGTGACGGCGTCGCTTAGCGGGAGATTGGTGAACGTCATGACCTGACTGTGCCAGCGGACGGCGGCTTGGAGCGCATCGGTGGAGACGCGCTCGATCGCGGCTGCGGTGTTAGCGGCATCGCGGAGGATGACGGTGCGCTCGCCGGCGACGAGGAGCGGGTGCGCGGCGGGCAACGCGGGAGCAGGCGTGGAGTCGGCGTCGTCGCGGGTGATCTCAACTTTGCCCTCGGTGACGAGGACTTCGACGCCGTGGTCGCCGAGGCGCACGCTGAACGCGGTGCCGACGGCCCGGATGGAGACACCGCCAGCGGTGACAATGAACGGCCGCGCGGTGTCGTGGGCGACGGCGAAGTGGGCCTCGCCGGCGGTGAGGGTGACGCGGCGGGCGGCAGGCGTGAGCGCGACCTGGACATCGGTGCTCACGTTGAGGTTCATCACCGAGCCATCGACGAGGGCGACCTGCTGCTGGCGGGTGGGCGCGGTGGCGTAGTGCTGAGTAGCGGGGGCAGGGGATGGAAAAGTCCACCACACGACGGCGGCGAGCGTGAGGGCGGCGGCGAGGCCGGCGGACCAGCCCGGCACGCGGAAGAAGGCGGGGCGAACGATCTTGGTTTCCTCGGCGAGCCGGGCCGCGAGAGGTGCGCGAATGGCGGGCATCTCGCCTATGAGATCGAGGGCGCACTCGGTGCGCAGGACGGCGGCTTCGTGCCGGGGATCGGCGGCGCACCACGCGGCGAAGGCTGAGGCGCGACCGGGGGCGAAGCCGGCATCACGCTCGACGAGCCATTCGGCGGCGGCGGTGTCGATCGCGTCGGTGGAGGTGTCGTCGAAAAAATCGGAATGGGTCGCGTTCATGAGGCGAGGCGGGCGACGGGTTCTTCGGTGCCGAGGAGTCCGCGTTGACGAAAGAAGCGGGTGCAGTCTTTGACGCCCTTGATCATGTGGACCTTCACGGTCTCGGGTGAAATCTCGAGCCGCTCGGCGATTTCTTTGTAGGCGAGGCCGTCGAGGTGGCGGAGCATCATCACTTGGCGGCAGCGTTCGGGCAGGGCGAGAATGGCTTCGAGGAGGAGGTCGAGCCGTTGCTCGCGCTCGGCGGCGTCGCCGAGGCCCGGGGCCTCGTCGAGGACGGGCAGGGCATGAATCTCGGAGATCTCCTCGTGATCCTGGCCGCGGCGTCGGCGGAAAAGATCGATGGCGGCGTTGCGGGCGGTGGTGAAAAGAAAGGCTCGGGCGTGGGTGACGCGCCCGCCGGCGTGGGCGCGGAGGGTGCGGATGTAGGTTTCCTGCACGAGATCGTCGTGATCGGGCAGGGCGGGGAAGCGTTTAGAGAGATAGGCGCGCAAGGCCGGTTCATGGGGTTGAACCTGCTCGGAAAACCATTGGGCCTGATCAATCGGGGGCATGGGGTAAAACTAACGGGGAACGGCGAACTGCTAGCGGGACGATTTGAAGGCGGGCGACGACTGTCGAGAACGATGTGGCGATTTGGCGGCGGGAAAAACTTTTTCTAAAAAAGACTAACCCATCTGAAGGCGTGGTGCGTTTATATACATAGTTGAACACAGACCGCTTCAGGGTAGCAGCCTGCTTGCAGGCGATTTCTACGGGATCGCGAGCAAGCTCGCTCCTACAGCCGACGTTCGACCGTCGAGGGCTGAAACAGGTTCAACCTGTCTCGGGCAGAAAAGTCGGGAAGGTGAGCCCGCGGGCGGGGGCGACGGGGCCGAGGGCTTGGGCGGCGTGGAGTTCGACGTTGCGGGCGCCCCAGGCGTAACACTGGTGCACGAGGCCGGCGGCGGTGCAGGGCACGAGAAACACGGGAGTTGCGCCGCGTTGCGCGTCGAGCGCGCGCCAGAGGAGCGCGGCGG
>Ga0209550_10006963_pt1 | contig 10492 bp, 12 predicted proteins | sample LauGreSuBDMM15SN_2_FD_187567 | JGI IMG/M metagenome (GOLD analysis project Ga0209550, IMG submission 187567) | Freshwater lake microbial communities from Lake Michigan, USA - Su13.BD.MM15.SN (SPAdes) (version 5) | ecosystem: Environmental > Aquatic > Freshwater > Lake | place: Lake Michigan... | reverse complement strand
TGCGCCGGTTGAGGCCGCTGCCCCCGCCGAGGTCGCCGAGGAGGTGCGCCTCGACACGGAGGTCAAGGCCGTGACGTCCCGCCTGCTCGCCCTGCGTGACATGGTGTCTGAGCTGGTGACGGAGGCCAAGCGCCTCGAGAAGAAGGCGACCAAGCTGCAGAAGCTGGCCGACAAGCGCCGCAAGCGCAAGGCCCCCGTGGAGGGTGAGGAGGCCAAGCCGGCCCGTGTGTCGATCTTCCAGATCCCCACGGACATCTCCCCCCAGCTGTGCGCCTTCCTCGGCCGCCCCGCTGGCAGCCAGGAGAGCCGCTCCAACGTCACGAAGTTCGTGACGACGTACGTGAAGGAGCACAACCTGAAGAACAAGCACGACATCAACCCTGATGCCAAGCTCCGCTCGCTCCTGGCCGTGAAGGCTGAGGAGAAGCTGACGTACTTCAACCTCCAGAAGTACCTCAACCCCCACTACCTCAAGAAGGCGCCGGTCTCTGCTTAAGCGATAAGCGTAGCGGAAAAAGCGGACAGAGCGATAAGCTCAGCATAAAAGCATAAAAGCTTAGAACTCGCTTACACCTAATAATTGTTATCGAATAGAACAAAACAAGGGTCTACAAATCCTTTTTTTGTTTTTTTTTAAAAAAATGATACACTACGTAAGTCTAGGCTAAGGGTCACATGACCGTCCTGAACGGTAAACGCATATGCGAAGATGCATATGACAGTACAAATGACATGGGTATAGAGTTTCAAAATTCCCCTATTTCTGCCGAAGCAGTCGAAGCTCGTGATGCCACAACCTATTTGGACTGGATCTTCAACGTGGCAGGGCACTACATGCGAAAGGTGAAAATAGGGAATCGTATTATCTGTGAAATACCGTATGAATGGGAGTCAGCAGTGAAAGCTGTAAAAAATAGAGTGTATCTCTTCACAGGTCACAGGGAGTGGATTCTACTCACAGATAGGGAGCCATACCGAATCGAAGTGGAGAAACGGGTCCGAAATGTATGGATAGGAAAGGCATGCTACTTTCAAAGTGTATACGATGATACCTGTCTTCAGAACATTATCACGCAAGAAGGACTTGCCTACTTTGACGGAATCACTGGCGAGATGGAAAAGGTGCCTATTGTATATGGCAGGTGCAAGAAGTCCATGACGCTTCTCGACGACATCCATCGCCGCTACGTCTACAAGCACCAATTTCAGCCAAATGAGATTGTCGGTATCAAATCAGTTGCTGGAAGTGGAAAGACGACGACTCTGCTAGAGCTAGCTAAGATACATGCAGGAAAGAAAATCTTGTACCTGGCCTTCAATAAGGCCCTTATCACAGAGATAGAAGGAAAGATTAAGAAGCAGTCGATCAACAACCTATTTCCCTGTACATTTCACTCCCTAATTCATCGTGCATGGCCAAAGACATCAGAGCCAGATATCGTAGACTTGAAGCCCCAGAATATTCAGAATTATGTACCCTCGTTCTATGATAAACAATACAAGCTAAAACAGTACTATGTAAATGTGTATAAGAAGTTTTGCAAGAGTACGATAGAGTCGCCACAGGATTTCTGCATGACTGAATACGGGTCCGATAAACCAATGTTACAGACCCTTTGGGACATGACACTCAAAAACCATTTGACAACCTTTGATAGCCTATTGAAACAGGCAATGGTGCATAGATGGTTAAAGGGGTATATTGACAAGACATATGATATGATTATGATTGATGAGACACAGGACTTCGACGCAATTATGTTACAGATGTTGCTCAATGACACCACGATTCCGAAACTCTTTGTGGGCGACCCTAAACAATCGATTTACCAGTGGCGTGGATGTATAAATGCATTTAACCATCTGCCGGCAAAGTCTCTCATCGTGGAGTTTTATTCCACCTTTCGTATTGGAGATCCTGCGTGCGAACTCATTCGCAAGAAGTTCAGGGACTGCTGGATGATATCGAAGAGTAATCACCCCACCACTCTGACACATGACCTCGATACCATTGTGGATAAAAACTACACATACCTGTTTCGATCGTGGCGACGTTTATTAACGACGGCTCGAACAATGCCAAAGGTATGGATATGTAATTATGAACAGCAGATTGAAAAGATTCGGAAATTACATCCTGTCGTTTCCAAGTTTGGGGTAGAAGAAGAATTCGAGGACGACTTGCCCAGCTTTCTAAAGTCTATGTCAAAGGAGGCGTTGGAAGAACTTATCTCGGAAATAGAGGAAAACGTTGTTACTAAGGAGGAGGCCACCTGTAAATTCTATACCATTCACGCATATAAGGGGCTGGAGGATGATTATGTGCGAATTGCGAATGACATTGAAACTGAGGATGCTAATCTTTACTATGTGGCACTGACCCGTGGCATGCAGACAATCGTGGAAGATGTCGAGAAGGCCGAACCTTTCGAGGAGCAGAAGCAAATGCAAAGGCTGGTCGAGTTTACTAAGTATAAGCATGAGGGCGAGAGCCGTGGAATGATATATAAATGGCTTAACCGTAAATAGCTGTGGTCTAAGGGCAGACCCCAGACAAGTGTAGATGTATCATATCAAAGTTGAATCCTACGAGTCCGAAGAACCACTATACACCCGTCTCCGTGATGGTGACGGAACTCTCATTGTCCCTGAAGCAAGAGTTGCAAAGGACTATTTCAGAACCGGCCTGTATGAGCGAGGCTATATTGGATGGGCCTGTGAAAACTTCGTTCGCCCAGGCAAGGATGTTATTGATATTGGAGCCCACATCGGGATGTACACTGTTGAAATGGGCAAGACGGCAAACCGTGTCCACAGCTTCGAATGTTCTCCTAAGAGCTTCAACTACCTGTGTGCCAACATTCTCCTACGTGACCTAAGTTACAAGGTCACCACCTATAACACGGCACTCGGCGACAAGGAGGGAATGACAAAATACTATATCCGTGACCCGAAGGATGGAGGTGGTAATGGAATTGCCTACTTTGACAGAGATGCAAATACACCTAACATCGATGTACCCGTACGCACCCTAGATTCTTTCGGACTAACCAATATTAACTTCATAAAGATTGATGTAGAGGGGCACGAAGAATTCGTACTACGTGGAGCAGTGAAGACGCTCGAAGCAAATAACTATCCACCCATTCTTTTTGAATCGTGGCCTGAAAGATATACAGACGTACCTGCGGCAGAAATTCGAAAGAGTCTATTCGCCTTCCTAGAATCGCTCTCCTACAAGATAATACAGGTGCAAGGTGGTACAGATGACATGTTCCTTGCGACGAAGGGTTAAACATCGAGAATGATAAGAGCACAATGCACAAAACTCTCCATCCCCAAGTCCTCGGCTTTGTTGACTCCAAGAGATATGAAGCTACTGTAAAAGGGTGGTGCTTTCACGTGTCCCGCAAGAAGATGCCTCTTCGTGTCCTCGTAGATGGCGCCGTCAGCGACCTGGAGGAAGTTGAGCGGCCCGATGTGGCAAATCATTATAAGGCCGATACTGCCTTCTCTGGCTGGTCCTTCAATCGTAAGACATTTGGCTACAAGCTACAGATGTGCATCGATTTCGAGTGGCAGACCGTATTCGAAGATGCCTACACTCTTGTTACAGAGGCTGCCATGGTGGCCCCCTCCTTTTTAGTCGTCGATGGCTTCTATAAGGATCCTGATTCTGTGCGTGAATTCGCCCTCCACCAGAACCTTGTCCAGCATCCCAATAACCACAAGGGAATTCGCAGTGATGCCGTCTATCGCTTTCCAGGCCTCAAGGAGCGGTTCGAATTTCTCCTAGGTAGGCCCATCCGCAACTGGGAGGGATATGGGACGAACGGCTGCTTCCAGATAAATATGGCAGGGGAACAGGCCGTCTATCACGCTGACACGCAGATCTATGCAGGAGTTATTTTCCTAACACCGAATGCTCCAGGGCAGGCAGGGACCCAGTTCTTCCGTTCCAAGGACGGAATCAGCCGACCCACACCTCTAACACATGACGCAGTATTCAAGGGAGGATTCCTTGACTCAACGAAGTTCGAAAAGCTCGATGTTGTAGGGAATGTATATAATCGCCTCGTACTTTTTGATGCCCATATGATTCATGCGGCAGATACGTACTTTGGTAAGGCGAGGGACGATGGGCGTCTGATTCAGCTGTTCTTCTTTGATATTTAGAGTGCTCGTTCCCATGTCTCATCTCCGTAATTATCTATTAGCGGCGTAAGCTGCCTTGAGAATTCTATTGAGGATTCTCGTGGCAACAGCGAAGGAAGATTGTCAATGGCAATGAGGGAAACTTCGTTCCATCGATACACGGGGGTTTCCCAGGTGGTGGCCTCCTTGTAAAAGGGGAGGGGGTTGTTCTCTTTTGCATAATCACAGCTGATGTCGACGATGACTTGTTGTTTGGATACAGTCGGTATCCATACATTTGTAAAGGATGGATCCAAGGTTATGCAGTTGATGAGCATGTCACAGGTGAGGTCGACTTCTTCGCCCCTTCTTTTGACCGTATAGGTGAGGCCAAGAGTATCTAAGATGTGCTGTGCACCCTTAGATGATTTGCCGTCGCCGACAATGACGACTCTCGGACTTGTTGGGCGATAGAAGGATAGAATATCGGCGTAGGTCGTCCAGGGTCTAAGATTCGCTATATCGGGCAGGGCGTGTTCTTTATTATAGTACTGTCGCAGGCCTAGGACTGTGCCGACGAGGCCCGCATAGTAACCGAAAGATACCAGGCGTTTCCCTTTCTCGGTCAAATATTCCAGGTCATAGAGGAGGCTCTGGGAGTTGGCGAAGGCATCGATGATCCGTTGCGCTCCCTCTTGGCCCTTGCGGCTGTGTGAAAAAAAGAGGTGGGTATTGCAATGCAACTGTTCAAGATGATCCAGTTCTTTGAGGCCTATGATGAGAGCCGTTGGATACGAATACCAGGGCTCGTTTACAACGGTGGCACCAGCATAACGATATGTATCATCGGTGAAGCATCTGGTTTCGGATGTTTGGACGAGGCAGGTGTGGCCGGCAGTGATGAGGCGTGCAACATCCTCGGGTACGAGGGGCGTTCTATATTCATTGGTCCGGGTTTCGGCTCGGATATAGAGAAGCATATGCTACTTAACACTCGTAGAAAATACTAGTCTTTGGTAGCAGCGGGGCGGATTATATTATCTAAGACCAGTCAATAATAATACCCTTTTTAAGAGACCTATTATTTGAGTCAATATCAACCCACGTCTCTTGATACGAAACGTTACAATCAGGAAACTTTTTCTGGAAAGCCGACACAAGGTCGTCGATAGTGATTACAGGTAGATGTGGAGTATTTGATAAGGAGTTTATTCCTGCTGCGCCAGAAGCACTTGACAAGAAGGTTTTCCCTAGTGCAGGAGGATTTAACGATACGTTTATCCGTATTGCGGGACCAGTTTGAATTAGGTCATGTGGCGGCTGATACATATATGAGGTTTTTCCCATTGCTGCTGCATTTTTCAGTTCATTAATAAACTGATAAATAATTTGATCTATACGGCTTTGCTTACACTGTTCTGGAATCCCTTGAAGAAATGAACGGCTAAAGGTTTCAGAATCCATGTTTGATAATATATAAAGTTCAAAAAATCTTTCAAATTTTATCCAGCACTCTAGACACCTGCATACGTGAAGCGAAGGGACCCATTGGTAGATGCATTTGCAGATACAGGTGGCAAGGGAATACCAAGAGATGCTAGAACCCTTCTTCTTCCAACGGTATATCTCCATCCATAGGATGACTCGGTCACTCCATAGTTCCTAAGAACGTATTCCTGGTCAGCAATCCACTGGGCTTGTTTTTTCCAAAGAGATGCTGCCTTCTTCACACTCCCTTTTGCAAGAATAGCAATAAGAAACAACTCGGCCCAGGTCTCTGTATATACCTCCTGGTCAGCAACAGGAAGAGACGGATCATCCGTGCAGGCAGCGTGCAGAAGCTCGTGGACCAGTACACGACAGACCTCTTCTTCTCTATATATGACGATCGTGTCAGCAACACACGTGTGCGTGTAGCCGCCATTCACATGCTCAGGGGCTACCTCCCCCTTTGTAGGAAGAAGCCGCTTTTGCGGATGGGCAAACCAGACGATACGCCAAGGCTTTGTATTCGGCTGCTTCGCTTGACCCTTCGCTTCGTTCGCCTTCGACTGCTTCGCTTGACCAAACGCAACAAAAATATCCCCAAACAACTCCCACGGAATGACGGTTCCAGGGTACACAACCGCCAGAAGCTTCGCATACGGCCCCCTCTTTGTAACAAGGGTTGCCTTGCCCGACCGCAGATCCGCCAGCATCTCATCCTTTAGCTTCAGTGCATCGAACTCATCGCTCGTCTGATTGAAAATATGGTCGAGATCCTCCTTGGTAGGCTGGTCATCGACCCAGGGGAAGGCATTTCTTTTTATAGGCACAAGGCTTTGTACGATTGTTTCCAATACGAAGGGAATGCCTTTAATGCCTTGTATGCCTTTACTGCCGTTAGTGGTCATACCGCCTTCTTATTCTTGCGCACCTTTTTCTCCTTGGATCCTTTTGCCAGGTCGACAGATGCATCGGTAGGCTTGGTAGGCTTGGTAGGCTCGTGATGCTTGACCTCTGCAGGTGCTAAAGCATGACGTAGGGAGCAGAGGTAATGCTCCCACAGGATCGGAATACGATATGACGGCACCGTCTGCCCTGACCCTGTAAACGGCTGACGTATACACACATTCGCCACTGCCCGCCGCCGCTCCTCATCCATATCAATGGACTCAACTGCAAACAGCCATTGATGAAATCCGTCCGTCCACCGTATATTCCTGTGTAACAGGGCGTAGACGAGTGACCGTATACGCTTCACATCCGAAAGCTTCGGCTCTGTCGTCAACCATTCCTTACAAATGGCCCGTATCTCATCCTGCACATGAACAACCGACACGCTGTCCGACTTCTCATGCGACGACTCCTGAATCTTTCTTAGCGAAATATCATACCCAGGACTCGACACTTGCACCTCCTGACACCAGTCCGCCAACCGGATAGGAAGAGGGTGCTCGCTCGTCATCCAAAGAACCGTGTCCTGATGATTCTCCTCCAGAAATGCCTGTAACAGGATAATGGATTCGCTGCTGAGCAAGTGCGCATGGTACAAGACGAGGCACCGCTGCACGTGGCCGTCGCTAAGCACCTGACTGCCCCGCCCCCATTTGAGAAGAATACTCTTGATATACTGCTTATCCTGCAACGACATGCGAGAGATATCAAATCCCCAATGCAAGACCGACAGCTCCATAGGGAAGAGGGCTTTCTCGTCGTCATCATCGCCATCGTCCGCCGCTGTGCTCGTAAGCTGAATATCTTTTTGCAGAGGGGCGTTCCATGCCTGATTACGTACGACATAGAACTGTCCAATGGATTTTGCCCACATCTGCAATTCCCTCTGTAACAGGTCTCGCTTGCCTGATCCAGGAGGCCCCCTCCAGCACATTGACTTCGTCTTGTACATAGCTATAGAATCTAGGACTGAATGCTTTAGGGCTAAACGAAACTCTGGGAGAACAGGTAGGATGGAATGGCAACTGCCTGTACAAAAACTCGAGGTCGGAAATATCTACATAGCTTCACCGTGGTTGCGTGAGTCAAAGTACGATGCAAAATACAAGCCAATCTCATCGCTTTCCTATATTGGAGCACAATTCCGCATGCCATCGGTATCGATTCTTTTCCCACCCCTGCCCGTGGTCGAATACGTTGCATCAACAGGGAAACTGGTGGTCGATATGTCAGAGACGAGCCTGGCCTGCATTAAGTTCTCGGCATTCCAGGAGACGATACTTCAGTCAATTATGTGTCATCAGGCGGCTTGGTTCGGATCCGAGTATAGCATTGAAGAGATACGGTCTAAATATATTCCTATATATAAAGACAATTGCTTAATTCTCCATTGCCCAATGACATATCAAGGAGCTCGTGGGCCGCCGATTTATGCAAATGGAAAGTGGGCCTTTTCGGAGCACGACACCCATCTGAAACCGGGTGCACGAGTGCGGATTGCTGTGAAGTTGCACGGCATTTCCTATCTCTACAGCAATGCACCCCCGCCTATTAATTTGCTTGCGGAAGTTCCTGAGGGGAGACAGGTCGTGTCGACGTGGAGTGGAAAGTCTAGAGTTCAGCACAAGATTATGGGAATTATACTACAGAGTTAAGGGGTTAGTGATTAATTCTTTCGTCTACGTCCCCGCATACTTCATCCGTAGTAACATGAATGATATGGCGCAGGTGGAAAAGAGAATACTTACCGTGCCCAGAATAATTAGAAACGTCTCAACATACTCAGGATCAATCGTCTGTGAGAATGTAGCAAGCATGATTAAAAATCCAACGAACACGGGCAAATATAACTGTACTGCGTAGTCTTGAAAAGGGTACGGAGTACCACTCACCTTTGCATAGAATCCCAGGATCGGTGGAATCGTGCAGAGGGAGATGCCAACAACGGAAGCAATCTGGTAGGCCCATGTATATGAACCACTGTCTTGCGAAACATAGATTCCAATAAGGAGCGAAATATAGATAATAATGAATATTGCCATTGCTACAGATACGACAGTCGGCGTTGCCACTGAATCCATACTCTATTTAGGCATAGGATGTTTTAATACGTACTGAGGACAAATGCAGAGCAAAGAGCGCCATAATGTATGCAACAGCTATGAAAACAAAGATGCACTGCTTTCTTGTTCCGACAGGCAGAGTTGAAAATCCTTGAATGAAAAATATGCTAAAGAGGAGTGCATACAGGCAGAATGCAATCAGATACCCATATATATCCTTCCAAATCGCTGTTTGCCCGGACATTGCATTTTTAACAGCTGCAATCGAACACCCCGAAGAAATGATAAGTGATACTGCAACAATTGTCTTCAAAGAGTCAATCATACTACTGGGAAAGCCTAAAATTAAGTCACTTAAACTATGGTCATATTGACTTGATTTAGAAGTAGTGCGGTATGTACAACCAGCAGAGTTGTGATGGCAAGGACAACTAAATATGAATTGAAATGGGGGCTTGTATTGAAGCAAATATAGAAACTTAGGAGGGCTACCATCGATGTTAGTATCGTCCCTCCCCACCAGCCTACTTTAGCTTTTCCTGAGTATACGGTATTGAAGTTTACATTCATGAGTAGCATACCGAAGCTTAGCCCGAATGCTGTTGCGGCTAAAGCGGTAAGGGCCAGTGGATTTGTTACAAGAGCCAGTACATCCATTTTCTATACTAGCAGAAGAACAGAATGAGAGGATATCACATATACTTTCTTCTTATGAAAGTGCTCGTCGTAATCCAGACAATTCTTATTATTTTCAAGCTACATACATCAAATCATCTTACATATATTGTAAGTGATACTGCCTTCAAGCTGTCTGTAGGCATATTTTTAATATACTTTGTCATTACTACAGATATACCGGGTAGAGACTTTTATGACATGCTTATATTTTACTATGCAGGTGTTCTACTCGTATTTGATGCTGTATACACAGGTGTTCCAGAAATCCTGACACATGTAGGTATCACCCCACCTTGGTGGATGGCGGTGCTGAACTAGCCTGGATTACAGCACGCTCATTGGCAGTATGAAATGCAAAAAATCCAAGTAAAACTGCTATAAACTGTATATTGATGATAGTTGGTATATAGGTGGGGGATAGAGGATCGAGGGTGTTTTTTGCGGTATTACCCATCTACAGTGGAATTTTATAAAGTTTATATGTTCTATGGCTGATACTTTTTACTACGAGCGATAGATAGAATGGTTCGGACCACTCGTCGTCGTACACGATGGCTGAATCCGGGACCGTATCAATGTCATCCGAAGATAAAGGGTCCTTGTATACCCACTGAAGATATTAAGAAGGCAATGGCACTCACAGGGACAACGACGGTAGCTGCCATGGGACACAAGCTTGGCGTTGATCCGAAGAATCAACGCTCCTTCCTCAATGCTCTTCCTCTCCCCCAGAAGCGGAAAGATGTGCTGGCAACCTACCTGCGTCCAGCGTATCCCGAGAAATGGAAGCAGAATCCCAAGGAATGGCTCGACAGCAATGACATCAAATATGTAATGCAACAGTATCAGGAAGCTCGCCCAGACTTCATGTTCCTCGGCCCCTTCCCGATCGATTTCGCATCTCCCGACCCCTATGAAAAAGATACCACCAAGTGCCTCATTGAAGAAATGTGCGAACTCAATTTGGATCGAGAAGAGATCCGTGGAAAGAAGTATATTGGCATCGTCTTCAACCTGGATCGCCACGACAGAGATGGATCACACTGGGTCGCCGCCTTCATCGACAACGTAAAAAATAAATGCTATTATTTTGATTCCTATGGCATGCGACCTCCCAATCAGATCTATCGCTTCATGCAGTGGCTCACCATCCAAGAACCTAGCATGGAACTCGCGAGGAA
>Ga0209550_10006959_pt1 | contig 10494 bp, 11 predicted proteins | sample LauGreSuBDMM15SN_2_FD_187567 | JGI IMG/M metagenome (GOLD analysis project Ga0209550, IMG submission 187567) | Freshwater lake microbial communities from Lake Michigan, USA - Su13.BD.MM15.SN (SPAdes) (version 5) | ecosystem: Environmental > Aquatic > Freshwater > Lake | place: Lake Michigan... | reverse complement strand
TAATCCAGTTAGCACCACTGGTAATGTTAGTGCCAATTACTTTGTTGGTAATGGTAGTTTATTAACCGGAATGGCTGCTACATATGGCAATGCCAATGTGGCCACTTTCTTGGCCGCATTTGGTAGCAACACTATTGTTACCACAGGAAATATCACAGGTGGCAATTTGATTACCGCAGGCTCGGGCGGTGCTATCACCATGACCGGCGGCAACATCACAGGTGCCGGTAATATTGCAGCTGGAAATGTTAGCACCACAGGCAATATCACAGGCAACTATATTTTAGGCAACGGCAGTCAACTCACTGGATTGCCAGCCACATACGGCAATGCCAACGTTGTGGCCAACTTGGCGGCGTTGGGGTCAAACCCAGTCAGCACAACTGGCAATATAACTGGTGGTAACATATTGGGCGGAGCCAATGTCAATGCTACCACACACACAGGGACCACTGTTTCAGTAAGTGCAAACGTAACTGGTGGCAATATATTAACCGGTGGATTGATTTCGGCTACAGGCAACATCACAGGTGGTAACATCTCAGTTACCAGTTACACAGGCACCACAGTGAGTGTAACAGGTAATGTAACAACTAGCGGTAATGTTGCAGCCAACAGTTTTGTTGGTAATGGCGCAACATTATCCAATGTTGCTACAACATTTGAAAGCGCCTGGACTGTGCCCACAGGCAACAGCACCCAGAGTTTCACTGTGACTGCCAGCAATACCTACCTCATGTGGGTGGATTGTAACATTGCCAATGGTATCTTGGCCTGGAACGCCACAGCTACCGTTACCAACACCAACGTACCTGTTGTGGGTGCTCAGTATGCCTGGGTCTACACAGGTGGCGGCACACCCATTGACTTTACCAGCATACCCGATCAGTTCGTAGGAACATCAAATACCATTGTGAGAAGCAGTGTGTCTCCTAGTGCAACTACTAATAGATTTGACTTTGGTATCAACAATACCAGTGGCAATACTGTAACTGTGCGTTACGGTTGGGCGCAGATAAGTTGAACGGAATATAATATGGCCATAACAATCGGATCAGGAATCACAATTGGAGCTGGCATAGCCGTTACTTCAAATCAACTTGGCAGTTATGTTTTCAACGGCACCAGCGGTTGGATGAATGTATCGGGCAGCCTCAGTGACTGGAATCTGGGATCAACCTACACCATTGAATGGTGGCAAAATTCTCCTTCATCCTTGCCCAGCAGTCTTTACACCGTGGCCAGTCAAGGCGACAGCAGCAGTGCCATAGACGTGTTTTGGGAAAGCGGTGCCCTGTGGTTGCGAAACGGTAGCAGTGGTGCCACAGGCGAACCTACCCCAAACGTATGGAATCAAATTGCAGTGGTCAGCACAGTCGGTGCCTTGGCAGTTTACTACAACGGTACTGCGGTTGCAAGTTCGGGTGGCGGTAGCAGTTTGAGTGATGTTGCCAGCACTGTGGCTGTGGGACGTCGCGGACCCAACAACGATTTTCAGTATTTTTCAGGCAAGATCACCGGCTTGAGAATCAACAACACCGCGGTCTACGCCGGTAACTTTGACGTCGCTGCTCCGGCTGTGCTGTATCCAGAAAATATTGCCGGCACTGTTTTGCTGTTACGAGGGGCACAAGCCAATCCATACGTCGACAGCAGCGGCTCAGCTCACACAATCACACCCAACAACATGACCTGGAGTGCAGAATATCCTGGTTAATGATCCCAGAGTTTAGATAAACAAAATCTGCCATAAATACTCCAAACGAGGAATATCATGGCACTGGAAGTTATCCAAGTAGGATCCGCACCCAACGACGGCACAGGTGATCCCTTACGCACAGCTTACATTAAGTGTAACACTAATTTTGCCGAAATTTACAGCCGAGTTCAAACAACTCCACCTTCTACTTCTGTAGGCACAGCAGGCGATGTTGCTGGCATGTATGCCTACGACGATACTTTTTTCTATTACTGTTACCAGGATTACGATGGATCCAGTGATATATGGAATAGAATTGCAGGGTCATCATTCTAAATGGCACAACCACAGTGGATCACAGCAGCAGGAAGCCTAGGAACTATTCCTGAGGGAATTTTCTACAGTGTTTCTGTGGAAGCAGCAGCTGATCCTGGTGAGACTGTGTACTATCGTGTGGTTGCTGGAGAATTGCCCACAGGCATACAGGTCAGTGCCACAGGCACAATTGAAGGTGTGCCACAAAACATTGCTCTAGTTCAAGGCGTTCCTACAGAAGTTGCTGTGGACACTACCAGCAAGTTTGCAGTACGTGCCTATACCACTCAGGTGGTAAATGGTGCAACAGTGGTAAACCGTATCAACGATCGCACCTTTACTATCACTGTTACAGGACAAGATATCCCAGCATTTGTAACGCCAAGTGGCACAGTTGGCACCTTTTACGATGGTGATCAAGCTGCGGTACAAATACAGTTTACCGACGTTGATCCAGCCGAGACTGTAAAAATACGGGTATTGTCGGGATCCTTGCCACCAGGTCTAATTCTAAATGCCAGAACAGGTTTGATATCCGGAGTGATAGCTCCCTTGGTTGGACCTGCCGGAACAGCATCACCTGGTTATGATGCCAGTCTGTTTGATCAATATCCCTTTGATTTTGTCACACGCAGCGCCAGCAAAAACTATCAATTCAGTTTGGAAATCACAGACGGAAAAGATTCCAATGTGAGATCATTTGAAATCTACGTGTACTCAAAAGATTCAATGAGTGCTGACACCACAGACTTTACTGCTGACAACACATTTATCACAGCAGATGTGGTGCCAACACGCACTCCTGTGTTGTTGATTCCGCCATCTGGTACGCTGGGGCGTATACGCACAGACAATTTTTATGCTGTCAAGTTTACAGCCGTTGATTTTGATGGAGATGCTGTGCAGTACCTGATAGACGCAGCACCGTCTGGGCTGACTCTGAATGCCACAACCGGATGGTTGTACGGTTATATTCCCAGTCAAGGTGCCACAGAAAACACCTACAACTTCGAAATTACAGTGAGAAAAACTGATCAGCCCACAATTGTTTCACAGCCGTATGACTACAGCATTACCTACATTGGTGACCTGGACACAGTGGCCACCTGGCTTACACCAGCTGACTTGGGCACAATCAATAATGGCAGTGTCAGTACCCTGGTAGTTGCTGCCATCAACACTATTGGTCGAGAATTGCAGTATCAGATTGTGTCAGGATCCAACAGCAGATTGCCACAGGGCCTGACCCTGTTGAGCACAGGTGACATAGCAGGTACTGTGAGCTTTAACACATTTGCCATGGACCAAGGCGACACCACATTTGACAACAACATACGCACACGCAACATCACACAAGAAACCACATTTGACATGACATTTACCTTCACTGTAAATGCCTATGCACCTGGCACTGATGCAGATGTTATTTCAATATTTCGAACCTTTACTGTCACTGTGGTCAGAGCGTACAATCAGCCCTACCAGGGCCTGTACATCAAGTGCATGCCACAACAAAATGATAGAGACTTGATCCTGCAGTTGATTCAGAATCAAGATATCATACCCAACAACTATGTGTACCGAGCAAGCGACACCAATTTTGGTGTTGCTACTTCAGTGATCTATAATCATGCGTTTGGTCTAAATGCAGTTGGCCTTGAAGAATATGTGGCAGCTTTGAATATCAATCATTACTGGAAGAACTTGACCTTGGGCACAGTTGAATATGCACAAGCTCGCAATTCAGACGGCGAAGTCATATACGAAGTTGTTTACAGCAGAGTCATTGACAATCTTGTTAACAATAGCGGTGTCAGCGTAGACAAATCAGTCACACTGCCATTTGCCATTGGTGGCCCAGACAGCACAGAAATAACCACTGTGTATCCCAACAGCCTGATCAACATGCGCGATCAAGTGGTTGACACAGTGGGGCAAATCAGTCCCTTGTTACCAACCTGGATGACATCACAACAGGCCGATGGGCGTGTGTTGGGATTTGTTCCGGCCTGGGTGATTGCTTATGTGAATCCCGGCCAGGGTGCCAGAGTTGTTTACAACATTCGCGAACAGTTTGGTAACCAATTGAATCAGATAGATTTCAAAGTTGATCGTTACGAAATAGACCGCAGAATGACCTTTGCTTGGGAACCCTACAGCGACAGCACCATCAGTGGAGAATGGATTCCGGCACCCCCGGCTGCTACTACATTTGACCTGAATCCCAGCAATATTGTCTGGCTCAATACATCATTGGCAGCTGTGGCATGGACCAACGATAGTTCAGACACAGTGGAATGGATCAATCCCAATGTAGGAACTCCCACTATATTTGACGGTGGCGCCACTGTGTTTATCAATCCTGCGGATACAGTGACCAACACAGACCAATACGATAAATATCTTGTATTCCCCGAAGTCAACATTTTAGGATAATAAATGACAGTGCCATTCACCTTTGCCAACAGAACTGGTAACATACCGCTCAGCGAACTTGATGCCAATTTTGCCAATGTCAGTGCTTTTAGCAGCACTGCTGCCACTGTGACCACTGCTGCCCAACCCAATATTACCAGTGTAGGCACACTGAGCAGCCTAACTGTAAGTGGTTCGGGTGCAATGGCCAGCCTAACAGTGAGTGGAAACGTCACCGCCAACAACATTATTGGCACAGTATCCGGAAATATTTCCAATGCAGAGTTTGCAACTTCAGCAGCAACCGTGACCACAGCAGCACAGCCCAATATTACCAGCGTAGGCACACTGACAACAGTGACAGTCACAGGCAACATCTCTGCTGGTGGAAATGTTTTACCAGGTAATGTGGTATCAACCGGTTTGCTAAGAGGACTAACAGTACAGGCCACTGGCAACCTAGTGGCAGGCAATGCCAATATTTCAACGTCAGTCAATACTCTACTGGTTAGTGCAGCCAACATAACAGCTGGAAATATCTCAGCCACACGAATTACAGCAACTGGCAATGTAACAGGCAACGTTTTTATCGGCAATGGATCTGTACTAACTGGTATTGTGTCAAGTTATGGTAATGCCAATGTTGTGGCCAATTTGGCTGGCCTGGGCAGTAACCCAATAAGCACCACTGGCAATATCACTGCTAACAACTTTATAGGTACTGTGTCTGGCAATATTTCAAATGCAGTTTTTGCAACGTCGGCTGGCACCGTGACCACAAATGCACAGCCCAATATTACTAGTGTAGGCACACTGACCAGTGTCAGTGTATCTGGAACACAGACAGCCGCATCAACTATAGGTGGAGTGATAACAGGTTCAAGTACAAGTGTCACTGGTGCACAAACAGCAGCATCAACTGTGGGTGGAGTGATAACAGGGTCAAGTTCATCAGTTACCGGTGCACAAACAGCCGCTTCAACTGTGGGTGGTGTAATTACAGGATCAAGTGTCAGTGTCACAGGAACACAGACAGCAGCGTCAGTTGTTGGCGGCGTAATCACAGGTACTTCAACCAGTGTCACTGGCGCTAGCACAGCAGCGTCAGTAGTTGGTGGAGTCATTACAGGTTCAAGTGTCAGTGTCACAGGTACTAGCACAGCAGCGTCAGTAGTTGGTGGCGCAATCACAGGTACTTCGACCAGTGTCACCGGCAATATTACAGGTGGTAATGTCTTGGCAGGTGGACTGATATCAGTCACAGGCAATGTTATCGGTGGTAATGTCTTGGCAGGTGGACTGATATCAGTCACAGGCAATGTTATCGGTGCCAATGTCAACGCCACAGCAAATGTAGTAGCCGGCAACATTATATCAACTGTGTTTATACAAGGACAAACTATACAGGCCGCCGGTAACCTGGTAGGTGGTAATGCCAATATTGTCAATAATGTTAATGCAGTAAATGGTAATTTTACCAACGTGGCTGCTACAATAACCACAGCAGCTCAGCCCTATATCACTTCACTGGGCACACTGGCAAACTTGAGTGTGACTGGTAATGTAACAGTTGGACAACTCAGCACCATTGGCAATTTGTCAGTGGGCAACACTCTCAGTGCATTGGTACAAACCAAGGCAGCCAATGCAGCTGGAATAGCAGGAGAAATCTGCTGGGACAGCAATTACATTTATGTTTGCGTGGCCACAAACACATGGAAACGTGCTGCACTAACTGGTGGGTACTAGCATTTATCAAATATATAAATTGTATGCCACTAAATAGTACAAATACTTTAGGATAAAAAAATGACGTCAGCTATTAACCCAAACAACATAAATGGAGCTTATCCAGTTGCAGGCCAGGACAACAACAGTCAAGGCTTCCGGGACAACTTCACCAACACAAAGACCAACTTTGAATATGCTGCCACTGAAATCACAGATCTGCAGAGCAAGGCCATACTTAAATCTGCCCTGACTGGTACCACACTAAGCAATGACATGGGCGGTTCTTTGTTGAGCAATGCCCAGTTACAAGATATGAGTGCAACAGTGGTTGCCTTGGGATCTGTGACAGGTACTCAGGTGGTCAATTACGCAGCTGCCCCTTACTACACACTGACCACCACGGGCTCAATTATCTTGACTTTCAGTAATTTCCCAACAGCCGGTACCTTGGGCTGCTGCCGTGTCAGAATCACTGTTGCCAGCACAGCACATACCCTGACATTACCAGCTGCGGTCACCGTCGGTACTAGTAATCTTCAAGGCTATGCCAGCAACATAATCACTTTCAATCAAACAGGCACATATGAGTTTGAATTTGAAACTGTAGATGCTGGTGCCACTATCAGTGTGTTTGATCTTAACCGCAACAGAGATCCACTCTATCTGCCCAGCTCAGAAGATCTTGCAGCCAGCGGCGCTGCTAGCCTGACCAAGACCACCAGTTACTTTACCACTGCCACTACCGAAACAGCCACATTGGCAGCAGGTGCCGCAGGCCAGGTCAAGGTCCTGGCCATGTTTGGTGATGGTGGAGACATGGTGATCACTGTGACCAATGCAGGTTGGAAATCAAGTGGCACTGGTACTATTACATTCACCACCGTTGGCCAAGCCTGTACCTTGATGTACATCAATGCCAAATGGTTTGCAATTGGCAACAACGGTGCCGTATTTGCCTGACCAAAAACACTTGACACAGCAGCCCTTTAGTGTTATCATACACTAAAGGGCTTTTTACATCGTGGAACATCCTCTCATCACAGACGTCAGCAATCTCACCATAGACGAATTACAAACCAAGATTTCAGAACTGAACAAAAAACTCAGCTTTGCCCAACGCATGGGCAATGCCAATTTGTCCAATCAAATCAGAATGGCCATTGAAACGTTTCGCAATCGTTATCAAGAAAAGATGCAGCAGCTGAACGATGATCAAAACAAAAACAACCCCGACTTTGGAAATCAAATAGACATATCATGAATGTAAAAATTGGCTATACTACTCATTTCATAGCAGGTGTTTGGTGGGACGACAGATTGATCATGAGCACCTACACTGTGTCATTCAAAATGATCACAGCAGTTGACAGTGCTCAAGACACCAATACTGCCCTGGATCGACTCAAATACATGATTGAAGAATATCTAAACGATTGTGTGTTTGTCAAGAACACAGATACAGACCAAATTGCACTGTTAAAAAGTGCCGGAATAAAAATTATTGAATTACCAGAAGAACCAGTTGACCAGATCATAGGTATGATGTTATACTCAAAGTTGTCAGCTGTGATGGAAGGATGTATGTTGATTCGCACCATCATGTTGAGCAGCACAGCCGGTGACGATGTCATATACGAACACGATGCTCAAGAATCAGCAGCACCCTTTGACACACCTGGTTGGTGGACTGAGTCTACTCCGGTATGCGAATCGCAATCTCAACATCAGACCAACGACACTGTGTTTGTGTTGAACGCAACTGACCAATGGCGAGAACTGGGACTGCAATGGATCAAAGATGTAGAGCCTGATCAAGACAGTAATGTATTGGTATTTACAGAATTTAAAAATGACAAAGACAAATAAATTTGGTGAAATCATATTTGCAGAACAAGATCTATGTGATCTGGTGATGCAGGGGCACGATCTAACCAAATTCAACGGTGTCCAGGTAGACCCGCCTGTGGATCTAGAGTCTGCAACACTGATATTATCACACACAGTTGAGTTCATCAAATACGACAAATATGTAGAAGAAAATTTAAGTGTAGAAGAATTTGACCATCGCAATCAACAACGTTGGTTCATGCCAGAAGAATACAAACAGCTGGACATTGCCAAGCTGGTGCTGGATCTATGTGTCACACCTGCAGAACTGCAACGAGTAGGGCACGAACTAATACTTTATCAAGAAAGAAATCTTTTTGACCTGCTGCGTTATCTTAAATATCTAGTGGATGTTATGAAGACCAATCGTATGATTTGGGGAGTGGGTCGAGGATCTAGTGTGGCCAGTCATGTGTTGTATCTCCTGGGAGTGCACCGCGTCAACAGCCTGTTTTATGAGTTAGATCCAGAAGAATTTTTAAGATAACCGATATCAATATAAGGATACAAAATGACAAGGAAAATATATCGTACTGCGCAGGGAAAAATAGTAGATCTGGGTGCCCTACAATTGCAAAATGAACATGTACGAGCAGTGGGCAACATGAATGTGAATGCACGTGGTGACATGATAGACAGTCAAAACAAACCCATAGCCACACGCAACAAACAAGTGGCCAGACAATACCAAAAACAAATCTCAAATGTTCAAGACACTCCTGTTTATGCAAGCCGACAACATGTGCCTGCAGAAAATGCAGTTGTGGCTGATAATGTACAGCACATGCCAGTAGAAACACAGCCAGAGACAGAATCTACTGTAGATCCTGTAGGCGGTCTGGCCGGAGCTATTGCTCGTGCAAGATCAATCAAGCAAGAACCAATGTCTCCCACTGGTAGGACCACTGGTTTCAAGAAAATCTAAGGACAACAATGACCACAGCAGCATACGCACCACATAAAGTACAGAATCTCCGTCCCCTAAAGGACACAGTATTAGTGACCGACATGGTATTTAAAGAGCGTAAACTAAACAGTGGCCTTATACTGTTAAACGACAATGGCACCACTGCTGGTATTCGCCCACGCTGGGGGCGTATCTATGCCGTTGGTCCAGAACAAAAAGATTACTCAGTGGGTGATTGGATCTGTGTGGCACACGGACGTTGGACACGTGGCGTCGAAATTGAAGATGTAGAAGGTACTGTTGTTACAATCCGCAAGGTAGATCCCAAAGATATCTTGTTGATATCAGACGAACAACCCAGCGACGACACCATGAGCGATGCTGTTCAAGTTACTGCACAAAAACGATAACATTCAACTTGCACTCCGACACAGTGTATGTTACAATGCATACACTATGTTATCAAAGGTAATCAATGAAACAACTATGGAAAGACAAGTACAGACCCAAAACGGTCGCTGAGTATGCGTTCCCTGATGAAAATCTAAAGGCACAAGTAGAATACTGGATCGAGAACAACAGTATTCCGCAGCTGCTATTGAGTGGCAGTCCTGGTACAGGTAAAACCACACTTGCTCGTGTATTGATCAATGAACTGAGTGTAGATGAGTTTGATGTGATGGATGCCAATGGATCCAAAGAAGCACGCAAGATCGAATGGATGGACAAGTTGATCAGCTTTTGTCAAACCATGCCCTACGGCAACTTCAAGGTTGTCCTAATCGACGAAGCTGACTACATGAATCCCAATTCAGTGCAACCAGCCCTGCGGGCCTTGATGGAAGACTACAGCGAATCTGTGCGTTTTATCTTGACCTGCAACTATCCAAATAAAATTCTCCCAGCTATTCACAGTCGTTGTACAAACGTACACATTGACAAGCCGGATGTGACAGAGTTTACTGCTCGTGCTGCCACAGTATTGGTCACAGAAGGTGTGGAGTTTGATCTTGACACTCTAGACTTGTTTGTCAAGGCAACTTACCCAGATCTGCGTAAGTGCATGAACTTGCTGCAGGAAAACAGCATTACCGGTGCATTGGTCAAACCCAGCGGCTCTGGACAATCCACACAAGATTGGAAGTTGCAGGCAGTTGATCTGTTCAAACAAGGTCGTGTGCAGGATGCTCGCAAGGCTATCTGTAGTCAGGCAGGTGCTGAGGACATGGATTCCATGTACAGATGGATGTACGACAATTTAGAATTGTGGAGCCCGGAACCTGAGAAACAAGATCAGGCCATTGTTATCATACGCAATGCCTTGGCAACAGTGCCTTTGGTTACTGATCAAGAAATTAACCTATCAGCTTGCCTGATCGAACTATGTCAACTGAGATAAATCATGAGATACTTTTTAATCAGCTACTACAAAAAACCCAATGGGCAGATGGACGAAGTTGTCAGTGTCAGCAAGAATTTAAAAACCCGAGACCGCCAAACTGCAGCGGTTGTTCTTGACTTTCAAACTCAAACTGTGCTA
>Ga0209550_10006958_pt1 | contig 10495 bp, 7 predicted proteins | sample LauGreSuBDMM15SN_2_FD_187567 | JGI IMG/M metagenome (GOLD analysis project Ga0209550, IMG submission 187567) | Freshwater lake microbial communities from Lake Michigan, USA - Su13.BD.MM15.SN (SPAdes) (version 5) | ecosystem: Environmental > Aquatic > Freshwater > Lake | place: Lake Michigan, USA... | reverse complement strand
GCGCCGGAGCCGGAGTATTCGTACCCATCGAGCGCATCCGCGGCGGCGGCGGCGGCGGCGGCGGCGGCGGCGGCGGCGGCGGCGGCAGGCAGACGAGGCGCAGGTAATGAGCGCGCCAACGGCACAGGCCGCGCCACTGCCGGTGCACGCGCGCCTGCCTTGTTGCATGTGCCACGAAGGCGTGGCGAGCTCGCGCGAGCTTGCGCTCCACATCGACGCGCCGCACCATCTGACGAAACTCGACGAACGCGTGCGCGAGCTGCAGCAGGCGCGACCAGTTGGCACGCGTGGGCGTGACACGCTTGACCGAACGCGCCCATGAGCTGAAGCAGCTTGCGAGCCCGTGGAGGGTGTTCGCGCGTCGCAGCAGCCGCATCGGGCGCAGCCGCAGGCCGATACGCCGTTCGCGTCTCCAGTGCGCGAGCGCACGGCTCAGCGCGCACGCGAGGGTCGCGCGCACGCCGATGGCGAGGCGCCGGATCCGCTCACGACGGCGCGTTCGGTACCACTTCCACGCACGCCACTCCTGCCTCAGGCGCCAACCGCGGAAGCGCCTGCCCACCGCGCGCTCGCTCGCGCGCGTGTGCGCCCCTCCCGGCGCTTCGCGTTTGGGCGAGCTGAAACAGGTCCACACTTGCCAAGCGCGCTGCAGGCAGCGGCGGAGCGCCGTACCGAGCGCCTTGCGACCCCGTCGCTGCTCGGCTTGCCAGGCCTTCCACGCCGTCCAGGGCCTGCGGGGGCCACTGCCGCGCCCGTTGGGCAGCTTGCGAGACGCGAGCAGGGCGCGACGACGGCGTTCCAAGGCAAAGGCCACCCAGCCGCGCCATCCGTGCCGCTTGAACTTACGCGCATGCCAACTGCATGCAGCGGCATCCAGTTGCATGCGCTGCGACTGCGGCATCCAGCTGCATGCCATCCGACGCGCCGTATCGAGCAGCATCCTCGACCATCGCTGCCAGCCGAGCCGCTCGAGCCTCGCCACGTAGCAACGGACGGCAGTTGCCTGGAGGGCAGCCTCGCGCCGAGCTTCGGCGGCCAAGTACACCCAACTGGTCCATGCGCGCATCGCATTCTTGGAGCCGAAGGCGTTGGCGCTCCGAAGCATGAGCGTACGCTTCCGGGCGGCCACAGCCGCGAGGTACTTCCATGCGCCAAGGCCGTGCGCGAGGCCGCCGTGAAGAAAGTAGGAGAGGCCACGTCGGAGCAGCCGTTTCTCTTCGGCCAGATCCCCACAGACGTCCACCCATTGGCACCAGCCACGGGAGAGGCCTCGACCGGACAGATGGGCGAGGCTTCGGTACACCATGTCTCGCGTCCTTCTCAAGTCTGCCCATCTCGACGCCCATGAGTTCCAGCCACGCGACCAGCTACGGTGGTACAAGTGGCGGAGGGCTCGTCTCATCGGGTCGGAGCTGAGAAGGAGCCACGCTGAACGCCACCCTTCGAAGCCGCGCGAGAGCTCGCGGTGGACGATGAACCGAATGCCGTGCCGAAGCGCCCAGAGGAAGGCCGCGCGGCCAGTGCTCATCTCGATCCATGCGTTGAACGCACGCGAGAGAGCCCGGTTCATCGTATGGAGGAGGTTACGGCGCATCGACGCATGCCTCGCTTTGAGCTCCGCCCACGTCGCCCTCCACTGGTTGCAGCCGCGCGCGAGCTCACGATGAACCCAGACTGCGACCACCCTCGATGTCGTCGCCCGCAACCTGGCTGCCGCCCTCACGGCGTGCGCGAAGCTGTTGAAGCAACGGCGCACAGACTTATTGCGCAGGGAGAAGAGGACCCGCGTCGCCGCCTGCCGTTGGCGACGCCGGTCGTCCACCCACTGTACCCACGTGTTCACCCCCTTCTTGAGGAAGACGTGGATCCACCCCCCGAGGCTGCGGCGCCTAAGGCGGGTCGCCCAGCGTGCCTGCTCCACATACGTAGCAAACGTGTTCCACCCCTTCCGCATGCGCTGGTGGAGAATGCTCTGAACGAGCTGGCGATGAAGTCGACTCCTGAGGCGCACCTGACGAACCTGACGAGCCCTCCCGGCCCAGACGTGCCAGATTCGGCTCCGGCTACAATCGATGTCCGCGCTGGTGGCCGTTCGCCAGATCCTGAATACCATCGAGCTCTCTGCAACCCATGCCTCCCACGTATTCCAAGCGCGCCGGTGCTCCTTGCGGCGCATGCTCGCGAGGCTTCGCGCGAGGCGCCATTTCGTGTGCGCGCAGTTGGTATTGAACCCGATCCACGTCCGCCATCCATAACTCTTGGCACGGTGCAAAGAGTTGCGTGCAATCTTTCTCAAGCCCTCGACGAAGATGCCCCTGCGGCGCACGATCTGCACGACCCGGCACCAGTCGTTCCAAGCAGCGCGCTTGCGCCCGCGCGAGACCGAGCGGTGCGCGACCTGCTCGAGGAGCGAGAGTGACGCGAGATGGAAGCTGAGCCAGGAGGCGAACACTCGCCGCCTCTCTCGGCTCCAGAGCCTCTCCAGCCCGCGTTGTTGCTTGGCCAAGACCGCATGAGCATCCGCGGCCGCTCGCGCCCACACCTGGAAGCCGTACGATCCGACACGGCGTCGGAAGGCATCGACGGCACGCACCATCACACGAAAGCCTCGATGCACCTGCGAGGGGTCAGATCAAGGGAGCTCAAGTGAAACCGAGGGAGCTCAAGGGGGATCAAGGGCGATGCACCTGCGAGGTCCGATCTCACCACTCAGCTGATTGTCTCAGTGGTCATCAGAGAGGCAATCAAGAGGCCATTAACGACACTCACCTGCGAGGTCTGATCTCGCCACTCGTGCAGCGTAACCGCAAGCTTCCGTCGCCAGAGGCGCTCACGATGAGCGTCCGCGGTCTCGGTGAGCGCAGAGAGGCGCCCGCCCCGCGCAAGCGCCGCAGCGCGCCACTCACCGAGGGCCCCGTGCAACGCGCATCGGCGCGCACTCTGCTGCTGGCGCTCGCAGAGATGGTGAGAGAGCCTGACAAACTTGCGACGCGTCGCGTTCGCCGCCAAGGCATCCATCGTGCGGCGCGCCTGTAGCCGCCACCATTTGAGCGCGTGCGTCGAGACCTTGGCTTGAAGGTGCAGCCGCCGCTTGCAAACGCGCGCCCTTCGAAGCCATCGGCGGCACAGCCGCAGCATCCGTAGGGCTCCCTTATAGCTTCGCGCTCTCGCCTTGGCTCGCCATACGAAGGCGCGCGAGCGCCACTTCTGCATTGGGGCCAGGAACGCGCGACACCGCCATTCGCGCGAGGCGAAGCGCAGCCTCAAAGCCACGCGCTTCAGGCTCTCCGCGTGCCGATCCCAACACTTGAAGCCGCGCCGGAGGGCAATGTGCGCCGCGAAGGCGGTGAGCATCTCGACCATCGCCTCGTCGATGGGACGGTCCCTGTACTTCACCTTCTTGTCGAAGAGCTCCATGGTGTACGAGGCCGATCCCGGCGATGGAAGCGTGGCCGAGATGGGTTTGTTTTGAGTCAGGTACCACTTGTCAAGGGTGCGCTGCCATTTGACTTCGATCTCGTCGTACTGAGGCACCCGACGTACTGGAGAGCCGACGGGACAAAACGGAGGCTGCGGAGCGTGGACCCGCATATTAGCGGGCGTGCCGAGGGCACGCTCGAGGCGGGCCGCACGGGTGGGCTGCTCGTATGCGAGGGCTGGACGCTCCTCGGAGGGCTGCACGGCTGGGTTAGCACTGCGAGCGCTCGACTGGCCAACGTGACGCTCCTCGGAGGGCTGCACGGCTGGGCCAGCTCGAATGGCCTCTCCCTTGGGGGTGAGAGGCCAAGGGGTGGATACGGCACGGCCCTGGGGCCTGGTTGTGGTGTTGCGGATGGGCATCGACCACGTGCTCGCACCGTCTCAGCTGGACGGAGCCCCCAATACACAATAATGACCTCGAGGAGAGGAGCGAGAGGGATTCACTAGCTTTTTCGACAAAAGTTGCTAGAAAAGGAAAAGTTTGAAACGCAAACTTCAATCCACTTCCCCCGCCTCGCCCACTGAGGAGTTGGAATGCGCCCCGGACGAACGGTCCGAGCTGGCTCCCCACAGGTCCGGCCTTATCTTTTCCACCTGCCCAATCTGCACCAGCATGGAGGAGAACCACGGCATCGCGAGATCGAACGGCTTGCAGGGTTGCAGGCGCTCGAAGCTGATCAGGCGAAGCCGCCATGGGTCGTCCCCCTCCTCGTCGAGCGCGACCACGCCCGCCTGCCGTCCAACTGCCTTGTGCGCCGCGACCTGGGCGGACGCGGTAATGAGGCGTGAGTCCGCGGCGTTCGCGGATGCGCCGCGCACGGCGTCACCCGACTTGTGGTAGGCGACCCTTTGCGCGTGTACGAGCGGCCAGAGCTCAGAGAGTTGCGCCGAGACGCCCTCGGCCACGAAGACGTTCGCCTGACCGTACCGCACAACCACCGCCGCGAGGCGGGCCGCCTCAGCTGCGAGGTCGAAAGCACGCGCCATCTCGGGCACATAGACGGCGTGCAAGTCCCATCGCGCGCGCGCCCCCTCGGGCCCGAGCAGTTGGACCTGCTCGTCTTCTGCGGGCCACATGCGCACAATGTCCCGGTACATGGCAGACGTCGCAGCGGTGAGCCAGCCGCAGCCCCCTCCGGCGACTTCGTGTACATGGAGTGTACTGGTGGGCATGTGTGCCGCGACAGCGGCTGTGGTCTCAGCGCGCACCCGTGCAAAGAAGCGCGCGCTCTGATCAGCTGCCGTCCACGCGCCGGGCAGCTGCGTGATGGGGCTCTCGTCATTCTCGAGCGCGTGAGGCAGCCCGATCGCCGTCAGACTATAGTGCTCCCTCTCGAGGTGTATGGCAACGGCCGCCGCAGCGATCAGGGCCGCATGCCCGCCGATGACGTGAAGCACGTCGACGCCATCCTGGCGCAGCCGATTGGCCACCCTTCGCATCGGGTCCTCTTCGGGTGCACACAGCCCACGCCGCACGCACTCCGCCGCGTCGGTCGGCACGACACGCGAGGCGCCGATCGGCGACCCTCCGCCCGCACCACACGCCGCCACCTGCTCTCGCCACTCCTGGCCTGCATGGAGGGCCACCGACTGGTTGAGCAGCATGCCCTCGAAGCCGTTGGTGTAGCACAGAAGCTTGATGCTGGGGTGCTTCTGAGCGTACTCGTCGATGAGCGCTTCGACTGTGGCCGCAAAGCCGAGATCCTCACATGGATCGCCAGCGGTTAGCACCGCCACGAGCCTGGGCGGCCGCGGCGTGTCGGCGCTGTTCTCGCGCGCTGTCGGCGCAAGCGGCATCATGTATGAGGCATTTGGTGGTGGGCCCGCGCGAGCCGGTCGTAGCACCTCTGCAAGCAGCGCCGCAGCCAGTGCGGCCTCCGCCTCATCCTCATCCACGTCCTCAGCGATGCTGATGGATGATAGCATGGGCGCCTTCTTCTTCTTCCTGGCCTTTTTCGACCTATCGGATTGGCTGCCCTTAGATCGGTCCGATTTGTCCCCTTTTGGCGCCATCGTTTAGAGCGCCTGCGGTTGGCTCGCTCGCTCGCCGAAAAGAGGACGCGCGCACACAGCCACCATTCGCCGTTTCAAATCTCAACCAAAACTTCCAAAAGAGTCCAAGTCTCCAAGTCCGGAGAGTTGTCCCTCCTCCGCACGCTTTACGACACTGTTACCGCCCACTCAGAATGCGTGTTGTAGGCCGGAGTACCGATTGTGTCCCGGCTCCCCCCGGTGTCTTTTTACCGATTGATGACTGATAATACCTCCAGCTCCACATGGTATAATTCCAAAACTCCCTCGCAACCCCACTCCCGATTCTCTCCCGAAGCCGCACCCCCCTTCCCTCTCACCGAGGCTCGCTCCCCAACGCACGCGTTTGACGTACGAACTCACGCTCGTGTTTACGTTCACGCGGTCGGTCGCGCGCGGGCGGGCGGCTCGCGTCATGCTCGTCGTTTGTAGCCTTTTTGCAGCTTCCTCTGGGTTGGTTCCAGGCGCCTCGTTGGCTCACGCGACCTGGCGCGTCATCTGGGAGGACGAGGCGATGCTCGTGGTCGACAAGGACGCTGGGCTGCTCACGGTACCTGGCCGCGGCGCCAACAAGGCGGACTGTCTCGTTGCACGTCTTCAGAGGCAAGGGTACCCAGAGGTGGAGCACGTGCCTCATCGGCTAGATCGTGACACCTCTGGGCTCATTGTTATCGGGCGCAACGCAAGGGTGCATCGCGCACTGTCAGTCGCATTTGAGGAGCGGCGAGTTACGAAGAGTTACGAGGCACTGTGCCTGGGTTGGCCTGAGGCGGACTGTGGAGAGGTGGACGCACCGATCGGGAAAGTCCAGCTCCCGGGCGAAACTCACGCTCGGATGCGGGTGGTGAGCGATCTTCACCCCGGCGGCCGCAGCAGCCTAACGCGCTGGAGGGTCCTCCACAGGGCCGAGCATCCCGGCTCTGGTCTCCGGTGGTCGCGCGTCGAGCTGCTGCCTGTCAGTGGGCGCGCCCATCAGCTGCGCCTGCACCAGGATTTGATCGGGCACCCTATTCTCGGCGATGAGCTCCACGGCAGCGCCGCGTCACGGGCTGCTGCACCCAGGTTATGCTTGCACGCGGCCCAATTAGAACTCGATCATCCAGTGACGGGCCAGCGTCTCGTGCTTGAATGCGACAGCGGCTTCGAGCGGCTCGCCATAGGCGAGCCTCAGTGAGAAACCGACCAGAGCGCAGAGCGCATGCCGTCAGTGAAAAGAACTCTGAAGCATCATACTCTCGTGCACTGTGGAGGCCTTACATTTCGTGTCCCGTTCCCGGGCTGTGCCGCCGGACACGCGCAGGGCGCACCCCGGGTGGAGCCGTAATTCTTTACATTGCGCAGCCACTTAGAAAACCTAGCGTCATTTCACACGATCGTGCTCTGTGGACACCTGACTAAATCGGAGCTTTTTCTCCCGCCGCCCCGGTCTCGAGTCGGGGGCCAGGGGCCCACGCCACCCCGCCGCGGCGCCATACGGTCTACCCTACCTTAATGTACCTTATGAGTCTCGAGAGACAGTGAGATGGCCGCCGCGCGCACATGCATTGCTGCCATGCATATAGCACATATCGCCATGTCGCGCCTCGGATGCATGCATGGTCGGCAGTGTGGACGGACACGACCCGCGACCGACCACGCATCATGCTGCTGGGTCTCTACCACAGCCAGCCTCGTCGCCGGTGGTTACTCGTTGCGAGCGGATCCGCCAACGCGGCTGCTTCCGTCGCCGCCTTTTCGCCGCGCATGTGCTGCAGATCCTGCTGCAGCAGGGTGATGCGCATCTCGAGGTGTCGCAGTTCGTCTCGGTGTCGATGGTGCGTCTCCCAATTCTGCGCCTCATGAGCCGCCGCCGCTGCCTCGTGCCTCGCCCGCTCCGCCTTGACGGCCGCCTCCTTGGCGCGCTCTTTGATCTTTGACATACAGTACTCGTAGTAGACGGTGGCACCCGCGATGCTGTAGATGACCATCTCAGAGATCACATCAGCTCCTCGTATTACCGCACGCGCCTCGGGTAGCGGCGCCAAGCTAGTGAGCATCGGCTTACCCTCCGCGATCCGGTTCAGCTGCAGATCGAAGCGGTGCAGCACGCGGCCGAAGAGCGAGAGCGTGTCTTTCAAGCTTTCCGAGTTTGTGGCCATCTGCTTGGCCACGCCCGCAATAGGCTTCGACAGCTGACGCACGGCGAGGAAGAAGAGCTTGATCCCGACCTCGAATACCATGAGCAAGAGCTCGAGTGTGAGCTCCGTGCGGACAGGAGACTATTGAAACGAGGCCGAGCTGCTCGCCTGCGAGTTGGTCGCGTGTGCCAGCGCCAGCGCCAGCGCCAGCGCCAGCCCTGCCGAGTGAACACCACTCCAAGCGAAGCGCCCGAGCGACAAACAGCGTGCAGTGGGGAAGCGTTATTACTCGACAGACTCTATCCTAGGGAGCGCTTCAAGGAACTCCTCACGGAGATCCCCGCGTTCGCATGATTTTTCTTCACGAACAGACTCCTCTTTCGGTCATTGGTGAACTTGTTCGCGACAGTTTCGCGACAAAGACTTGTTGACGAAATGCTGTTCCTGAGACAGATGGAATACCAGTACAGGCACCCTGGAGCGCGGGGTGCTCTGGCGGCGCGAAGGCAGCACCGGAGCGAGGGTGCTGCCCGGAGCGCTCGCAGCCACGTGACACCGATGGGAGCCACGGATCACATCCTCTTGAATTTGGATCCGCGGACACCGGCAACCTGGCCGGCCACAGGAGCGGGCGGCAACACTGCCGTGGCTTCCAGCAGCAGCAGCGACAGCAGCAGCAGCATCGGCGGCGATGACGAAGAGTATCGCTGTCATTCGGAATCGGCTATCTCAGCGGTACACGTGCAGCGGCCCGCTGGGCGGCTGCGGGGCGGCGGCGCGAGCGTCCTACCGAGCGCGCTGCTGGAGGCTGCGGTACAGGCGCAGCAGCAGCAGGTGGCGCAGCAGCAGCAGCAGGTACAGGTGCAGCGGCAGAAGAGCAAGCAGCCCGCGGACCCAACCTTCAGAGGGGGACCCACAGTGAAGATACCGCCCTTCATCATCGACCCTCACACGCCCTGGAAGGCGTTCTGGGACATCTGGGTAGCCTTGCTGATCGCGTACTCGGTGATCATGGTCCCACTGCGCGTGTGCTTTTCTCTGCGATCGTGCATCTTCTCCGCCGACTGGACGTGGGAGCTCTTCGTCGATTGCTGCTTCTTTGCCGACATCCTGCTGACCTTCCGGACGGCGCTCATTTTCGACGACCCCGAGAAGCAGAAGCGCATGGTAGTGACAGACGCGCGGAGGATCGCCTATCACTACATCAAGGGATGGTTTGTCATCGACGTGGTCTCCACCATCCCCATTGACACGATCATTGAGCTGACACTATACGCGTCCGCATCGGCCGCCGAGGCACAATCCCTTCGCTCGTGCTCCTCTCTGACTGACTCGAACCTGCGCTCGACGATGATGCTGCGGGTCCTGCGCCTCGTGCGTCTTCTCAAGCTCTTTCGCACTCTCAAGCTAGGACTCTTGTTTCGCCGGCTGGACGACGCGGTCAACATCAACCCCGCGGTGTTCATGATGGCGCGCCTCCTAGCGTACATCCTCTTGCTCTCGCACCTGTCAGCATGCTCCTGGTTTGGCATTTTCAAGCAGGTCGTCGAGGAGGGGAGCGAGCCCGTCGCCAACAACTGGATCGAGGCATACGCGAGCGCCCAGCTCGTGCCCAAGTTGGCCGACGCGATCCGCGGCGACATGCTCACCCAGTACACGTCGGCGTTGTACTGGGCGTTCACCACACTATGCACGGTCGGCTACGGCGACATCTTGCCGAAGAATGTGTCGGAGATGTGGTTTGTCATTTCGATGGAGTTTGTGGGCCTGATCGTCTTCAGCATAGCCATCGCTCAGCTCACCAACATTATGGACAACTTCAACGCAAAGAAGAAGCTCTTGAGCGCGCGCATGGCCGAGGTCACCCGGTACATGCGCGAGCGCAAAATGACGCCGCGAATGCAGCGTCGCGTGCTACGCTTCTACGAGTACTACCTGGAGCGCGTCTCCGTCTTCGACGTCAACTTGATGCTATCGGAGGTCTCTCAGTCGCTTAAGAATGATATCTGCGAGGTGCGATCTGCGCGCGCTCGTGCTCGAGCTCTGATTTCCTCAGACGACCTCTCTGATGGCACCTGATGACCTTTGATTGGCCGCCTTCCTCAGGTGATGCTACGCGAGCTCATAGTCGACATGCCGTTGCTGCGGACCCGTGATGCTCAATTTGTCGCGAGGCTGGGCATGCAGCTGCAACCCTTTTTCGCCCTCGCACAAGAGTTCATCACGCGGCATGGCGTCGTTGGCCACGAAGTCTACTGGGTGCGCCAGGGGCGTGTGGAGCTGTGTATGGCCGCCAGCTTGAAGATTCCCGGCGACCATGCGATGGCTGCGACTAGCCCGGCAATAAGCTCGGCAATTAGCTCGGCCCCCTCCGCAGAAGACGCCGAACCTGGCGTCTCCTCCTGCACTGGCGCCAAACTCGCCACCGCTCGCGCCGCTGCCTCGATTGGAAGCGACCTACCGGTGAGCGAACTACCTCTCTTTCTGAGCGACGGTGAGCACTTTGGCGAAGAGGTGCTACAGACTTCTGGCAATCGGATGCTCTTCGACGCTCGCGCCGTGCACTACTCTCACTTGCTCTACGTGCACAAGCAGGCGAGTCACATGGACTCTGACTTCCTCTGACTGCGTCTGATTGCCTCCAATTGCCTCCGATCGCCTGCAAGTGCTTCACACGTCGCTCCACGCCCACCTGCAGGTGCTCGAGTCTCTCAACGAGTCATACCCCACACTCATGGACGAGCTCAAAACAACGGGCCCTGTCAGCAGGCTGCAAGCGCAGGCCGCCGCTGCCGCCGCCGCCCCCGCATCCACCGCCGCCACCGCCGCCACCGCCGCCAACGCCGCCGCCGCCGCCGCCGCCGCCG
>Ga0209550_10006955_pt1 | contig 10499 bp, 13 predicted proteins | sample LauGreSuBDMM15SN_2_FD_187567 | JGI IMG/M metagenome (GOLD analysis project Ga0209550, IMG submission 187567) | Freshwater lake microbial communities from Lake Michigan, USA - Su13.BD.MM15.SN (SPAdes) (version 5) | ecosystem: Environmental > Aquatic > Freshwater > Lake | place: Lake Michigan... | reverse complement strand
ATATTGTTAATAATAATATAAGAATTAAAACGGTGATTTTATAAGATATATATAAATATTTATTGTATTTACAATTATATTGTTGTTGTTGATAATCAATAAAAGTTTCTTTGATGGTAATTATATTCTCTTTATTAATATATAATTTACAAAAATCTTTGTAAATTTTTTTATCTTTTGTGTTTATACCAGCAAAATCGTAATATTCTTGTAAAGTTCTAATTTTACCTAACCCATATTTATCTAAATTAACTTTCATATTATTATCTAAATCATCCTTTTCATACATACCCAAATAATATTTTATTTTATTAAAAGCAGGTTCATTTAATTTGTTAAATTCAGTATTGTCATTCCAAACTTTCGGACTTTCTTCTCTGGTGTATTCATGTCTAATTATATTTTCTGTAGGAATAAAAACATCGTAACCTTGTGTATATGCTCTAGCACTTAATAGTATTTCTTCACCTATGAATATATATGGTAGATTTGGATCAAATGGAACATCTACTAGAAATGTTGATTCTGTAAATAACATTCCTGCTGCTATAAAAGGAGTTTTATAAAATTTATTACCAGTTTTTATCCAATCGCTGTTTGTAAATCTTGGCATATTATTTGAATTCCATTCTGCTTTACATATCATTGGAACTTTGTCTGTATTTTCTATATTTTGAGTGACAGATGGCGGGTAATGACTTATTATTGGTTTTATATTTCTTTCCTTTTTTATGTTTTTTATCATATTTATTAATTTTGTATCCCAATTCTTAACAAAATTAGTATGACTATCAATTTGTAAAAAATATTCTTCACCATTCCATAATGTCGAACACCAATATCTCGCATATGTAGGTCCTTTTGCTTCAAAATGAGGAATTCTTATTATTCTAATATTTTTATTATATTCATTATCTACATTACAATCAGAATCTTCTGTGTTATTTTGTTGCATAATACCTACATATACATTACTTGGTGATGATGCTTTATTAAATAAATCAGATATGGTATTGGAACATGATTTATCTCTGTATGTAGCCACGGATACAAAAATCGTATCTTTTTTTATTTTCATATTCATTAATGTTATTTATATATTATACATAAATAAAATGAAAATTATATACAAAAAGTATACTTTTTACAAATGTCTACTGATAATATTAAAAAAACATGTATTGAGATGGTAACACAAAGAGGTTATACTATCGATGATATTAAAGATGATATTATTATATGTACCAAACAAAATGGGAAAAAATTATGGATTTTTCTTAGTATAATACAAAAATTTAATGTTAATAAATACCAAGAATATATCACCGTATCTTATAAAAATAATATAAAACACATCATTATTATCGCAAACAAAATAACTCCTAATATTAGGAAAATTATAAAAAACAATACAAATCTTGATGTAAAAATAGAAACATTTTACGAAGACGAAATGAAATACAATATAACAAAACATATTTTAGTTCCCGAACATATTTTAGTTCCTTACTCAGAATCTTCTGAACTAAAAGAAAAATACGGTTCTAGTAACTTTCCTTATATCTTAAAAAACGATCCAGTTTGTCGTTTTTATAATTTTCCATCAGATTCAATAATTAAAATTATTCGTAAAAATGGTGATATTGTTTACAGAATAGTTAAATAATTTACATATTTATTAAATTTTAATATAATTTATATATTATATTAAAATTTTAAAAAAACAACTTCTGTTGTGTAGATATATCTATTATCATTATTTGAATTAATAAATTATTAATTTAACTTTTCTATTTATATAAGAGTGTAAAACAAATAGTCAAATAATCAAATAATCAATAGTAATGAACTTTTAAAGATATATAATATTAACTAAATATACAAATGGTTTTTAAACGGGATATAATTTACCCCGTATTTTTAGAATGTGTAAATTTTACAAATAATATATTTTGGCAAAATATATTTGAAGATCTTGCATATGGAAAATCTCCATACGGGACATATTTGTATAAAAATTTTATAATTTGTTCTTATAAAGACAAGGAATTCAATTACAAAATAGAAACAGATAGTCCTAATGTTATATATAAAGATTTGTATCAACTATTTACTCAAAAATTAGGTCTATTATCAAATAAAGAAAAAATAAAGAACAAATTAGATTTTTTTAAATATGAAAATGATTTAAAAAAATCTAGCGAGACTTGGAAAACTATAAGAAAGAAAAATATTAAAGATGTATTAATAGAAAGATATGTTATTGATAATAAAAAAAAGTATAATTTAACTATTAAACAAGGTAAATATTTATTATCTCTAATATTAACTTGTATAATATTTAAAATAATATTACCAAGTGATATTATGTATCATAACAGAGAAATAACTAATATTAAAGGAATAAATTTTACTGATAAACATATTATTATAAAAAGAGATATTATTAAAGATAGTATCAACATAACAGATGAACAAGAATATAAGAAAAAAACTTTTTCTGACAAATGGGTTAAATTTTTAATTAATGTAGAAAAAACAGAAAAAAGTAATTCATAAATTTTATTCTGTATTAATCCATAAATTAGTATATCTTATTATGTCAGGGGGTGTTACTCCCCAAGAATTTTGATTACTACCCATATAATTAGCAGTCTCTAATACATTTTTTATCACATATTTAAGAATTTTTTTATATCTATCATTGTATTTATTTTTATCTTTATCTTTATTTTGTTGAACTAGATTTTTATAAACTATATATCCTAAAACAAAAGCACAAGGATTTTTATATTCTATGTTAAGTGTTTCTGTTTTAGTTAATATCGTAGTAATATCAGATTCCGATATTAATTTATTATCAAACTGTTCTACCAGATTTCTTGATATAGCATCACAACTTATTAAAAATCTTTCTGTTTTAGTTAATTTCTTGTATTTATCGTTTCCAGATAATGATAAAATATGACTGGGAATCATTTCTCCTAGTTTATTAGAATAATGAACCCTTTCCCTATCTGAATATGAATCTTTAAATTCTTGCTCTTCGTCCATTATATTTATTATATAAAAATATTTTTTATATAATATAAAATTAAAAATAATGTTTAAAAAGATTATAATATAACCATAAATGGAAAATAACATAACAAATAAACATATTTTAATAAATAATATGAAAACTTTAGTTGATCTAAACGGTGATGATGTTAATTTTGACATAGATTTTAAAGTTACTTCTAAAAATAATGAACCTTACATTATTTCTGTGGTAGACCAAAAAACTCTTGATAACAAAGAAGACTTAGAATACAAGGAAGTTGTCGACGGATATATTGCTGGGAATGTAAAAAATACTAAAAATGTATATCAAAATTATTTTCTCTGTTTAAAAAGTCCTTCGGAATCAGAAATTGAATGTGATATTGAAATTATCAGAAGAACTCCACCTTTACCTACTAATACAAGTGGATTCCAAGACATGGAAATAGATGAAATTCATCCTCAACCATACAATAAAAATAAAAATAAAAATAAAAATAAAAATAAATATAAAAATAAATATTATAATTGTATATTTGAATGGAAATGGTATATACTTTATTTTATAATATTTTTTATATTTCTATATTATCTATTTTATAATACTAATGTAAAAAATGTATTAAATAGTAATAATTCTTCTGAAAATATTAGTTCAACTAGTGTTGACAGTGCTATAGCTAATTTTAATTTAGGTTGTAATCTTGACTCGTCTTCTGTTTTACCGTCTCAATCTCCACAAGGTATCGCTCGTCAGTTTAAATTTCTATATGATTCTAAATAATATATCAGATTAACACTTTATAGTTTCTAATTTAAAAATTTATTATTTATTACAAAAACAGATATGATAAGAACATTTAAAATTTCTGATAATTTATTTCAAAATTATACATATTCTTTTCCTATAACCAAAAATAATACTATAGAAGATATTATTAATATAGTTAAAAATAACTTATCTCAAGTATTATCTCAATTAAATTTAGTTCTTCTAGTTGAGATTGTAAAGGACATGGATTTACACATCTATAACTCGTTAGATTATATATATGAAAATCCAAATGTAGTTGTTTGGATATGTTCTTGTAAAAAAAATATTATATAAAAATATAATAAAAATGTCTTTTATTAAAAATATACTTTACTATAAAAAAAATATATTTTTTTTTCTCTTTTTCTAATACCTATTGTTTTATTTATAATAGGTTATAATAGATATCAAGGTAAGGTTGACCCTTTAACAAATAACATCGTTATTGGAACTAAAGACAGAGATATTAATGGTGTTAAATTCATGTTAGCAGCATTTGCTGTAGTGATTTTATTAGGTATGATTGGTGCAATGGCTACCGGAATAAGTGCTTGGATGTTTTTTATGTACGGTGGTCAAATGTTTGGTCAAATGTTTGATCTACTTTTTAAACTATTAAGCTATTTATTTCAAAAACAATAGATAAAAACTTTTATAAATATTAAATTAATAAAAATGAATAAAAAATTACATATATAATTTATTTTATATAAGTAATGAACATTTTTTTTCTAGATATTAATATATTACTATGTTCTAAGTATCATTGTTCTAAACATGTGATAAAAATGATACTTGAAAGTGTACAATTATTGTGTACATCTCATTATATACATCCAACTAAAGATTACACACCTCCATATAAATTAACTCATAAAAACCACCCGGCGAGTATTTGGGTTAGAAAATCATTGTCAAATTATAAATGGTTATGTGAATTGACAATTGAATTATGTAAAGAATATACTTTTAGATACGGAAAAATTCATAAATGTGAAAAAGATAACATAATACAAAATTTAATAAAAAATCCACCTTCTATTGATGATTTAGGTTTTACAGAACCACCACAATGTATGCCTGTTCAGTATAAAAATAAAGATGCTATACAAGCTTATAGAGACTATTATTTTTATGAAAAAAAACATATTCTTAATTGGAATGGAAAAATTAATAACAGGAATATACCTAGATGGTATATTGATAAATTAATATCTGAAATGGATATAAAAGAACTTAATTTATCATAAATAAAATATATATCTTAATATTATTTTAGAATTCTAAAATAATATTACTACTATAAACACTTATTTACAAATTAAACTAAAACAATAACTAATTCATAATAATTTTTTGAATTTTACAGATTCAAAAAAATTATATAATTTAGTTCCTTGAAGAGTGTAATATGTATTATTTTTTTTCATTGTTTTGTATATATTTATAAGAATATCAATAGCAATCCATGGTTTTTCAAGTAATTTATTCATAACATTATCATTATCCAAATTTTGAGGATTGACAGAATATTTTTTGTAACAAGACATCTCATTACCACCATCATGTGTAATCCAAGAAATAACAGGTGAGTTTGAAACAGTTGGATCAAAATTTGTAGATAATATTCTACATTTATCTGAAAAACCAATAAGATATTTTCGTTCTGCTGTGTCTCTAACCAATACATCACCCTTTGTTAGTCTTGGTGTATTGTCATTTTCATCGCATTTTAAATTATGTACATAAATTTCTTTATTTTGCGAATTATTTTCACAAATAGAATTCCAATTTTTAGAACAATAATCGCTCATATATAATTTACATTCCTTTGAGTCTTTATTTAACAACATTCCTATACCTCCGTGCAGAAATCCCGATTCCATAGCATCCGCACTACAATATGTAATTGGATCGTTTATTGGTAAATTACGTTTTATTGAACCAAAATTTGAAATAGATATATAATTACTCATTTTATATATATATCCGTTTTTTAATTATCTAGATAAATTTATTTATTTTGTTAATTATTTTTAGATATACTGTATTACAATTTCCGAAAAATATCGTGATTAATATATTTAAAATATATTAATATGAATAAATCTACATTATCTGTCACTATCAAATATATGATTTATATAATATACTAATATAAACTTAATCTAAAAAGAATAAAATGATTTTATATTTAGTATATTAAATAATTTACACTATGACTTCATTTTATAATCTGAAAGATGAAATTTTATTATTATGTTCTTTCTTATCAATGTCAGAACATAATAAATTATTATCGGTATGTATGTTTTTATATAAAAATATAGGGTTTGAAAACGTAATTCCTTGGAATAAACTTTTTCGTATTAAAGATTTACAATATTTTAAAAAAATCAGTACATATAGTGGATTTAATTACATACAAGATATGATTATAAGAGACATGTATAATAATATAAATATATCACCCGAATTTAGTAAATTGAAAAACATAAAAAATCTTTACATTAATTTATTTAACACAACTGATATAAAATCATTCTCAAATTTAGAAAATTTAGAAATATTATCAATTAGCATTACTAATACTATTTTACCTATTCCAATAGAGACAATCCATATGGATTTATCACCTCTATCTTCACTCAAGAATCTATATAGTCTATCATTATATTGCGGTACTATACTTACTCTTGATTCTATTTCATTATTGATTAATTTAACTGAACTAGAACTTTTAACACCTAAACTTTTGAGTATAAAACCCATAAATAACTTAATTAATATAAAGTATCTAAAAATTAAATCGTATCATATTTTACATTTAGAACCTCTTATTAATTTAATTAATATAGAAGATCTAACTATCATATCCAAAGGGTTGAAAAATATTTCTGATCTTTCTAAACTAAAGAAACTGGTATCATTCACATGTGAAACGAATAATTCTTTAGATCTTGTTCCAATTTTTAAATTAAAAAATAGTATAGTAAACTTAGATCTATCTTGTTATAGATTTTTTAATTTAGCATCATTGAAAATGTTAAAAAAATTGAAAACTCTCAAACTTTTATGTAGTGTAGAATCAGTATTTATATTAAATCTTAATAAAGATGACTATCGTAATAAAAATATTAGATCATCATCTTATTATCATACATTGGATTTTTTAGATGTTGTGTCTAATTATAAATAATAGTAAAATTTGTATCTAATATTAAAATATGGATATACAGAATTTATATAAAATTTTTATAATTTTATATAAAACATTTATCTTTTTACACACTTTTTATATTTTTTAAAGGTGTGTTTTTTAGAAAATCTTGAATTTCTTCAGAATTCTCTAATTTTTTCATATTACTTATTTTACTTATACCCCAACAATTACATAGAAATGAATCACCTATTGTTTCCAATTTATTTAATGTAACAAAATCAAGTTCTTCCAAGTTTATATTATAACATAAGAAATTATTACCTATTTTTTCGACTTCTTTTAAACCATCTAATTTAAGTACTTTCAAGTTTATATTATTAGTTAAAAAGTAATCAGGAACATTTTTTAATTTATTTAATCCATATAAATTAACTTCTTTCAAATTATTATTATTACTCAAAAAATAATTACCTACTGTTTGTAAATAATTTAAATTTGTTATTATAAATTTGTCTAATTTATCACAATGATTAATACAATTATTTCCTATTCTTTGTATGTTAGGTAGTGTATTCAAGTTACATTCAGTTATATTATTACATTTAAAACAAAAATTATCTCCTATACTTTGTAATTTATTTAAACCTGTAAAATTAACTTTTTCTACTTTACTATTTTCTAAGAAATTATTACCTATGTTTTCTAAATAATATAATCCAGTAAAACTTATACTTTTTAACTTTCTTCTTTTTAACTTCCTACTCTTTTTCTTATCTTCTTCTTCATCTTCTTCATCTTCTATATCTTCTTCTTCTTCATCTTCTATATCTTCTTCTTCTTCATCTTCTTCTTCTTCATCTTCTATATCTTCTTCTTCTTCATCTTCTATATCTTCTTCTTCTTCATCTTCTATATCTTCTTCATCTTCTATATCTTCTTCATCTTCTATATCTTCTTCGTCTTCTTTCATCCAATTATCACTTATATTCTTTAATGTTCCAAAACAAAAAATTTTAGAATATTCTAAAATTTTTTGTTTATTATAACTATTATAATTTTTTTCTGTAAGATATAAAAAACATATACCTGTATCTGTTACTATTTCTAGGTTTATTATATTTTCATCTGAATCGTGTACCTTTGATTCCAAATATTTTTCCACACCTACTACCTCTACATATATGTTATTAATCACCATATAATCAATATTATAATCCCTTATTTCTATTATCTTTAAAATAATAGATATACATATATTCGGATAATATTGTTTATTATATTCATTATATTTATATATATTATTATTAAAAATATAAAGATACATTTCTTCATCATTAATTCTATTGAATATTTCTTGATTATTAAAATCAACCTGGAATCCAAATATATTTATATGTTTTTTGTATGAATCTATTTTCATTATATCTTGATTATCTTTGTCCATATTTATATTATAAAAATATAATTTTAAATTGTTTACATTTTATATGTATTTATCAAATTTTCACATATTTGTTTATTTTAGATTAATTTCTCTTTTAATCTTGATAAATATTATTATATATGTATCTGTTTCTTCTGTATCTTCTTTTTACTTTTTTTATTGGTTTCATAGGGTTTATTGGTTTTTGACTTATTTCATAATCTATCGGTCCGATAGTTGATACATATTGTTGATGTTCGATACGTTTTTATCCTCTTGAATATGTTTTTCGCTTAGTTTATAGGATATTTGTTGTTGATTTATTTTTAATGGTTTATAATAATAAACATAATTGTAATCCGAATAATTGTATTGGTTTTTATTATTCTCATTAGACAAGTTAAATTTATTATTTAGACATTTTGGTTTGTAAACTCCGTTTACCCCAGTGTTCTGATAATTATAGCCAATACAATTACTATCATTGTTACATGCTTTTTCAATATCTTCTTGTGTGTTATATTTATTACAAGATACATAGTTACCATCCATGTTACCTAACATCTTTCTGTATAATGAAGATGTATATGGATTGTAAATTATAGGATCAGGTCTCTTGGTATAATTGTAATCTTTTTCAACTATATTTATAGGAATACAAATCATGTAACCAACATTATATATGAAATTTTTCTCACTAAAAGATTTAAATATATCAATACAATCTATAAATTTTTTAACAACACTTCTTTTATTATCCTCCATTATTTGTTTGAACATATATGATTTACCTTGTGTATCTAAATATTCTTTAAGTTTTTTTTCTATTTCTTTCTCGGGTAGATAATATATAACTTTATTTTTATAAGGTCTTAGAAATGTGGAACACACGCGAATCTTATTTTATTTGTTATTAAAAAATTATTAATATCTATCATATAGTTAGAACTATTAATAATATTATCTGGAATTATAATCTGTTTACAATCTTTTATAATATCTGTGTGAAAACCGAAAGCATACATATGTATACAATTTTTATAAGTTATATAACTCTTTAATAAAGAAATTATCGGTTTCTTGTCAAAATCATTATTGATAGTATTAATAACTTTTTCTATCTCATTATAATCAGATGATATTACTTGATAAGGTGTTTCGTATTGTCTTGTATAATTTAATAAACTCTGTACAAATGTTTTCAAAGTAATTCTATCATCATCAAAATTTCTAATTACTAATAATCCTTTGGGTATTTCTATTTAACCATCGTATAAGATTGATTGAACAATATAACGACTATAATAATTACTATCTTTTATCATAGTCATTTATATTATATAAATGAAAAAATATATAAAATAAAATAGAAATATATTAAATGAATATTTTATCAAAAAAATTTAGTTTAGATTTATTTACTATAATATTAGATTATTATGATGATTTTGAATATAATACTTTAATCAGGTTAAAACATAATTTTAATAAATACAAACATGTTCAAATATGGATAAATAAATATACTAGTGTTGGTTCTATGCAGAAATTTCAAATAGATAGTCTATCAAAATATGAAAATTTTTTATATATGAATATTACATTAGATTCTAACATTAATAATAAATTAAAAAATTATTTTTACATAGATAACCTAGATATAATTACCATAAAAAATATAAAGATTTTTTTTGAATTCTTGTTTTTAATTAATCGTATGAATGTTTCTGTCGATGTTATCAAATTAGATAACAATATATTATATTTAAAAATTTTGTTAAAAAATTATATTGTTAATTATATTATTCAAAATACCTTAGGAAACAATGTATTCCACGAATATAGATTCGAATTAATAAGAAATAGAATAAGTGAGTACGATATAGATTGTAATGCAGTATATCTACATGAAGATGAACATTCAATAAATAAATTCAGACAAAAAATATCTTTATTGTATGATATCTTCGAATTTCCTAATAATAACAATAAAATTTATAGATTGATTATATAATTTACATAAATATATATGATTTATTCTGATAATTTTAATAAAT
>Ga0209550_10006953_pt1 | contig 10499 bp, 12 predicted proteins | sample LauGreSuBDMM15SN_2_FD_187567 | JGI IMG/M metagenome (GOLD analysis project Ga0209550, IMG submission 187567) | Freshwater lake microbial communities from Lake Michigan, USA - Su13.BD.MM15.SN (SPAdes) (version 5) | ecosystem: Environmental > Aquatic > Freshwater > Lake | place: Lake Michigan... | reverse complement strand
AAATGATTTAGCAAAGGTTGAAGAAAAATTTGGTAGAAAAGCTGCTGATGGCTCTAGAACTAAACCTGATGGCATTGAATTAAAATGGAAGCAGATTGGTGTAAAAGAGATCATGGGGTCTAGTGAGTTGCCATTCTTTATCCAATGGCTCTCTTCAAACCATCCATCGAAAGATGGAATTCCAAGATCAGAAATTCAAAAAATAACAATTGTAGGGCAAAATCAACTTTCTAACTCGTGGTTTAAGGAAGATATTTTTCAATCTCTTAAAAATGTGGAAATTGAATGGATTAAACATGTAGGGCAAGATAATCAGATAGGAATTCTTAGCGTGCAGATGTTGACACCAAACGGCGTGTCTGTTTTGGATTAAGTGCATAAGGGAAACACTACAACTTGAATTAAAGCAGCCTCAATGCAATTAAACATTGATCAAATTTATATTTTCATTTTTGACCGAAATTATATCAAAATAAGTGACTTGCCCATTATTTTTTTTACCGAATTCACTAATACTAAAAATAGAAAAGTTCAAAGCTTCAAGTTTCAAAATTACTTGACCAAGTTTTGCCTCATTTGAATACATTGGTAGTACTGTGAGCTCAATCTCGATGGCATAAATCTTGTTAACAGATTTCCCGATACCTTGCAGTGCCTCTAATTCCATACCCTGTATATCTAATTTCAAATATATTGGGTATTCATAATCACATATAACTTCATGGATAGTTTTAATCTCGTGCATTTCTGAACCAGCAAAAACTACTGTTGGATATTGAGTTAAATGCAGTTCTGGCTTTTTGAAACTACTACTTTGACCAGAATTTCCAGCTAAATATAACTCAGAATTGTAGTTACCCATACCAAGACCGACATTTAAAGCTTTCCAGCTAGATGGCTTTTCACCTATTTTTTTTGTATTTAATAACAATTTTTTGAAGGCGGACTTACCCGGTTCAACTGATAAAATTAATCCAGAGTAACCTTGCGCCATAAGCCTCTTTGCCCATTGGCCTTCATTAGCCCCCCGTCCAGCACAACTGCAACTGCCCCTGATTTAATTACATGCATCCTCGCGTCATTAAAATGTCCACGGGTTTTATGAATTTGAATACCAAAAAAACGAGTTAAAAATAAATTAATTTTAAATGTTAACATTTCCCCTCCTCATCACTCAATTTTCTTAATGGAGTGTACGATACTCTTGTATGCGAAATTTTGAAGAAACTATAGCATTAATCGTTTGTACGCGTAATCGAGCACATTATATGGCAGGCCTACTAAACAATTTAGAATCATTAGAAACTTTGCCCGGAACAATTCTGGTAGTAGATTCAAGTGATAGTCAAGAAACTTTTAATTTGATTGAAAATAGTAAAAGTGATTTTAGAAATCGAATGCTGTATCTACACAGCAATCCAGGGTTGCCCTATCAAAGGAATAGGGGAATTAGGGAAGTTTTAAGTAATAAAGAATTTCAAAATGTTGAAATTTTGAGTTTCACAGACGATGACTGCCGATTACATGCTGGATATTTTAGATACTTAATTGATTCAATTAGATCTAATCTAGTTTTTTGTGCAATAACAGGCATTCAGACTCCAATGAAATTATCAAAAATAACTTTACTACGAAGATTTTTTTATCTCGATTCGCGCAAATCAGGGGCTATTCTAAAATCAGGCTACACAACTCCAATTAGAACCACCAACGGAATTACTGAGGTTGAATGGATGCCTGGTGGATGTATGAACATCAAAAGAAGTGTGCTTGAAACCATAAAATTTGATGAGAAACTTAGAATGTACGGTGAAGATCTAAAATTTTCGTTAATCTTAAAACTGCACGGTCCCTTGTTTGTAAACACTGATATGAAGTATCAACATCTTGAAGCGAGCCAAGGCAAAGAAAGTTTTGAAGATGTTATTAGCTACACTGACGGGGTTCGCTGGCACCTCGCTCGAGAGTTTCCTGAATTCATCAAGAAAAGATATGTTATGTGGTCGATTATCGGATCTATTATCGGAAGTACCTTTCTCAAGGTTAGATCTGATGAACATACAAAAAATAAATTAATCGTAATGGGTCACATAAAGTTTCTTGTCCGTTTATTCGGTAGGAAATCTTATGTCCAGGAAAATAATTAAAGAGAATGTATTTTCAACTCATAAAGTTTCGCACATTTACATATAAGTTACGAATAAAGGATTGGACAAAAGGTGGTAAAGGTGAAAGTACCTTATTTACTTTTCTCCTTAGTTTTAACCTCGCACGTAAGTAGAATAGCTCAAACCAGCCACTCTTTTTATTATAAACAATCCCTGAAATGGATCGCGAGCAAAGACTTGCAATATCTTCCAAATCTTTGGCTTCCGAACGTTGCGCTTTAAACGCCACGGTCTGTGCGATGTTAACGAATTTAAAACCTTCGATAAATGCAAAATTTCTTGGGTCCAGAATCAATCTTGATGGGTTTATTGGTAAGTTTTGGTATTCAGAATTGTGATTATCGGTACTTAAAGTTTCTGTTATTTCAGGCGTAAGTTCAATAAAATCCAGATCGTTAGCTTTCCTTATTCCGAAAAGTTCTAGGTTTGCACTACCATCTATTGCAAAAGAATTAGGGTCTTTAAACTGAAGCACTTGGTGATTCTTGATCATCTCGATGAGTCGAACCTCACTATCAATTGGAGCCTCATTTAGAAAAAGTAAAGAGTTTAAATTGAGAATTGCTTGGCCAAGGTGACGTGCCTCCAAGTGGGTATCTGTACTATGTAATTTTTTATGCATAAAATCACCAAAAAATTTATTCCTTAATTCAGATTTGAAGTCTACTTCTTCTTGATGAGACTTTGATAACACAAAATAAAAATAACTAGATTTTTCGCCACCAAACCTTTCTAAAGCAAGTGTTTCATACAGTTCATTACTCCACCATTTGTTTTTACCATAAAGAATTTTCATGAGACGCCGCTGACCAATTTTACTCAAATTTAGCGCTTTCACATGAACTATTGAAAAATTCTTTAATTCTAGACATTTCTCTATCTGTTCCGCTAATTTCTCAGAGATGCTCATCGCGCAAAATACCGTGAATTTTTTTGAATAGTTGATCATTTCTAGTACACAAGCATCGATATAACTTGCCGGTAAACCTATTGTTTTCATATACTTTGAATCATAAAAATGATCTGAATCAGAGGATTGGGAAGTTGCAACGTCTTTCCCAAGAACTAATGTTGTTGCTAACCTATGCGCACCATTTGTTATACCAAGTGATCCTATAGGAATTGTACTAACATTGTTGTCAAAGCCAAAGCTTTCAATTGAATTAAATATTGAGCGAAAGGAATTTAAGTAGTCATTTATTGAAAATTTCGAATTATCTTCAGAAAATCCATTTTTTGGGCGAGTTGCTAACATATATCTCATGTAAAGCTCTAAACCCCAAGATTGATCAACTCCATTGGCCCAGGCATAGGCTAAGGGTGTCTTGGTAAAGACATCTAACCTATTTGCAGAAATTAAATTTATAGACGATTCCAAAAAACTCCTAAAGCTACTTTGCTATACTCTATCTCACTAACGTCTAGAGGTTTAATAAGTGAGTAAAAATTATCAGTACAACCCCTGGCCCCTAGGGAGACTTAACCCAGAGCTTCGGCGGCCCGAACCCGACCTTGCCCGAAAACTTGGATACGAGTGGGAGGATCCTAGAAATTTAGTTGATATGTTTGAGGAAGAAATTGCGAACTTTACAGGCTCCAAGTATGCAGTGGCTGTTGACTGCGCAAGTCATGGGATTTTTCTTGCGCTTAAATATCTTAAGTTTACAGGGGAAGTTAGTATTCCTAGACACACTTATGCATCCGTTCCAATGGAAGTGGTTAATGCTGGTGCAACATATAAGTTTATAGACGATTATTGGTTAGGAGAGTATTCATTATCTCCCACCAAAATCATTGATTCAGCTGGAAGATTTAAACGTGGCATGTATCTAGGTAACGGTCACATTCAAATTTTATCTTTTCAAATAAAAAAGAACTTACCCATTGGGCGTGGAGGTGCGATTCTAATTGACGACCCTGAAGCCTTCAAATGGTTGAAACTTGCCACTTACGATGGGAGGGATTTGTCGCTTCCGTACGACAATCCAAACCATATTCAGATGCACGGTTGGCATTACTACATGACCCCAGAAGACGCAGCACGAGGACTTATTTTACTTAACGCGACCAACGAAAAAGATTACAGAGACTTTTCTTGGAATCTTTATCCCGACTTATCAAAATACTCTTTTTATAGTGGCAATTATCATGGTTGAATACTTTTCAATACAAAATCCGAATACACTCATCTTAAGAGTAGTTAATGTTTCTGAAAGTACAAGTACTAGACTAGAACTGGTACCTGAAACGGCACCCGTGCAGATAAGCCTGCGAGAGTTGGATGCAAGTTTTAAAGTAAGGGCACACAAACATCCAAACAAGAAACTTTTTGCCGATAAACCGATTGAAGCATGGATTATATTTTCAGGGACAGTCCAAGCCAATATTTTCGAAAGTGATGGAACTCAAATTTGCTCAGTGACTCTAAACAAAATGGATGTGGCTATATTTTTTGATGGCGGTCATTCATTAGAAGTTGTTAACAATCCAGTAACGATGTTGGAAATTAAGACCGGTCCTTATGAAGGAATAAAAAATGACAAAATCTTTATTGACTAAAACCTGCATCGTTGATGATGGTGAGCTTATTGAAATCCTCGATTTAGGCATGCACCCATTTGCTGACACATTCATACCATCGGAAAGACTTTACGAATCTGAGCCGATTTTCCCCTTGATTTGTGGTTTATGTACCAAATGCGGCCTTGTACAGTTGATGTGCTTAACAAATCCAGCAGCTCGCTATGGACAATACGAATATTCCTATACCTCTTCGAATTCAGAATATGCCAGAAACCATTGGTCAGAGTTTGCTATTGAAACTTCCCTTAAGAGTAAACCCTTAAAAAATATTTTAGAAATTGGCTCAAATGATGGTTTTTTATTGTCAAAATATGCAGCTCAAGGGCACAGCGTACTAGGGGTTGACTCGTCATCTAGTATGGCGCAGCTTGCCATGGAGCAAGGTATTGAAACTTTAAACAAAATATTTACTTTTCAAGTCGCTGAAGAACTTGCTGCCTCAAAACCTGGATTTGATTTGATAGTGGCGAATAACGTACTAAATCATTCAAATAACCCTTTAGATTTTCTAAGTGGTGTAGAAATACTTCTCTCACCGGAAGGTAAATTTGTATTTGAAGTACCATACTGGTTGAGCAGCATTAAAACTGGTAATTTCGATCAAATATACCATGAACATATTTCTTACTTTACAATATTTAATGTTACTAATCTTGTGCGCTTAACAAATCTTAATATCCAAAGTATAACACTTAATAATTATCATGGTGGTTCGCTTAGAATTACTTTATCAAAACTACCGCCTGCAAGTTACAGAGATTGGGAACCCCTGGCACTTATTGAAGCGGAATCTAAATTGCTGTCGCTTGACACTTATGTAAAATTTAAAAAAATTATTGATTATCGACGAAACAAAACTCTATCTCAAATCTATCTTATTCTAGCAAATCAACCAAACTCAACAATAATCCTAGCTGGCGCAGCTGCTAAAGCTAATACATTCATTAATTACTATAGTTTAAATTCCACAACCATCCACTGTATAACGGACAGTTCGCTACACAAAATAGGAAAATATACTCCAGTGTCACGAATCCCAATTTTGCCAGATTCTGCAGTGAAGGATTTTGAAAATTTATATGTTCTGCCAACTGCCTGGAACATTAGAGAAATAATTATGGGAAGCATAGTAAAGTTGAATCCCAATGCAAAGGAGCTAAGCTGTGAATAAAATCAATATCTATAATGGTGAACCTAATAAAGCAGTTTTTCACGATTCCCGTGGAGTAATTGCAGACGTTTTTTATAATGCAAAAATAGATCATGTTGCATATATAACATCTCTCCCCGGTTCAATTCGCGGAAATCATTATCATAAACATTCAATTCAGCATATTCTAATTACAATGGGGAGTCTTGAATACTGGTATGCAAACAAAGACAATCTCAACGATTCAAAATACACAGTTGCAGTTACTGGTGATTTAATTACATCCAGTGCGAGTGAAGTTCACGCCCTTCGAATACTTGGAGAAGGGTGTTCCTTTGTAGCATTTTCTGAGGGAAAGCGAGGAGGACAAGATTACGAATCAGATACCTTCCGTGTTGACAGCATAATTAAAGGCTAGTCTTAGATGCAATCTCAAATTTCGATGTCAATTTTAGGAGTTTGTGCAACCCAGAAAAATATTGATCCTAAGTGGCGAGAATTCCCCAAACTTTTAATTGATTCAGGGCTAAATCTTGTTGCATGCGAATCCCAAATGCAAAACCACCATTTTGACCTCGAAGCTTATCCTCACACACTAAAATTTTTCGGAAAATCTTTAGATACTAAACACCGAACTTTAATTCGGGTCGAGCCAGTTGTTGTAAATCCTTTCCAATATCGACCATTCGTGGAAAACAAATATGGAAATATAATAGTTATAAGTCCATGTGAGGCAAAGACAGATAGATACATTTATTGGGAAAGTGGTTATATAGATTTTAATTTAATGAAACCAACTAACACACAGTTGCGTTCTGGAACAGGGATGATTAACAACAACAAATTTAGCTTCGTGGATGGTTCAAATTATAAACTAAGAAAAAAAATAATAGAATTGTTTGTCGCAAATGACAAGCTCTTTAAACTAGCGGGGAAGGATTGGGACAAAAAGACTTTTTGGTATTTGAGAAAACAGGCTTCCGCATTATTAAGAGTAAATTTGGCTTTGTCACAAGTAAGCCCGTCCCAATTTCAGTTACCTTTAGATTGCAATTCTTCAAATCTTGAATATTTTGGAAGAGTAGAATCAGTTTTTAGTTTTCTTTCAGAATGTAAATTTGCAGTAGTTGTAGAAAATGATTCAACTTATGTTTCGGAGAAGTTACTGAATGCGGTGATTGCTGGCTGCGTTCCTATCTACCATGGTCCTTCATTACAAAGCTATGGAATACCATCATCAATTGCAATTAACTTAAGTGATTGTTCTTTAGATTTTCTGAAAGCCGTGGAAACAACCTCAGAATTTAAGTGCAATCAAATAATTGAGGCGGGAAAAAATTGGATAAAAAGTGTAGAAACGCAAGAACGATGGTCGGTTCATAAAGGCTTTGAGAGACTTATCAAAGTGATGAAATCACAACTGTGATAAGTTATGTTTCGTCAGTAATTTTCCTTTCCCAAAAATTAATCATTTCTGTAACAAGTTGGTCAAAATTTATTTCTGGTTTCCATCCAAGTGTAGAATTTATGCGCGAAGCATCACCCTTAAGATATGGCAGCTCTTCTGGCCTCATATACCGCTTGTCTTGAGATACGTAGTCAAGGTAGTTCAAACCAAGTTTTGAAAATGTAGTTTCTAGTAAGTCCCTGACAGAACGTGTCTCACCTGTGGCAACCACAAAATCTTCAGGTGAATCATGATTAAGGATCGCATGCATAGCTCTAACATAATCGCGTGAGTGCCCCCAGTCTCGGTAACTATCAAGATTTCCCATGACTAGTTTATTCTTCAAGCCATGTTTAATTTCGACTGCCGTCTTAATCACTTTGCTTGTAACAAAATTCGAACCACGTCTTGGTGACTCATGATTGAATAAAATTCCATTAACTGCAAAAAGGTCATAGGCGGTGCGGTAATTTCGAGTTATGCTATAGGCAAATAATTTAGCACATCCATAAGGCGATACTGGGTGCATAGGAGTAGTTTCTCTTTGAAAACCATCTGAATCGACGGACGTACCAAACATTTCGGAGGAGCTAGCTTGATAAAATTTAATTTTAGTATTAGATAATCGGATGGCATCCAGCAAGTTAAGTACACCCATAGCGTTTGTAGAAGCAGTAAATTGAGGAATTTCATAACTGATACGCACATGACTTTGCGCGGCCAAATTATAAATTTCATCAGGCTTAACTAAATCAATTATTCTAAAAAGGCTACCGACGTCCGAAAGGTCAGAATAATAACAAGAGATAGATTCTCCAAGAAAATCAAGTCTCGATTCCTGGTGTTCCGGAATAGAGTTACGCCGCACAATTCCATGAACACTGTACCCTTTATTTAATAAAAGTTCGGACAAGTAACTTCCATCTTGCCCCGCGATGCCTGTGATTAAAGCAACCTTACTCATCTAAGTCCCCTTTAAATATAGCAAAGGCGCATTAGCTAATTGCTAATTCAGCCTCTTAACTTTTCATCCCGATAAGATTACCATTCAAAGACAAACAAATATTCCAAACTATGATTTGGGCGACTTGGCAGCATTGATGAAGGCTTGCGAACCGAATTAGCGTAATTAATTTTGATTTGTTATACATGCTTTCAAGGCGAATAACTATTTACGTGAGACGATAATTTCATGGTTAATCCTTCGCGCCCTTCTGTATTATCTACATTAATCTCATAATAGCCGAAGCTTTGCAACCTCAAACTGAACACTATTAGATGAAATTTACTCATCAGTGATTGGTCTCATAAAACTTAATTGCTTGAGATTTAACCAATTCAAACGATAAATATTTTTTTGCATTTTTCAAATTTTCACGTCTGACTGTTTCTAAATTTTTATCAAAATAGGCACCATTTAATGCCGCCAAGATACTCTCACTTTCTAAGCTAACTAGTGTGCCAACAAATCCACGCGCAATCCATTCATTCGCGCATGAACTATTTGTTTGGATTGGGTAAGCACCCAAACAAATGGCCTCTAGAAAAGATGTACTTATTCCATCACTACAAGAAGCACCAATATATATTTTTGCATTTGAAATATGCTTTAAAAGTTCATTTCTTGGAATTTTTTTTCTTGTGTTGTATACGACAACTTGATTAGGAAAATCTTCCAATAACTTGTTTGACTTTTCAAATAAATCATCAGTAATTGAGTGAATAATTACTTGGATGTGAGTTTTGCTAACCAAGAAAGTGCTTAATGCTTCAATTATTAATTCACCTAAACCAAAAACACCTCCATAACATTTTGCTATTATTAGATTCCTTTCTTCCGAAGGAATAACATTTAAATTAAAAGTGTGATCGGTGAAACCACCTGCATTTGGTATACATGGTAGAAATTTGCCCACAAAACCCATACTCAAGGCAATCTCATAATCTCTTTGACATTCAGCTGAATATAACTTTGCTATGCTCAAAACTGAACTAATTTTTACCCTATGGTCAGGAAAATTTCTATAAAAAATTATGTCACTTCCATAATTCGTTAGAATTAAGGTATTCCTATCCAGAATAGTTTTTGGTAATGATGCATAGAGGTATCCAGCGCCTTGTATTTCAATTGCGTGTACATATTTAAAACTATTCGTAGATAAGCAATATCTCAATAATAATCTTTTGATGTCAACTTTAAATTTTCGAAAAAGAAAACACAAAATGAAATCAACGAATCCAAGATACTTGAAATAGAAATAAGGTTTTGCTACAGAAAAATTAGCCACATTCTCAGATTGAAACAATTCAAACAGTTCAAAATTAATGTATTTGAATTTTTTTGAAGGAAATAAAATAAAGTCTATTTCTTGATCTTTAAATTGCGAAAGCCATCTAGATAAATGAATACTATCAAACATTCCAATTACAAGTATTTTTCTACGTTCCATAATTGGATCTACCAAACTTATCAAAGATTATATTAATAATTGGGTTAAAGATTCTAGAAGCAGGAAGCAATAAGATATAGACTATTTCATGGAGTTTGGCTTCTTCAACCCAACCTCTTCTAAATTTGAATGCTTTTATCAGATACATTTTCGCAGGAATTTTGTTGTCAAAGTAACCAATCCTCGCCGCCATGTAATATGCATTTCCCAAAGCCATTTGCTTTAGTTGGTCAGAAATTGTATTTGCAGTTATAAAACTCTCCACTACTTCAATCCGCTCCTTCGCCATTTTTAGCCCCCTTTTACTAACCGATGTGGAATGCACATGGTGGCGCCATTGCGCTAAGACTTCTGGCCGATGCCTTAACTCACCTAACCGGCTCAACCGTAACCAAAAATCGTAGTCTCCAACAAAGGTCCATTTAGGATTTCTTCCATTTAACTTTAAAGCAGCCGATTTACGGAATATCACTCCAGGCCCTGGCAAAGTTACACACCGACCAATCAGGAGCTCATCACTGTAACTTGGAACAGAAATAGTTTTAATAACTTTACCGCTGGCATCAATCATCTGCCAATCAGGATAAACGGCCATTAGATTGGCATCTTTTTCAAAATCTTTAAAAACATTTAAAAATAGTTTCTCGGAAAGCAAAGGGTCATCAGCACTTACCACCAGCAGTAAATCACCTGTTGCTTCC
>Ga0209550_10006951_pt1 | contig 10500 bp, 10 predicted proteins | sample LauGreSuBDMM15SN_2_FD_187567 | JGI IMG/M metagenome (GOLD analysis project Ga0209550, IMG submission 187567) | Freshwater lake microbial communities from Lake Michigan, USA - Su13.BD.MM15.SN (SPAdes) (version 5) | ecosystem: Environmental > Aquatic > Freshwater > Lake | place: Lake Michigan... | reverse complement strand
AACAGGTAAGTCACCAAAGCGAGGAACGCTCGCGCGTTCCGCGCTCTACCTCCCCGGCCTGAACGCCGAGGTTTCACGCGCAAAATGATGAAAAAAATCTTACTGGCTTTACCCGTTTGCGCAGCACTGACCCTTGGCGGCTGTTCAAACATGAGTAACACTCAACAGCGCACCCTATCAGCAGGTGCAATCGGTGCGGCTGCAGGTGCAGGCATTGCGCTGATCGCGGATGGCAACCCTGTTTGGGGTGCCTTGGGTGGCGCAGCGATTGGTGCAATCGGCACTTATGTTTACGACGAGCATCAAACTTCAAAGTCTAACTAAGCTCTGTTCGGCTTAGCAACCGAGGGTTGATTTTTCCAGCGTCGGTGCACCCACCACCATTGCTCTGGATGCTTCACGATTGCCAATTCAAGAGCCTGATTGAACGCTCGCGTATTGCGCTTGATTTCAGCCCCAACATCCTCAGCCACGATGGGGATGACTGGAGGTAAAAACTGCAATACGTGGGTGCCATCAGGCTCTCGCCATGAGGCGGCCGGCAACACGGGCGCACCAGTTGCCAAGGCGATCAAAGCCATACTTTTGTAAGTGCCTGCAGCGTATCCAAAAAATTCAACTTCAATGCCTTCTGGCCGCCGAGCATATTGATCAAACGGAAACACGATCGCATCACCTCGCCCAAGTGTCTCAACAATCTCTTCAAGTGAACCGCGACGCCCCACCACACCAAAACCAGCCTGTTTAAAACGGCGAGTCAACAAGTCACTCAGCCATTTAGGTTTAATCGGACGACGCAGAAAATGAATACGCCCCTTCACCTGCGGAAAGTGTTCAATTCCGGCAATAGTCGAGACTTCAAAATTACCAAAATGTCCGGTCAAAATTAGCACGCCCTTGCCTGCGTCGAAGGCCATGATCATCTCGGGTACACCCTCGACTTTGACGATATCTTTCTTTTGTTGCGCCGACAGAAATCTGAATTGCAGTAATTCTTTTAGCAACTTAAGTAGATGCCCGTAATGCGATTGCGCAAGCAATTGAATTTGCTGCTGACTGACTTGCGCGCCATACACGCGATTTAAGTTGTCCAAAATGACCTGACGGCGGTAAGGCAGCCAGCGATATAAAAACCGCCCTCCGCGACTGGGCTCAATGACCTTAGGCACTCGTAGCGCGACTGCCGTCGCCGACAGGGGCGTGTGTGTGAGAGACAACTTAATTTCGGCCACTAAATGCAGGCCAAGTACAATTTGGGCTGCAGAACTGGCGATCACCTGCGGTGCGCCATACGCATCACGCACAACCGAAAAATCCATCGCTGTGATGGTATTAAGTGCAGTCTCACGAGGAAAGAGTTTTAAACAAGCCTCTTTTGCGGCAAAGCGTGCCGCCAGACTGGCGATACGCCCCGCACCCTCGCCTGCGTCACTTAACTCTTGGGCAGAAAACAACTTTTCGAGATCGCCCGGCAAGGCCTCAACCAAACGGGCAATGCGAGCAATTTCGACCGTATCGACTGCGCAGCCATCGGGCAACGAGTCATGCTGAACAGTCGAGGCATTCACTCTATTGAATCGCGCGCAGCAACAACGCGCCGTTGGTGCCTGCAAAGCCACGGCATAACACCAACACGACGTCACTACGTGAGGCACGCGTCTGTTTAGACACATTGAGCCCTTTGCATGCCTCGGCAAGGTGCTCAAGAGTCGCAATCCCAGGCACCACCTTACGCCGGCAAGCCTCAAGCCCGACCGCAACATCCAATAACCCTGCAGCCGCAAAAAGATGCCCGACCGACCATTTAAAACCAGTCACGGGTGGCATATCGGCACCAAACACACGCAATAATGCCGCGGCTTCTGAGGCGTCAGATTCTTGAGTCCCGTTACCATGCGCCACAATCATGCCAACATCTGCGGGCTTCAGTTGCGCATCGTCAAGCGCCAATTCAATGGCACGACTCAACCCATCGCCATCAGAGCGAATACTGAATAAGCCCTCGCCCTCAGAGGCATCGCCACCACCCAGATACTCGCCCAATATTGTCGCCCCGCGCGCAAGCGCTGAGGCCTCGGTTTCGAGCACCAGCGAAGCAGCCCCTTCGCCCAACAAACAACCGTCGTGCCGCTGATCGAAAGGTCGCAGCAGATCTGTGCCAATCAGACCAACTCGATCAAGATACAACAAGGTTTGCGGTTCAATCGGGGCATCGTGACCGACCGCCACAACGCGCTCGGCATCCCCCTCGCGCAGCGCCCAGGCGCTTTCAATCACCGACAAAATACCACTTGAGGTGTGATTGGTAATGCAACCGTTTGGCCCTTTTAGCTGGTGGCGGATACTGATATGGCACAACACGTTATTGGGCAACGACTTGAGCAACCACATCGGGTTGACCATATTGGATAATTCGCGACCAAACCCATTCAGATCATTTTTAGTTTCAGCCATCAGCGGAAAAAAGTCGTAATTGACTTCAAAAGCGCCACCGCCCGAACCCACATAACAGCCGGTTTGATCTGCATAGTGCGCGGCTGCTGTTTCATCGAGCGCTTCACGCCAAGCCGGTAATCCCGCTTGCTCAATTGCCTGAGTGCCTGCGTAGATGCCAAAGACATCAGAGCGCCGTACTAGCTTAAGCAACTTGCGATCGCCGAGCAACTTGCCGCCGTTGTAGTCGGGCACCTCGGCGGCCAAGCAGCCTTGAAATTGTTCAGCGTCAAAACTCGTGATTGGCGCTAAGGCAGAGCGACCCGCCAACAACGTCTCAACGATACTACCCGGATCAGTGCCCGCTCCGCAGATCGCACCATTTCCTGTAATTACGATTCGGCTCATGGCGCTCACCGTCCTGAGGCGACAAGCGCCGCTGTGTCTTCGGGGTGCCGGAAGGCTAGGCAACTATTGCTGCCTCCAAACCCCAGTGAATTTGAAATCGCCATCCCAATGCGTTGCTGACGTGGTTGGTCACGCACGATATTGACATCGCAGTCGGGATCAAGTTGTTGCAAATTAGCGTTGGGTGGCATCAAGCTATCGCGAATTGCCAGTGCGCACAACCCAGCCTCGACTGCACCCGCTGCAGCAATCAGATGGCCTGTCACACTTTTGGTTGAACTCACACCAACGTCGTTCACCCGATCACCAAACACTGCTTTGACTGCAGCGCATTCACTGCGATCATTCATGGGTGTCGAGGTGCCGTGGGCATTGAGATAAGCGATATCAGAAATACTCGCGCCCGCATCGGCAATTGCCCGACGCATCGATTGAATCGGCCCGTCGCCAGAGGGATGAGAGTCAGTGATGCGATACGACGATAGAGAATTACCGTCGCCGGCGAGCTCAGCGTAAATGGTCGCACCACGCTGAACGGCTGAGTTCCATTCTTCAAGCACTAAAAACCCCGCGCCCTCGCCCAAGACAAAGCCGTTTCGGGTTAAGTCAAACGGGCGACTGGCGCGCTCAGGTTGATCATTATCGGGCGACACCGCAGACAACAAACAAAAGCCCGACAGCCCAACAGGCGAAATCATTGAGTCAAAACCGCCAGTCAACACCCGATCGGCCAATCCACGCCGAATCAGTCGCATGGCTGTCCCAATTGCCTGACCACCCGAAGCGCAAGCAGTGTGCACAGTCGAGGCGTAACCGCGTATACCAAACCGGCGTAACAACAAAGACACCCCAGCTGTCGATAAGCTACGACTGAAGGCCATGACGTCATTGGCAATCGGCTCATTGAGCAAGGCCTTGGCGACAAATTCACCCTCAGGGGCAGCAGTACTTTGTACCGCTGCAATTTCTTGATGCGCCACCGTCATCATGCCAGCCCCCACTACGCAACCCCAGCGGGTCGCATCTTGCAGGGCAGGACGCACACCGGCATCGGCGACCGCCTGGTCTGCTGCGGCCAAGGCAAACCGATGCGCTCGGCTCGCGTACTTAAGCAACTTACGATCGTCGATTGGGGGCAAATCGTCAAAGCCTTTGACCTCAGCAGCGATACGGGTCGAAAACCCAGAGGCGTCAAAAATCGTAATGGGCCCGGCACAGCTGCGAGCCGCTTTGATTCGAGCCCAGGTTGAGGCAGCATCCAAGCCTGCTGGGGTTACCAGTCCGATACCTGTAATTGCAACGCGACGTCGTGTGGTCATGCAGTTTCTCCGGCAAGCGCGAAATACATTTTCGCGCTGGCAATGGTTTTACCTTCGGCCTGAGCGGTCAGCTTGACCATGTAAGGTTCGAGATCATCTGAGCCAGGCGCTGCCAGTTGGGCCGACAGCAACAGGGTTGCCCCAGGCGCAGTAAAGGCGCGCACCTTGACATTGGTGATACGTGTCAGGCGCAACCTCGTTTCGCCAGCAGCTTGAGCAGCCACGCGGCTGGCCAATTGCAACAACGCATCGAGCAACAACGTTGCCGGAAACACCGGTCTGCGTGGAAAATGATCTTCAAAAAAAGCGGCCGTTGCAGGCACCACAAGCTGCGCCTGCAGCTGCTCTGGGGTCGAGGCCGGCAGATCGAGCAAAGACGCCTGAGGAACCCCCCGAAAAGCCCCCGCGGCACGACCGCCGGTGGTCAGCTGTGCAAAGTCTGCCGCTAACGCTGCCGGGTCGTCAAACTCTTGAATATCGAGCATTGACCCCACGGTGTCAGCCAACTCAAGCACTAAACAGCCATTCACCAACGCATGGCCACGATACAGAATCGACTCGGCATCGCAGGATTCGATGTCAACGATGAGTTCAAGGGTATCGCCGGGCTTGGGCACCGAAAAAATCTTTGTATCGCCCGCTAAGGCAGCGACTGGCCGGTGACTAAACCCCAGCGTCGACATTGCCACCCACGCAGCCAACTGACCTAACGCCTCGGCCACTAAACTGGCTGGGAAGTGCTCAATATTGGCAGGGATTGTGTAGAGGCCGCACACGCGTGTGACCCCTTGGATTTGAGTGATCTGATCGACAAAGGAAAATGCAGCAAAGCGACAGTTTGGCGCGGGGGCAATCGCCCGCGCCGTACTCAAGACCATCAGCCAGCGGCTTGTGAAGCGCGCTGAGCACGAATCACGAGCTTGCAGAAAGTTTCGGGCGTATACAACCGCGCGATGTGATCTACGCGCATTGGCAACTTAAAGCGTGATTCGTCGATTTCAGACAAATATTCACGCAAGCGCGCTACACCTTTGTCTGTCAGGACGCCGCCTTGTTCGAAATCAGTGACTGGCATGTCACCGCGCACGTCTTCGATGATTTTGCCGCGCGGCACCTTGATTTTAAAGGCGCGTTCAAGGCGAAACACCATATCGAGGAAATCGATCGACTCAGCATCAAGGCCTTCGATCAGGGATACATCAAGCTTGATGTCATCTACATCGCAACCGAGGGCATCTGCCATCGTTTTTTGGACGGTTGGAAACACCGCCATAATTTCTTCTTTCGAGATGACTGCTTCAGCCATAATTAGCTCCGGATATGAGGTAAGCGCGCGTCATTTTAACTCAAGTGTAGTGAAATCCCCCTTGGGTTAGCCATCACACCTCAAGCGACTTTGCCCAAAAACTCAGGCCATCTTAAAGCCGCCGTCGACATACAGAACCTGACCGGTGACATAACTGGCCATATCTGAGACCAAAAAGGCCACCACGTTAGCGACTTCTTGAGCTTGACCATATCGCTTAAGTAATATTTTATTTTTCACTTCATCGTCGGCCATATCACGCACTTGCTGCGACATTTCAGTGTCAATCACCCCAGGCGCCACCGCATTGACCAGGATTTTGCGTGAGGCCAGCTCAACCGCTAAAGCTCGGGTGACGGCATCGACTGCGCCTTTGCTGGCGGCGTAATTCGCTTGCCCACGCCCGGCCTTATTGCCCGCCACGGACGACAAGTTGACGATGCGGCCCGCACGCTGAGACATCATGAAGGGGATCACTGGACGGGTCACATTGAAGACCCCGCCAATATTGGTCTCGAGCACCTCAGAGATCTCGGTGTCTTCCATGACCGCCATCAGGTTGTCGCGCACGATGCCGGCGTTATTGACCAAGATATCGATGCGCTCGCAACGATCGGCCACCGTATTCACCGCCTCGATACAGGCCGCCGAATCACTGACGTCAACTTGCAGGGCTGTCGCTTTACCGCCTGCAGCTGTGACGCTTGCCACAACTTCAAGCGCTGCGGCCTCGTTACCGCGATAGAAAAAGTTGACGTCAACGCCTTGCGCCGCAAGGCACTCGACAATGGCGCGCCCAATACCACGCGAACCACCGGTCACAATCGCAACCTTGCCCGCCAAACCTGATTCAAAGCTCATGGTGTTCAACCTGAAATTGAAAAGCCGCCGTCCACCACCAGGGTGTGACCATTGATCCATGCAGCCTCTGGCAAACACAGCAAATAAACAGCGTCGGCAACGTTGGTGGGCAGCAAACTAGGGCCTACTGGCGTGCGAGCCGCAAATTCAGACAAGACTTGATCGCGGTTTGGAAAGTGACTCAGCGCATCGGTATCCACCACCCCAGCCGAAACTGTGTTGACTCGAATCCCACGCGGACCGAGCTCTTGCGCCAAGGTACGCACCAAAGCCTCAAGAGCCGCCTTGGAGGCGCCAATAAACCCATAATGAGGCATCGCACGCTGAGCACCCAAGCTAGACATTGCCACAATACGACCGCCCTGTTTCATCAACGGCAAGGCCTGTTGTGCCAACAAATTCACTGCAAAGGCATTGGTTTCAAGGCACCAGCGAAAATGCTTCAAACTCATTTCCATGGCGGGCTTCAGGACACCCGAGGCCGCATTACTGATCACAATATCCAATTGACCAAATTCTTTGGTAATGACCTCAAACATCTCGACCACGCTATCGGGCACACCGACGCTTGCCTGTATCGCAATCGCACGCCGACCCATCGCGCGTATTTCGGCGCAAACGGCCTCGGCCTCGTCAGAACTGTTGTAGTAATTGGCGACGATGTCGCAACCGGCAGAAGCCAGCTTCAACGCGCAGGCACGGCCGATACCGCGTGCGGCTCCGGTCACAAGGGCAACTTTGCCAAGAAGGGGCTGACTCATGGTGATGGGGTGACTCCGGTCATACAAAGGTAAGCGAACAGAAAGAAGTCAAGTTTAACAAGAAGTGGTCGAGCTTCGACTTCCAAGGCAAGCAAGGCTGGCATAGGCGCTGCGGCATCCCACTGGCACCCGAAGGCAACACCCTGACCAATCATCGAAGACAAAAGGCTATCAGGCGCACGACCGACCAACCATCTTACAATGAGACTAAGCTCGTATTTTGAGCAGTTTTTAGCGTGATCGGCAATTTACGTTTAAGTCACCCTTTCGTGCCCCCACCGCCCAGATATCTATAAAGGATCTTGTATGTCTAAGCAGCCTCCGATGCCCGTCATCCCCAGTGTGGTTTCGCATTGGATTCACAACCAAGCCATCACGACTGCCGGCGCGCGCACTCAAGATGTCTTTAACCCGGCTACGGGGCAAGTGGCGCGCAACGTTGAGCTCGCCAGCTTAGATACCGTCAAGTCTGCCGTTGAAAGCGCAAAAAAAGCGTTTGCCTCTTGGGCCGACACCCCTCCGATTCGTCGGGCTCGCATCATGAATAACTTTTTAGCTTTGCTCAACGAGCGCAAAGACGAACTCGCCTCGATCATCACCCAAGAGCATGGCAAGGTTTTCACCGATGCACAGGGCGAAGTCATGCGTGGCATCGACATCGTTGAGTTTGCCTGCGGCATGCCGCAGTTATTGAAAGGCGATTTCACCGATCAAGTCTCAACCGGCATCGATAACTGGACGCTGCGCCAGCCGTTAGGCGTGGTCGCGGGCATCACGCCGTTTAATTTCCCCTGTATGGTGCCGTGCTGGATGTTTCCGGTTGCGATCGCCGCGGGCAATTGTTTTATTTTGAAACCCAGCGAACGCGACCCTTCTGCCTCAATCTATATGGCGCAGTTGTTTAAAGAGGCTGGCCTTCCAGACGGCGTCTTTAACGTCGTGCAAGGCGACAAGGTCGCGGTCGATGCGCTGCTCGAGCACCCAGACGTCAAAGCTATCAGCTTTGTGGGCTCAACACCTATCGCGCAATATATTTACCAGCGCGGCGCCGATTTAGGCAAGCGCGTGCAAGCGTTGGGCGGCGCTAAAAATCATATGGTGGTCATGCCTGATGCGGATATCGATCAGGCGGTCGACGGCCTCATTGGTGCGGCCTATGGCTCGGCAGGCGAGCGCTGCATGGCAATTTCGGTGGCCGTACTGGTAGGCGATGTCGCCGACAAAGTCGTACCCTTGCTTGCCGCGCGCGCCAAAACACTCAAAATCAAAAATGGCCTTGAACTCGATGCTGAAATGGGCCCCATCGTCACACGCCAGGCACTTGAACGTATCGAAGGGTATATCGAAGTGGGCGTCAACGAAGGTGCCAAGCTTGTGGTCGACGGACGCGGACTGAAAGTACCAGGCCTCGAGCAAGGCTTTTTTACGGGCGGCAGTTTGTTTGACCATGTCACCCCCTCGATGCGCATTTACAAAGAAGAAATTTTTGGCCCCGTGCTGAGTTGCGTACGGGTCAAAGACTTTGGCCAAGCGGTTGACCTGATCAATGCCCACGAGTTTGGGAATGGTGTGTCTTGCTACACACGAGATGGCAACATCGCGCGCGAATTTAGTCGGCGCATTCAGGTCGGCATGGTCGGGATCAATGTGCCGATTCCAGTCCCCATGGCCTGGCACGGTTTTGGTGGCTGGAAAAAGAGCCTGTTTGGCGACATGCATGCTTACGGCGAAGAAGGTGTGCGTTTTTACACCAAACAAAAATCGATCATGCAGCGCTGGCCCGAAACGATTAGCAAGGGCGCTGAATTCGTGATGCCGACTGCGAAGTAAAACGACTTGAGCCCGCTTTAGAACCTTCCTGGGCAGGCTTTAGAACCTACCTGAGCAAGCTTTAGAACCTACCTGGGTAATAACGCTAGCTCAAGGCAATAAACAATTTTCTACGAGGGCACCTTAGTCTCTCGCCTTGCAAACTGTCTAAATCAGTCACTATTAAATGTCTAAAAAAGCAGTCTGTTTATTAAGCGGTGGTTTAGATTCAACCACAGTGGTTGCGATGGCTCAACACGAGGGTTTTGAAGTCTACGCGCTGAGTTTTCGCTATGGCCAGCGCCATTCGATTGAACTTGAACGGGCCGCTGCCTTTGCCAAGTTACGCGGCGTAGCGCGCCATGCCATTTTGGATATCGATCTGCGCAGTTTTGGCGGCTCGGCACTGACTGCTGATATCGACGTGCCAAAAGGTCATTCTGTTGAGGACATCAGCGCAGGCATCCCGATCACCTATGTACCAGCGCGCAACACGATCTTTTTAAGTTTCGCGCTCGGCTGGGCCGAGGTGTTGGGTGCGCAAGATATTTTTGTGGGGGTCAATGCGATGGATTACAGCGGCTACCCCGATTGCCGCCCAGAGTTCATTGAGGCCTTTGAACACTTAGGCAATCTCGCCACCAAGGCTGGGGTCGAAGGCACTCAACGACTCAAGATTCGTGCGCCACTCATCAGCATGACTAAGGCAGACATTATTCGCAAAGGTTTAGAGTTGGGGGTCGATTTTGGAGACACCACCAGCTGCTATGACCCTGCGCCTAATGGTGCGCCCTGCAAGCAGTGTGACTCGTGCTTGCTCAGGGCTAAGGGGTTTGCACAGGTGGGGATCCTGGATCCGTTAGACAAAAAATTCGGGCTCTAACATCGGCCGCAACGACGATCGCTGCAACCTGGCTGCCGCCAGGTTCAACGCGCCAAGCGTTGCAGCACACTCAAGTTATCCCGAAATTTGCAGCGTCCGCAGGCCATCTCGAGCCTAGCAGTCTCCCTAGATCGGCTTGGACCGCATGGCGATGTACCACCAAGCACCGGGATCACACCGAGTCAGTCACAGACCCCAAGCGCGCTTTACTGCAGCGCTAACGAAAAGCCTGGCACATACGTCACCAGCATCAGCACAATCAACATCACGCCCACAAAGGGCAACATCACGCGCGCCACGTCAGTGAGTTTCAAGCCACTAATCGCCATCCCGACAAACAGACAATAGCCAATCGGTGGTGCTGCCATGCCGATCGCCACGTTCGTGACGATAATCGCACCAAAGTGAATGGGGCTAATCGCAAAACTATTTGCAATCGCGATCAGCAATGGCCCAAACACCACCATGATGGCGATTTCGTCCATCACTGCGGCCGCTAAAAAGAACACAAAATTTAATACCAGCAACATGATCCATTTTTCTTGGATGTTTGCGGCGAGCCAAGTTGCGGCCTTGGGTGCGAGTTGTTCTTGTGCCACCAAAATACCAAAGCCGGCCGAAAAGACAATAATCGACATGACAATCGCGGTCACTTTAGTTGAGCGCCACACGATGTTAGGCAATTCGCGCCATTTCAAACGCTTTTCAACGACCGTTCCG
>Ga0209550_10006949_pt1 | contig 10502 bp, 7 predicted proteins | sample LauGreSuBDMM15SN_2_FD_187567 | JGI IMG/M metagenome (GOLD analysis project Ga0209550, IMG submission 187567) | Freshwater lake microbial communities from Lake Michigan, USA - Su13.BD.MM15.SN (SPAdes) (version 5) | ecosystem: Environmental > Aquatic > Freshwater > Lake | place: Lake Michigan, USA... | reverse complement strand
TATATATATATATATATATATGAATTTTGACAATATTATTCCTTTAGGTGACCATTGTGCAGTTTCTCAAATTTTAAAAGAACTAGGATTAAGAAAAAAATCATATCCATTTGATTGGTGTGCACATATTGAAGCTTATGAAAGCAATATTTTAAATAATATTAAATATTTATTAGAATTATTAGAATTTAAAAATATTGATTTAATTACATATAAATTAATTGGAGACACCTTATCAAAAAATGACAGTATATATAATAATTTAACATTTCCACATGAATTTGATAATATTGAAAATACAAATAATAAATATAAAAGAAGAATATTAAGATTATATGAAGATATTACTGACAAAAATAGAAATATGTATATTATCATTACTAGATTTTGTTATATTCCTGAAGATATTTTTAATAATTTATATAATATATTAATTAAATATAACAGCGACAGTTATATTATTTTAATATCTGGTGTTAATCATGAATATAAAAATGAATATGGTAATTTTGAATTTAAGTATATTCCATATGATAAAAAAGATTTTTATAATTTTGATTATAGCAATTTTAGACCAGAAATTAAAAAATTTTTTATTTCAAAATTATTATAATATTTTTATTTAAATCATTTTTCTCTTGAACTAATTGCCTAAATATATATAAATATTTATATATTTATATATTAATGAAAAATATTGAAATTTTAATTTGCCAAAATTATTTACCATTTACCACATATTTAACAATTGTACATAATTTATTAGTTGCAAATGACTATAATGTTTCAATTATTAATAATATTAATGATCATAAAAATGATGTTGATTATTTAATATTATTTTTAAATTATTATAAAAATATTTATAATAAATTATTAGGTAATACAAAAATAATCTTTATTCATGCTGATTATTTATTATGTCATTCAAATGAAGACCAAATAAATATGAAAAATTATATAAATAATATAAATCCAGATAATACTTATATATGGGAATATAATCCATTAAATTGTGATTATTATGAGAAAAATTTTACAAATAAGAAAATTTTTTTTATTCCCTTTGAATATTCATTCTATTTAGAAAATATGTATAAAAGTAATAAAATATCATATGATAAAAAAGATATTGATATTTTATTTTTAGGTAGTTTAAATCAAAGAAGACAATTAATAATTGATCAACTTCAAAAAAAATACAAGGTTTGTGTTTATAATAATATAAATGATATTAATGAATATTGTAATATTATTGAAAGAAGTAAAATTGTATTAAATATTTATTCAAAAGAAATAAATAGACCTTTTGATTATTATAGATTAGCACTATTATATTCTAATAAAATTTTTGCTATATCTGAAAAACCTGAACATTTAAATTTAAAATATCAAAATAATTTAACTGAAGTTTTAAATTCTTCAATAAATATAAATTACGATAATATTGTTCATAAAATTGATGAATATTTAAAAATGGAATCAAGTGAGATAAATAAGATTGTAGAAAGTACATATGAATCATTTACAAAATGTAATATGGATCTTAATATTATTAATTTTTTTAATAAAATAGATTTAAAAGAATAATTGTTAATATAAATTATAGATATGGCTCAAAAAACAATTCCTTTATTTAAAGTATTCATGTCACCTGATGTAATACAACCATTAAATGAAGTAATTATGTCTGGTTTTATAACTCAAGGGCCACAAGTTGAAAAATTTGAAGAAAAATTAAAAACATATTTTAATAATACTAATTTATTAACTTTAAATTCAGCTACATCTGGTCTTTCTCTCGCATTAAGATTATTATTAAATTGTGATGCTGAAGATGGTTGGCCTGGATTTAATATTAATGAAGATTATGTATTATCGCCCGCATTAACTTGTTTTGCAACTAATGCATCAATATTAGCAAATGGATGTAAAATTAAATGGATTGACACTGATAACAATACTGCAAATGTATCAATTGATGATATTAAAAAAAAATTAAATAAAAATACAAAAATTTTATACATTGTACATTGGGGTGGTTATCCTGTAGATTTAGATTTACTTAAAAAACTACAAGAAGAACATGAAGTAAATTATGGTTACAAATTTAAAATTATTGAAGATTGTGCACATGCATTTGGTGCAGAATATAAAGGAAAAAAACTAGGAAATCATGATAATATATGTGTATTTAGTTTACAAGCAATTAAACATTTAACTACTGGAGATGGAGGAATTATTATATTACCTAATGAAAAATTATATGAAAGAGCAAAATTAATTAGATGGTTTGGAATTGATCGTGATAAAAGAAATTATAATAGAAAAGATTTTAGAATGGAAAATGATATTACTGAATGGGGATATAAATTTCATATGAATGATATTAATGCAACACTTGGATTATATAATTTACCACATATTGATAAATTATTAGAAAAAAATAGAAATAATAGTAAATATCTATATGAAAATTTACTATCTGTTAATGATATAATATTACTTGAAAATAATGCAGATAGATCAAGTGCAAATTGGTTATTTACTATGAAAGTTAAAAGAAAAAATGATTTTATAGAAAAAATGAAGTTAAATGGAATAACTACAAGTCAAGTACATAATAGGAATGATTTAAATACATGTGTATCTGAATTTAAATCCGAAAATGAATTACTAAATATTTGCGAGTTAGAAAAAGAATTAATATGTATTCCAGTTGGATGGTGGTTAGAAAAAGATGATTTAGATTATATGATTAATAATATTAAGGAAGGTTGGTAATTAAATGTTTTATTTCTGAATTTAAATAAGTATATTGTTCAATAAATATTTCATAATTTATAAAATATTTTTTTAAATGTAGTATATTATCTTCTTGATTATATGGATAAAAAAATTCAATTGGACAAAATATAGGTATATTCATCTTTTCATTATTATATCTATAGTTTTTCCATTCATTTGATTTTATATCAAAGTTACACATAGTAACATTACCCCCAGTATGATAAAATAAATTTACATTTTTATCAGATATATCACTTATTTTAATTCCACTTAAGAATAAAATGTATCCAAATAAAATTTGATGCATCCATATATATTTAAATTCAATATTAAAAATATTATTTATATTTTCAAAATTATTAAATTTATTTAATAATTTTTTAACTGAACTTTTAGATATAATTCCACAAGCATGATCTGGAACAATAAAATAATCACTTATAAGTTTATCAAATGTAGTTATGTCTATATTTTTTAATATATTTCTAATAAATTGTGTTTGAATAATTTCAGATTCATGTTTTATATTTTCATACATATTCCATTTTTTAGATTTGAAATAAAACATACATAGATAAGAATCATTATCAAGTTTATTTAATTCATTTATCATATATTCTTCAAAATAATCTGTAAATACTATATAATCATCTTCTATAAAAAAATGATAATCAAAATCCAAGTTATTTTGAATTGCTGTTAAAAATTGTCCATAACTAATCCCAATATTTTCACATTCTATTATTATAATTTTTTCTTTAATATTTGATATATCAATATTATCAAAATTATAATAGTCAATATATATTTCATGTTCTTCATTTATTTTTGGTTTCATAATTGTAATTTGTGTTATATTTGTATTTATTTTATTTAATAAAGATAAATTATATTGTAAATAATTTTTTTTATTTACAATACTATATTTAGCCCCATATGTAGATATAACTAAATTAGTTTTCATATATAATATAGAAGTTTATATAATATATATATTATATAAACTTATAAAAACATTTTTTATATTGTAAATAATTTTTTTATTAATAATACTATATTTAGCTCCATATGTAGATATAACTAAATTATTTTTTATATTAACATGATCCAAATCCACCATTTGCAACAAATCCACTCATTCCTAATGTTTCTAAATCAATATATCTTGATTTATCAATACTTTTTATATATATATAAAAAAATTGTTCCATGCAATTATTTATATCAAATTTATTTAATAATGAATTATAAAAATTGTCTAATTCATTTATAGATATTTTAAACAAACAAGTTGTACAAGCATTTGCCCATATTTTTTCATCAACAATTTTTACTACATTTTTATCATTATCATAATTTATATAATCAAATTTATCATCTAAAAAATATCTGCCACTAACTTTAAATATATTTTTTACTTTAGAAAATAATTCTTTATTATTATTAATATAATCTATACATTTTAATAAATAACACCTTTCTCCAAAAGATTTATTAGGATGATTTATATTATTAACAAATTCTTTATTTTCATATTCATTTATTATAATATTACAATTAGAATAAAAATAATTTAATTCATCTTCTGTTAATTTTGTTTTTTCTATTAAAATTATAAAATTATTTTTTATTTTTTCTTTAACTGTATTTAAAGTTTTTTTTGTTTGTAAAAATCTTTCATCTCTATTATATACTGAAAATGCCTTGCAATCTAAAACAGATGTTACTATTGTAATATTTTCTATGTTATTTAATTGCGTTAAAGTTTCCGTTAAAGTTTCCATTTAATATATTATATTATATATTAAATGGAAACTTTAACGCAATTAGTTAATAATTCAAAAACTGATAAAAATACTCAACATTCTTATTTAGAATTATATCAAAAATTATTAGTTAATAAAAAATTAACTGCAAAAAATGTTTAGAAATAGAAATTTGGCAAGGAGGAAGTATAAAATTATAAAGCGATTTTTTACTTCCTCCTTGCCACAAAATTTATGGATTAGATATTTTTAATATAGATAATATGATTGAAGGATATAAAAAAGATATTTATAAATTAAGTAGTTATGAAGCTCAAAATATGTACATAGATTTATATTATTTATTAAAAATTTCTAAGCCAATAATATTCTTATTATATAAAACTTTATTATATATATATTCTAATAATGCTCCTCCACCTGTAGATATGTATATATGATTATATTTATTATTAAATAACATACTTGTTTCTCCACCACCAATAATAATTTTTTTATTTATGCATTTCTCTAAATATTTAGCTATTTTTATACTTCCAATTTTGTATATATCATGTTCTATAACACCAAGTGAACCATTCCAAAATATTATATCTGCTTCATCAATTAATTCAATTAATGTATTATAACTTTTAATACCAATATCATAAAAATTATATATAGTATTTAAATCTTCTATATATTGTGGTATTTCATTTAATGTATTATTTCCTAATCCATCTGACATTATATATATATTTTTATTATGTCCATCAATTTCTTTATATTGTTGTGCAATTCCTCCTGTAATAAATAATTTAGAATTATTTATTTTTATTAAAGAATTTATTAATGGCATTTTATCTTTTATTTTGTTTCCACCAATTATTCCTAATATTTTATTATTATCTGAATTTAATAATAAATTTATTTGTTCAATTTCATATTTAATTAAATTGCCGTAATAATATTCTTTACCAGATATTTTTAAATCACATATACTCATATGATTTCGGTGAAGACAACCAAATGCATCTAATATAAAAACATCTGCTAATTTTCTATATATTTTTATAATTTTATTATTATTTTTATCTTCTATTTTATTATAATTTGTTTCTTCATTATAAAATCTTAGATTTTCTAATAAAAAAATAGGAAGACAATTGTTATTGTTATTCAATATTGTTTCAATTAAATTTATTGTTTCTTCCGATATTCCATTTTTTAAAAATATAATAGATGTTTTTAAATATTTATTTAATATTTCTTTCAAAAATTCAAGTGAGTATTCTAAATCATTATTTATCGGACGTCCAAAATGAGATGCTAAAATAATATATTTTGGATTTTTTGAAATTATATACTTAATTGTTGGAATTGCACTAATAATTCTAAAATCACTAGCAATTTTATTATTTATTATAGGTACATTAAAATCAAGCCTACATAGAATTTTTTTATTTTGTAATAGAATATTTTCATAATAGTATTTTTCGTTTATATTACAGCTCATTATAATTATATTTATTAAATATAATTAATTTTTATATAATAATGTATATATAAAAATTAATTATATACATTATTACATAAATGGAAAAAATTACAATTACAATTACAGAAGTTGATCAAAAAATATTTAGTGAATTATCAAATGATTATAATCCAATTCATTTAGATAAAATATATTCTTATAAAACATTATTTGATAAACCAATTATATATGGTATATTATTAATAATAAAATCATTAGATAATTTAAAAATAACAAAACGACAAAAAATTAATTATATAAAATCAGAATTCATTAATTTTGTTAATATCCATGATTTAATTACAATAGAATATGATAAAAATATAATTAAAATTTATAAAGAAAATAATATATTATGTACAAAAATAAAGTATTTATTATCTGATGATGATAATGAATACATAATAAATAATAATAATAATAATTTAATTAATCCATTATCGGATGAAAGCCCAAAAGAATCATATTTATATAATTTAAATATAAATTTAGATATTCTTGAAAAAAATTATAATAATATTTTTCGTAATTTTAATTTATTACAAATATTTCAAATTATTAATTTAAGCACATTTGTTGGAATGATAACACCAGGTTTAAATTCTATATTTAATTCATTTGAACTTTCATATATTGATAATAATTATAATGATTTATATACTTTATTTTTTAATATTGATAATTTTGATGATGCTCATAAATTATGTTTATACAATATTGAAGGGAAAAATATTAATGGAAATATTACTTGTTTATATAGACCAGAAAGTATTAAACAAATTAAAATAAAAGATTTATATATTGATAATAAACAATTTAAAAATGAAAAAGTATTAGTTATTGGAGGATCGCGTGGTTTAGGAGAAGTTATTTCTAAAATATTTTTTGCAGGAGGTGCTGATGTAACTCTTACTTATTTTAATTGTCATCAAGAAGCCTTAAATATTCAACAAGAATCTGAAAATAAAATAAAAATATTAAAATATGATGTTTTAAAAGATTATGATAATATTAATGATATTATTGATAATATTGAATTTACAAAAATTTTTTATATGGCAACGCCAAAGTTAATTAAATATAATAATTTTAACAATAATATGTTTGAAAATTATTATAATTATTATTGTAAAGGATTTATATTTTTATTTAATACTATAAATAAAAATAATTTAAAATACATATTTTATCCATCAACTATGTATTTAGAAATTACGAATGATTATTTAGAATATACATTAACAAAAAATATTGCTGAAAATATAATAAATAATTTAAAAAAAAATAATAATAATATATTTTTTGATTGTGTAAGATTACCACGATTATTAACAGATTTAACTAATAATATTATTGATATTTCAAAAGATCCAGTTGAATATTTTTTAGAATATTATAAAATAAAAAAAATTAAAAAAAATATTATTGTTTTATCAAATTTAAATATCGATTTTATTTCAATGTATATTAATAATAACAATAATAAATATTTAAATAATTTATATAATATAAAAACACTGCCATTTGGACAATTATACCAAAGTATTATTTTTCCAACAAAAGATATTATTGATTCAGAATATTTATTTTTTATTCTATCATTAGAAGATATTTTAAATGATGATATTATTTTATATCATAAAAAAGAATATGATGAAATAATTAATAATTTTTATAAAATTTTAGTTGATTTTTGTAATAAATTTTTAAATAATAAAATTTATTTTTTTAAATTAAAACAAAAATTTATAAGTCCTTTTGATGATTCTAATTATAGTGTTCAGAAATTACTCGAATATTTTAATAATAAAATTTTAGAAATTCCAAATATTAAAATTATAGATAATTATTATAATGAAAATATTTTTGATATAAATTTTTATTTAGAATCAAGAAGTTCATTTTCTTTAAATTTTTACGAACATATGTCAAATAAAATTACAGGAATTATATTAAATAATTTAGGAAGAACAATTAAATGTATTGTTGTTGATTTAGATAATACACTATGGGAAGGTGTATTAGTAGATGACGGAATAGATAATATAATAATTAGTAATGATTATCCAGGAAATAAATGGCGTTTATTTCAAAAAATTCTTAAAAGTTACCAAGAGAAAGGAGTAGTTTTAGCAATATGTAGCAAAAATAATGAAGAATTAGTATATAAAGCACTTGAGAAAAAAGAAAATTTATTAAAGAAAAATGATTTTATAGTAATTAAAGCTAATTGGAATCCAAAATCTCAAAATATTTATGAAATATCAAAAATTATAAATATTTCAGAAGAACATATATTATTTATTGATGATAATATCATAGAAAGAGAAGAGGTAAAACAAAATTTACCAAAATGTAATATTTTGGAAATTAATAATATAGAACCGATTGATTATATAAAAGCATTATTAGAATATCCATTATTATATAATAATAATATATTAGAATCTGATTTAAATAAACATAAACAATATATAAATAAATCAGAAGTTGAAAATAATAAAGCAGAATTTAAAAATTTAGAAGATTTTTATTACTCTTTAAAAACAAATATAAAGTTCAAATATATAGATGATAGTAATTTTAAAAGAGTTCATCAATTAATATTAAAAACAAATCAATTTAATTTAAATAAATATTTATTTACTGAAAATGAATTAAAAGATTATTTAAATATTAACAAAGGTATTATTTTAGAATATAATGATAAGTTTACAAATTTTGATCAAGTTGGTATTATTTTATTAAAATATAATGATAATCAAATAATAATTGATAATATTATATTATCATGTAGAGTATTCAATAGAGATTTTGAAAAGTGTATTTTTAATTTATTAAAAAAAATAGCATATTCAACAAATAAAATTTTAATTGGTATTTTAAAAAAAAATGAAAAAAATAATATTTTTCATGATATTTATACAAAATTTGGATTTATTTATCAAAATGATAAAGATATTTTTATTAATAATAATATTTCATATGAAGATTATCCACTTTGGATAAACTGCGATGATAGTATTATTTTATTAAATATTTCTACAAAATTAAATCCACTATTTTTAGAGAAATCTAGTGAAATAGAAAATTTAGATATTGAAAAAGAAATTAATGATATTAAGATATTTATATGTCAATCATTATTTATAAATAATTATAATATAAATAATTTTACATATGTTGAAGATTTCTCATCTATTACGATGGTATTGTTAATGAATAAATTATCTAAAAAGTATAATTATAATTTTAGAATTAATATTTTTTTTAATAATAATTATGAAATAATAAGTATTAATGATTTTTGTAAAAAAATATATAATTTGATAAATAAAAATAATTTAATTGATAACAATTTAGAAAATAATGTTAATTTAAAAAATATCAATTTATCTGATTATAAACTATTTGTTATTAATAATAATGATGAATTAAATAAATTTAATAATTTTTTAATAGAAAATTACAAAAATAAATTTGCATATTTAAATATTGATATTTTAAAATGGAATTTAAGAGGATATAGAGATATTGACGATTCTTTCATAAATGTATTGCACAGTAGAAAATATATTGATAAAATTAATTATACAATAGAAGGAATATTATTGAATATAAATATATATACGCAATATATTTTAGATAATAAATTATTTTATGAAAAGTCTAATGAAATTATTATATGGAAATATGTAAATAATTCATTAGAATCACTCAATCCAATTAATTATTTAAAGAATACTACAAATGCAATAATTGCATCTACATTAATTAAAGATACATCTTTGCTTGTTTTACGAAATTTAAATTTTTTTGTAATTGATTTTATTCCATCTTATGTATTAGCTTTGAAAAAATCATATAAAAATTTAATATTAGATGATAGTATAGAACAGAATGAAATAGATAAATGGATAATGGAAACATTAAATAATAAATTATCAAACAATATTTTAGAAATTCAAGATTGGAAAAATATAGATTGTAATTTTTTAGAAAAAATTTGGATTAATTTTAGTTTAAAATATAATTTATTTTCATATTATAAAAATAGTGATTATTTTAAATGGAGATTCATAGATAGTCAATATTATAAATATTTAATTAATGGTAATAATGATGATGGTTATATAATTTGGAGAGAAGAAGAAACATGTACAAATAATATTGGAGTAAGAATAGTTGATATTTTACCTGGTTTAAATAGTTTAAATAATGACAATATATTTATTAATTTTATAAATAAATTTATTAATTTTTGTTTAGAAAAAAATTATGAAGTAATTGATTTTTTATGTACATCTAATATATTAAATACTTATTTTTCAGCACCTTCATTTGGTTCACAATATAGTCAAGTCAAATATGAATGCTTTGTAAATAATCAATTAGTCAGACCAATTATTGGAAACCAAAATGTGTATAAT
>Ga0209550_10006948_pt1 | contig 10503 bp, 10 predicted proteins | sample LauGreSuBDMM15SN_2_FD_187567 | JGI IMG/M metagenome (GOLD analysis project Ga0209550, IMG submission 187567) | Freshwater lake microbial communities from Lake Michigan, USA - Su13.BD.MM15.SN (SPAdes) (version 5) | ecosystem: Environmental > Aquatic > Freshwater > Lake | place: Lake Michigan... | reverse complement strand
GTAAATTACTTTAGAACTTCCTATTTTTTTTTCTTCTATTCTTTTAATAATATTTTTTTTTGCATCTACAACACTTAAATCATTTAGAAAATCTGAATTAATAATATAGCCGTCATCAGTATATGACTGATCATCAATTATGATAGATTTAGATTTATTAGGACTTACAACAGGAATTATTTCTAGATTATACTTTTTGGCAAATTCCAAATCTCTCTGATCGTGGGCTGGGCAACCAAATATAGCTCCAGTTCCATAATCCATTAATATAAAATTTGCCACATAAATTGGTATTTTTTTATTTAAAAAAGGATGTGATACCAAAAATGGTGTTTTAAAACCTAATTTTTCATTTTTAGATAATGATGATTCTGTGCCAATGTTTTTTAAAGCAAGTTCTTTAAAATCTTGAAAATTTTTTTCATTCTTAAAAGATTCAGTAAAAGGGTGATCGGGGGCAATAGCAATAAACGAAGCTCCAAATATTGTATCTGGTCGAGTTGTAAAAATTTTAATTTTAGTATTTTGAAAATCAGAGATAAAATCAATCTCACAACCCATAGATTTTCCAATCCAGTTTTTTTGCATTAATCTCACTTTTTCTGGCCAACCTTTTAAATCATCAAGCGATTTTAATAATTGATCAGAATATTTTGTAATATTTAGAAACCATTGATTTAATTCTTTTTTTTCAACGACCGCTCCAGACCGCCATCCCTTGCCATCAATCACCTGTTCATTTGCAAGAACTGTATTGTCGATAGGGTCCCAATTTACATAACTTTTTTTTTTATAAGCTATTCCTTTTTTAAAGAGGCGAGAAAATAAAATTTGTTGATGTTTATAATATGAAGAATCGCAAGTAGAAATTTCTTTATTCCAATCAATAGATAAACCTAAGCGCTTTAATTGCATTTTCATTGTAGAGATATTTTTTAATGTCCAATCTTTAGGATGTAGATTATTTTGAATCGCAGCATTTTCTGCTGGCAAACCAAAAGCATCCCAACCCATTGGATGTAAAACATTGTAACCATTTAGTCTTTTAAAATTAGCTATAATGTCACCTAATGTATAATTTCTAACATGACCCATATGAATATTTCCAGATGGATAAGGAAACATTTCAAGGCAATAAAATTTTTTATCTAAATTTTTTTTTGTTTTAAATACTTGATTTTTTTCAAAAAAAGATTGCCACTTACTTTCAATCGCTAAAGGATTATAATTTTCCATCCTTTAAAGACTACTTTTTTTCTTTTTTTGCTTCTTCAATTTTTAAAGTACGGGCGGAGGCAATAATGTTATCTTTTATTAAATCAGCAAAATTTTGATCTAGAGTAGAATTAGTGCATCTATCCATAGTGTCACAAATTTTTTTATGAGCAGTAACTTTAACAGAATCTGATCTTAACTCATTATTTAAAAACTGAATTGAAATTTTTATTTGTTCCTTCGGGTTGTTAGCTTGAGAGTACCAGTCGTAAACAATGATCCCTCCGCTATAATCCGCATTAATTAATGGTAAAAAATCCAAAGATTTAAGTGTTGCTCTCCATAGAACATTTGAGGTAGAAAATTCAAAAGTATTTGATTGTTTGCCTCTATCCAGAGTCCCAAATATTCCTCCAGTCTTGTCTCTAGCCTGTTCTTGTCTTTTTTTAAGGTCCGGCTCATACTGCCTTTCTTCTACGGTACCTTCCTTAGAACAGCCTAATAAAATGAAGATTAGAGCTAAAATACTTAAATATTTCATATTTTTTATTACTTTAGTTTTAACTATGCGTATAAATAAAATTTATCAACAATTATAATGTGTTGTATAAAAGCAACAATCTTAAGATTTATTAAAAATTTAATGATTTTTAGCTTAATTTTTAAAATATTAAACGTAGATTGCTTCCAATTACTAACTAACAATAGATAAAAAAATGAAAAAACTACTAACAACGAGCGCTTTAGCAGGTGCTTTAACTTTTGTTGCTGCAACAGCTTCTGTTGCTCAAACAACAGTAACTGGATCACTAGATTTGACTTTAAGAGGTCAATCTTTCAGCACAAGTGCTGGAGTTTCTTCTGACAATTTGTTTGGAAGAGAGACTCAAATTAACGTTGCTAACAAGGGTAAGTTAAATAATGGGATGGACTACGCAGCTGGTTTCTCATTAGAATTTGATGGAGGCGGATCATTAGCAGAAGGTGCTGGATCAACGTCAAATGAAAACGTTTACATTAACTTCATATCTGGCTCAACAACTCTAACATTTGGAGTTGACCATATACAAAACCCAAAACAAGATATCTTAAATTCAACAATCGATATTTTGGATGAGGCAGTAACAGTATCTGGTACTGTATTTGATTACTCAAATGGTGGAATAGCAAAAGAGTCAATCGGAGCAGGTATAGTTCAAACTTTAGCACCAGGAATAACTGCATCTGTGTGGTATGCGCCAAATGCTAGAAACGAAGGTACTGCCAATGATGGAGCAGCAATCACAGCTGGTAACGATACAAGCAATCCGAATGGAAATGGTGTTTACGAAATTGGTCTTAGAGCTAAAAACATCAACAATTCAGGCATAGATGTTGAAGCTTGGAACAGTTCACGTGAAAAAGGCCAAAATGAAACTAGCGATGAAACAGGCAGAGCATTTTCTTTAAACTACACTAAAGGTGCGTTTGGAGTAGGTGGTGCTTTGATAAAAAATAAATCAGCAGCATCTGTTGATAAAGAGATAAAACTTGCTCATTTGACTTACGCAATGTCAAAAGATTTATCTGCTTCATTAATATATGGTGATGTAGATGTTGCAAACACTACAGCTAATGAAAAGTTAAAAGGAATACAAATTGGATATAATCTTGGTCCAATTGGCGTAGGTATTGCTGTAACTAAACAAGAAAACCTTGGTGCCGCAACAGCAGGTGGTGATGTTGACATGGCAGTTGTTAAAGTAGGTGCTAAGTTTTAATTTAAGTTAAATTAATTCTTAAATAATTTACAAAACCTGCCTATGTTTACATAGGCAGGTTTTTTTTTACACGTTATAATAATTTTCAACTAAATTTCGACTCCCTATTACTTTTGCTTTAGTGAGTTTAATTTGTTTAATATTTTTTAAAGTAATTCCGCCAAGAGCAGCTATATTAATTTTCCACTCCTTAGCTATTAGATTAAATTTAATGACATTTAATATTTTATTTTTTGAATATTTAGGATTAAAAAATATTGGAGATAAAGTAATAAGGGAACAATTTTGCGCTAATTTAAATAGGTAATCTATTTGATTATGTGCAGAACCTAAAACTTCAAAATTTTTCTTATTAAAGAAAGAATTTATCAAGCAGCGTCTATTGTTTGCTGATAAAAAAATTCCGTTAGCTTTTATTTTAATAGCAAGTTTAAAATCATCTCTAATATATAATTTTACTTTATTTACTCTGCATATATCGGAAATATATCTCAATTGAACTGTTGATAGATTTGTTTCTTTATTATCAATAACTATTCTGTTATTTCTAAAATCATAATTTTTTTTTTTGAGATTAAACTTTTTAGCAAAGTAAATGATTCCTAAATGATTATACCTACTAAACATTTTAAATGAAAGTTGTTGAAAATTTTTTAAAAATAAAAAATACTGTATTTTTATATAATAAAAATGCAACTATTATTGTTGTATGCAAAAATCATAAACTCGATTTAATTACTCCGCTGATTGATTCCGGGCACGAACATTTTGGAGAAAATAAAGTTAAAGAAGCAGATACCAAATGGAAATCCTTACTAGAGGTTAATAAAAAAATAAAATTACACATGATTGGTAACATGCAATCTAATAAAGTTGATGAAGCAGTTCAAATTTTCGATTATGTGCATTCTTTAGACAGTGAAAAATTAGCTAATAAGTTTTATAACGCTGAAAAAAAATTTGATAAAAAATTAAAATATTTTATTCAGGTAAATATTGGAAATGAGTCCCAAAAATCTGGTATAAACCAAAATCTTTTACCAAAATTTGTAAATTATTGTGTTCTTGAATTAAAATTAAATATTATTGGACTAATGTGTATTCCGCCCCTAGGTGATGTAGCTGCTGATTATTTTAATAAGTTAAAAAATTTAAACATTGAAAATAGATTACAGTTCTTAAGTATGGGAATGAGTTCTGATTATGTCGAGGCATTAAAGTCCGGTTCTAATTTTATAAGAGTGGGTTCTGCAATTTTTAGTGCAATTTAATTATATTATTTTTATTTCTTCATTTTTATCTATTATTGAAATTAATTTTAATAAATCTTTTTTTTTAAGAGCAATACATCCTTTGGTCGCTGCATAATTTTTCTTTGATATATGTATAAATATGGCGCTTCCCTTATTTTTAATTACTGGGCTCATGTTGTAGTTTAAAACAATCACTAAATCATAGACGTGGTCCTCTCTATATAATTTTTCGTGACTCCATTTGTTTGGAAGAAGAATTAGCTGATTATATTTTTTACTTGTAGGATCATCACACCAGCCCATATTCTTGCAAATCTTTAAAAGCTTAATGTTTGATGTAATTTTTTTTATTCGATCTCTTCTATAATAAATATCAATTATTTTATAATTTCCTTTAGGAGTTATATTGTCTCCTTCTGTCTTTTTCTTTCCAACACCTTCCTTGCCCAGAGCGCACCTAAACTTGTGTTTATTGAACTTTAGGTAACCAGATTTATTTATAATAATCATATTTAATGTAATATATATGCTTTTATGAATAATATTCATCTAAGCATTTTAGGATCTAATCCATTTATAAATATATTAAATGAACTGGAGTTTAATAAAATTATAAATCCTAATATTGAATTAAATTCTAATAACAAAAAAATATCGGTAAAAATTTTATTTCCTGAGAATTTAAAAATTAAGATAGTTAAAGATTGTTTAATAGAAAATAACCCAGTTTTATTATTTTTAAATCACAAAGATTATATAAATAAAAATAATTTAAAGTTACTAGAGTTTCATGTTTGCTTAAAACTGCCCATTGACCTTTTGTCATTTAAAGAAATCTTGAATATTTTAATTACGAAATATAATTTTTTTAAGAAATCTAGGATCGTAATAAGTGACTACGAAATTGATTCAAATGAGCGTTCTATTACTAAACAAAAAGTAAAAATCAAACTTACAGAAAAAGAGTTAGACTTAATTTTAACTTTAAACAATAATAACGGATTAAATAAATCTTTTTTACTTAAAAGTATTTGGAAACATAGTCTTGATCTAGATACACATGCTTTTGAAACGCATCTTCATCGTTTGAGAAAAAAAATTAATAAGCACTATAATGATAAAAACTTTATAGTTGAAAAAAATTCTTTATATTACTTAGGCTCTAATTAAGTCTTGCACCAATTTTTTGAATAATTTTTGAGGCAAGCTCAGATCCTCTATTTAGACATTTTTTAATATCAGAGTCATCTAAATATTCTTTAAAAAAACCAGACGCAAATAAATCGCCGGCTCCGGTTAAATCTAAAACTTTTTCAACCTTAACCCCTTCGCAGTTCGTAATTTCGTTATTTAAAATGGCAACACTACCATTTTCACTTCTTGTTATAATGATCAGTTTGTTTATTTTTTTAAGTTCTACAATACTCTCAAGTAAATTCTCTTTTTGAATTAATTTATTTATTTCATTTTCGTTTCCAATTAAAATATCTAAATCATTTTTTAGAAGGTAAAAAAAATCTTCCCTATGTCTGCTCACACAAAAAATATCAGATAAACTCATTGCAACTTTAATATTATTCTTTCGCGCTAAGTTAATTATATGTTTAAACATTTCTTCACTACTTCCTTTATCCCAAAGATAACCTTCTAAGAAAATAATTTTGTATTCTCTAACGTCATTTTCATTAATATCATTTTTTGAAAGTTGAGATGAGGCACCAAGAAAAGTACACATAGTTCTTTCAGAATCAGGAGTTATAAAAATTATAGAGGCGCCAGTTGGTAGGTTCTCTTTTTTTTCAACATAGGAAAAATTAACATTTATTTTTTTTAGACTTTCTCTATAAATTTTTCCAAATTGATCAGAATTAATTTTACCTACAAACGACGCATTTCCACCTAGATAGGCAATACCAGCCATAGTGTTGGCAACTGAGCCGCCTGCTTCAATTTTTTCTATTTTAATTATATTTTTTAAAGTCTCAAATTCGTCTTTTTCAATGAGTTTCATTGAGCCTTTTACAAGCTTATTTTTATATAAAAAATTATCATCAACTTTTACAAATACGTCAACAATGGCATTACCAATCCCAAGGATTTTTTTAGACATTTTTATTTTTATACAAACAAATTTTATTAATTACACACGTGGTACAAAGAGGATTTCTAGATTTACATATATATCTTCCATGCAAAAGAATTAAGTGATGAGCTTTTTTTAGATATTTAACTGGCAAAATCTTTAGAAGTTGCTCTTCAACTTGATTTGGATTTTTACCTTTAGTTAAACCAGTTCTATTGCTAACCCTAAATACATGGGTATCTACCGCAATTGTTGGCTTGTCAAATGCAGCATTTAAAACTAAATTTGCAGTTTTTCTACCTACGCCTGGAAGATCTATTAAATCCTCAAAATTATTTGGAATTTTGCTTTGATAATTCTCAACTAAAATTTTTGATAAATTATATAGATTTTTAGCTTTCATATTAAAAAGTCCAATACTTTTAATCATTCTTTTTATCTTCTTAACTCCAAGATCAGCAAAATGTTTTGGAGTATAATATTTTTTATAAATATTTTTTGTAACATTGTTAACATTTGTATCTGTACATTGAGCAGAAAGAACTACAGAAGTTAAGAGAGTAAATTGATTTCTATATTTAAGTGATGTTTGTGGATTTTTAATAGACTGATTTAATAATTGAATGACTTTTAAAGCCTTTAATTTATTTAATATCATTAACAATTAAAATAAATTAAATTATTTAAGATTAAACATATCTTGCATACTAAATAATCCTTTTTTCTTTTTTTTTATCCAGACTGCAGCATTTAAAGCTCCGTTGGCGAATAATTCTCTAGAAAAGGAGACATGTCTTAATTCAATGGTTTCAACATTATTTTTATATATCACCGAGTGCTCACCAATAGTATTTCCTTTTCTTGTAATAAAAAAATTTATTTTATTATTATTAAAATTTCCTTTTTTATTCAAAAAATATCTACCTTTTAAATTATTTAGATTTTTATTTTTTCCTTCAGCAACAGCATTTGCAAGCATAAGCGCTGTACCTGAGGGGTAATCAATTTTCGATTTATGATGATTATCTATAATTCCAATTTTATAATTTTTTTGAATTTTTTTAGATAGTATTTTTGTAATATATTCAATTAAATTAATACCCAAACTCATGTTGCCGGTTTTGAATATAGCTATTTTATTTGAGTAATTTTTAATTAAGCTTTCTTGTTTGCTTGTAAAACCTGTTGTTCCAATAATCAGTTTTTTTTTAAATTTTTTTGCATAATTTAAAATTTCATTCAAAGATTTAGGACTTGAGAAGTCAATAATAACATCTGTTTTTTTAAAGGCTGTAGCACAATTTTTTCTTACTAAAATTCCTTTAATTTTTTTTCCAAATTTTAAATCTGTCAGGCTATAAAGCCTTAAATGTTTATTTTGATCTATATTTTTAATTAGTATTCGCCCCATTTTACCTAGTGCACCCACTATTGAAATATTAATTCGCTTCATAAATTAAATTTTATTATGTTTTTTAAATAGTTAGATATAAATATTTTCTGAATTTAAATTTTGATTATAGTGTTCATATATCTTTTTGTAAGCTTTTTCTAAATTTTCTGTAAAAATATCTGTTTTAAATGTATTAGATATTTTGATTGAAGATAATAACTGTTCTTTAATTTTATTTAGTTTTATCTTATTCACATTCATTGATATCGCAAAATTTTCATACTCTTCAATATTTTCCATAACTAAATAATCAAGACTAAGACTTTTTAAAAGACTAGCTGACATTCGACTATGGTACTGTTCTCCACATAAAGTTATTACTGGTAAGCCATTAGATAATGCGTCGCTGGCAATGGCCCCCGCCACGTAGGGAAATGTATCTAAAAACAGATCAAAAAACTTATATCGTTCGATGCTATCTTCATAAGGTATTTTTGGTAGAAAAATGATTCTACTTGGGTCAATATTTTTATTTTTACAAGCTAAGATAATGTTATCTTTTTGATTTTTATTAGATTCTAGTAAGCAGAGAGTGGTATTAGAAGTTTTATTTAAGATTTGCATCCAGCAATTAAAAATTTTAGGAGTTATTTTATTAGGATTATTTAGATTGCAATATAAAAATTTATCTAAGGGTAAATTATAACTAGATTTTGAATGTAAATTATTTATCTTTTTATTATCATCATATGGTAAATAACAATCAGGAAGGTAAATAATTTTTTCAAAATAAAATTTTTGACTTTCTTTAGGAATAAGATTTTTATCAGCTATAATATAATCCATAGAACTACCAAAAGTGCCTGGCCAGCCTAAAAAATTTATCTGTAATGGGGCAACTCTTTTTACAAAAATATTTTTTCTATTATTATAAGTAAACCCATTTAAATCTATGGCTATATCAATTTTCATTTTTTTAGATTGATAAATGATATCTTCATCAGATGTAAATCTTAAATCTAGAAATTTATTAAATGTATTTGATATTCTTGTAGTCATCTCATCATCGGCAGATCTATTAAAATGGAAACCTATAATTTCAAATATATCCTTATTATGTTTTTCTAATAATCCTGCAATTAAATAAGATATAACATTCTTTTTGAAGTCAGATGAATAATAGCCTAGAATAATTTTTTTTTTTAAATTAACATTAATTTTTTTTGAAAAACCAAAATCTTTATTAAAATTATTAGTGTAATTCTTTATAGTTTCAGACTTATCAATAAAATAAAGAATATTTAGTAATTTTAAAGGTGTTTTTTCAGAATTTAAGTTTTGTAAAAATTTTTCTCTTAGTACCTCATAATCTTGCCAGTCACAAATGGCAGCTTTGTTAAAAAGAATATTAGCCTCACAAAAAAACTTCTTAGAGGTGTCTAAAACTTTTAATTCTTCAAAATCTTTAGTAGACTGAATATATTTTCCAACCAAACTGTAGGCAACTCCTCTATTTTGGTAAGCTTCAGAATATTTTTGATTTATTTCGATGGCTTTATTAAAATTATCAATTGCATTTTTGAAATCTGATAAATCTAAATATAATAATCCTAAATTATTGTAGGCTTCAAAATAATGAGGTTTTAATTTTATAGCTTTTTTATAACTATTTAATGACCTTTCGAATTGTGATTTTTTTTTAAATATAATTCCAAGGTTATTATAGGCCTCTGCATAATTAGGATTTATTTTAATTGCTATCTCTAAGTTTTTAATAGACTCATCATTTTCTCCTAATTCTTTATAAATAATTGCTAAGTTATTATAGAGATGATAATTGTTTGAATCTAAGTCTATGGCTTTTTCAATTAAACTAATTGCTTCAGAATATTTTTTTAATTTTAAATTTGTAACTCCAAGTAAATTTAAAATAACGTAGTTATTTTCTTCTGTTAAAAGAATTTCTTCAAATATTTCTTTTGCTTTATATAAATCTCCTCTTTTAAGTAATTGTACTCCTAAATCTAAAGCTTTAACCATTAATTTTTAATTTAGCTTAGAACTATATTTCAAATTTTACCATTAATAATTTATTTAATATTTTCCCAAAATTTCTTAGCTTTATTAAAAAAATTTTTTATTTCAGAGTTATTATCTAAATCTTCTAAAGATTTAAACTTTAAGAGTAATTCTTTTTGTTCTTTACTTAAGGATTCTGGAATTATTACGTTAGTTTCAAGGTAAAGATCGCCAAAATCATTTTCTCTTAAAATTGGCATTCCTTTGTCCTTTAATCTAAATTGTTTTCCAGATGGAGTCCCTTCTGGAATTTTAACTTTTGATTTTCCGCCATCAATGGTTGGAACTTCAATTTCAGCACCAAGGGCAGCATCGGTCATTGAGATTGGCAATTTATAGTATAAATTTTCCTCAGACCTCTGAAAAATTTTATGTTTTTGAACATTGATTAAAACATATAAATCACCATTGGACCCTCCTCTATATCCAGCATCACCTTTGCCTGATAATCTCATTTGTGTGCCATCATCAACTCCTTTTGGAATTTGGATAGATAGATTTTTTTTAGTTTTAACTGCACCAGAACCTCTACAATCTTTACAAGGATTTGATAACATTTCTCCATCTCCACCACAGTCAGGACATGTTTGTTGAAGTGTGAAAAAGCCTTGTTGTGTTCTAACTTTTCCATGTCCACCACAAGTAGAGCATTTTTTTGGTTTTGAACCAGGTTCCGCACCGCCGCCAGAGCATTTTTCACATTTTTCATTTGAAGATAAA
>Ga0209550_10006947_pt1 | contig 10504 bp, 9 predicted proteins | sample LauGreSuBDMM15SN_2_FD_187567 | JGI IMG/M metagenome (GOLD analysis project Ga0209550, IMG submission 187567) | Freshwater lake microbial communities from Lake Michigan, USA - Su13.BD.MM15.SN (SPAdes) (version 5) | ecosystem: Environmental > Aquatic > Freshwater > Lake | place: Lake Michigan, USA... | reverse complement strand
AAACCAAAGGCATTTGTTTCTCATGAAAGTACGGACCCGCGTCGCACCATCCCCCACCGGCGACCCACATGTCGGCACCGCCTATATTGCGCTCATCAATTATTGCTTTGCCAAAAAGCATGGCGGCGAATTTCTGTTGCGGATTGAGGATACAGATCAAGCACGGTCAACACCGCAATCGGAAAAAATGATTTTGGAATCGCTGCGCTGGCTGGGCCTTAGCTGGGACGAAGGCCCGGATGTTGGCGGCCCACATGGTCCCTATCGCCAGTCTGAACGCAGCGCGATTTACACCGCCCATTGCGACCAGTTATTGGCCGACGGCCATGCGTTCAAATGCTATTGTACGCCAGAAAAGCTCGCGGCCGCACGCGCCGCGCAAATTGCGGCGAAGCAACCCCCCAAATATGATGGCACCTGTTTGGCGCTCACCTCTGACGATATCGCAAAGCGCGATAGCGACGGCGTGTCGCACGTTGTCCGGATGAAAATTCCATCGACGGGCACATGCATTGTTCAAGATACGCTGCGCGGCGAAATCGCGTTCGAATATGGGGTCGTTGACATGCAGGTGCTGATGAAATCGGACGGCCTGCCGACTTACCATCTCGCCAATGTTGTCGACGATCACCTCATGGGCATCACCCATGTCATGCGCGGTGAGGAATGGATTTCGTCTGCGCCAAAACATCTGTTGCTGTACCAATATTTCGGCTGGGAGCCGCCGGTGCTTACGCATTTGCCATTGCTCCGCAACGCAGACAAATCGAAGCTTTCGAAGCGTAAAAACCCGACCAGCATCTTATATTATCAACGCGCAGGCTATCTCCCGCAGGCGATGCAGAACTTCTTGGGCTTGTTCATCAAATCGGCCAGCGAAGAAGATGAAAAAACCTCACTGCAAACACTGATTGACGAATTCGACGTTCACAATATTTCGCTTGGCGGGCCAGTGTTCGACACGTCGAAGCTGGATTGGCTCAATGGCCGTTATTTGCGGGAAGAACTTAGCGTTTCGGAATTCTTGGAAGCGGTGAAGGCGTGGGCGCTGAATGACAGTTACCTTACCCCTATCGCTGAAATGGCGCAGGCGCGGATTACCAAAATGTCGGACTTGGGCGGCCTGACAGCGATGTTCTTCATGAACCGGATTGACGGCATGACCGCAGAGCGGTTGCGCGATGGTGTGAAGCTGGAACAGGATGCACAACGCGCCGCCTATGCCCTTGGGTTGCAGCAGTTCGACGGCATGATCGACTGGAACCGGGACGGCGTCGAAGCGACGTTGCGCCGGACCGCCGAGGTTTTGGACGCGAAGTTAAAGGACGTCATTCGCCCCTTCTACATCGCCATCACCGGCAGCGCGCAGGGCGTGCCTTTGTTCGACGCAATCACCCATTTGGGCCGCGACATCATAAGAGAGCGGTTGCGCCATGCGATGGAATTGCTTGGCCCTGCTACGTCTAAAGAAATGCAGGCTTGGACCGATTTGCTGACCGCGCCGCCCAAGGCCGAATGACCACTTTCGCGCTGCCGCAGGATTGGCAGACGCCGCTAAGGACGGCGCTTGTCACGCCAGAGACGCTGGCGCTGCAAGGCTTTCTCGACGCCGAACTTGCGGCAGGCAAAACGATTTTCCCGCCGCAGGGCGCATGGTTCCGGGCGCTTGAGCTGACGCCGCTAGACAAGGTGCGCGTCGTCATTTTGGGGCAAGACCCATATCATGGGCCGGGGCAAGCACATGGCCTGTGTTTCAGCGTGCCGCCTGACGTGCGTCCTCCGCCAAGTATTTCTAATATTTACAAAGAGTTAGGAAGCGACTTGGGCCTGCCCCGCCCGCAGCATGGCTTTTTGGAGCATTGGGCGCAGCAAGGCGTGCTGTTGCTGAACAGCGTCCTCACGGTCGAAATCGCCAAAGCGGCGTCGCACAGCAAAAAGGGCTGGGAGCCGTTTACAGATGCGATTATTGCGCAAGTGAACGACAAGGCAGAGCCAGTCGTCTTCATGCTTTGGGGCGCTTATGCCCATAAAAAGGCGGCGAATGTCGATAGCCGCCGCCATCTGCTGCTCAAGGCCGCGCATCCATCGCCTTTGTCGGCGCATAACGGTTTTTTGGGCTGCAAGCATTTCTCGCAATGCAACGCCTTTCTGGTTAAAAACGGGTTCCCGCCGATTGATTGGACACTGCCCGATGTCGTTGCATGAGTAGCCCGACCGTCGTTTCAACCCATTGAAAGATCAATGGATTTTGGTGTCCCCGCATCGGACCAAAAGGCCATGGCAGGGTCAGCAGGATAGGCCCGGCGCAGCCTGTAGAGTAGAAAAAGACAAACCCTTGTTTCGTGCGGCTCTTGCCAATGGAACCTGTAGAGTCATTTGCTTTTCGCTCGACCATGGAAAGACGTTGCCGGAAATGTCGGTGGCCGACATCCGCAATGTGGTCGATAGTTGGCACGCGCGCGGCATGTCATTACCGAGAATCAGCGCAGTTTGGACGCAGCCGACGCGCTCGCCAAAAATGACCTCGCCGCGCTGGGTATATTGATGGCGCAAAGCCATCAGTCGATGCGCGACGATTTCGAAATCACTATTCCGGCGATTGATGATTTGGTAACGCTTTTGCAAAATGCGATTGGCATTCAAGGGGGCGCACGGATGACGGGTGGAGGATTTGGTGGCGCGGCGGTGGCGATCATGCCGCGTGCGCGCGTGGCGGATGTGCAGGCCAGCATAAAAGCGGCCTATAAAACGCCAAATGGCGATGCGCCGCTGATCATGATTGAGCGCCCCGGCTCCGGTGTCGCCATTTCATGATATATGATTGGATGAAGCAGGCTCTGCGCGAGCCCTTGGTGCATTTCCTTGGCGCAGGGTCGGCCCTGTTTCTGCTGATGGCGCAGCTTGGCGGCGAAGACAGCCTTGACCGCAGTATCACGATCAATGAAGCGGATGTCGCGCGGCTCGCGTCGCAATGGGAACAGACGTGGCGGCGCGCGCCGACCCAGCAGCAGCTCGACAGCCTGATCCGCGATTATATCAAGGAAGAAATCTATTTCCGCGAGAGCATGCGCCTTGGGCTAGATGTCGATGATCCCGTCATCCGCCGCCGCTTGCGCGCCAAAATGGAATTTCTGGCCAATGCAGAAATCGAGAATATGGAACCCACCGAAGCTGCGCTGCAAAGCTTTTATGCCGCCAACAAAATCCGCTATGCCGCACAACCAGCCTTCAGTTTTGACCAGCAGTTTTTGGGCGAGGATGAAGAGATCGCGAAAGCATCAGTCCTTGCCATCAACGCCGGAAAGCAAGTGCAAGCACAGCCGCTGAGCGTATCGGCCAGCATGGACAAGGCGGCGTCGGACAGCATCGCCCGTGAATTTGGCGATGCCTTTGCCGACAGCCTGCGCAATTTACCCAATGGGCGTTGGAGCGGGCCAGTAAGATCCGGTTTCGGCTGGCACGCCGTGCGCGTCCGCGATGTCGTGGCGTCAGGGACACCGCCTTTGTCTGACATCCGCCAGCGCGTGTCCAACGACTGGCGTGCCGAAACGCAGGTCGCGCGCGAAGCGGCTGCCTATCAGGCGCTGCTCGACGGATATGACATTCGTATTGCCAAGCCGTGATTGTCCGCTTTTTCCTTTTGCTCTTGCTCGCAATTGGCTGCACGTCGGTTGCCCGCGCAGATGACTTGCAACCGGGCTATCTGGAAATTCGCGAGCGTGAAGCCTTTACCCACCAATATAAAATCACATGGAAAGCGCCGATCCGGCCGGGCCTTGCCGCGCGTGTCGTGCCAATATTCCCGCGCGATTGCACCGCGACCGAACCCGTGCGTAGCGTGGATGCCGCCGCGTTGCTGGCGCGCTGGGACATTGACTGCAATGCGACTTTAGCCGGCCGTTCGGTCCGCTTAAGCGGCATGGAGAACACACCAGCCGACGCGTTGCTGCGTTATCAATCCGCCAATGGGATCACGCAGGCCGCACGGCTAACGCCAGCCAACCCCATTGCTGTCATCATGCAAAAACCGGACCGGTGGCAGGTCGCGCGGACCTATTTTGTGACCGGCGTCGAACATATATTGATGGGATATGACCATTTATTGTTCGTGCTGTGCCTTGTGCTTTTGCTGAACGGCGCGTGGCGCATCGCGGCAACGGTGACGGCTTTCACGATAGCGCATTCGCTGACCTTGGTGGCAACGACGCTGGAACTTATCAGCGTACCCGGCCCGCCAGTGGAGGCTGCCATTGCGTTGTCGATTGTCTTCCTTGCCGTCGAAATACTGAAACGCAAACCCGGTGAGCTGCGCTTGTCGGAGCGTTTTCCATGGGTCGTCGCCTTTCTGTTTGGCCTGCTCCATGGCTTCGGCTTTGCAGGGGCGCTTGCCGAAATCGGATTGCCGCAGGGCGAAGTGCCGATGGCTTTGCTAACGTTCAATCTGGGCGTTGAGGCGGGTCAGCTTGTCATCGTCGGCGTGGCATTGTTGGCCTTAGGGGCGCTGCGCCGCGTGCATGCACTCTACGTCGCCCGGGCGCAGATGATCAGCGCTTATGCCATTGGCAGCATCGCCGTCATGTGGTTGCTGCAACGCGTCCTCCCAGCTTGAGCGGCCAAGCAGAAGTCTGAAACAACAGTATTTTTCCTATATTCTGCGCCTGATATTTATTTGTCATTCTGCAGGATTGTTAACGCGCTTCCGGCACTTGGGAGGGCGCAGGGAATGCCGCCATGCCAATGCCGCCGAGAGAAGCAAAAATCGAAACATCGATCGACAATCGAGAAAGGCGACGCCACACGCTCATTCTCGACTTTGAAGGCCGCGGCTTTGGTCCACGACATATCGGATACAGGCTTACTCATAGAAACCACATGCGCCTTAGCTGTGGGTGAGGTCATAGAGGTCACCCTTGCCCCTATGGGCGTGATGGAAGCTGAAATCATGTGGGACGGTGGACAAATCTATGGCTGCAAATACACGCAAGAGAACCCGCAAGCAGCTGTCAGCGCGGAGCCCGTTGAGGGGCGCTTTACGCTGACACATTCTGTTGCAGAATCTGTGGCAGTGGATGCAGTCATCGACACTCCAATAAGCGGCATATTGGACCAAGATGCATCGGCCGCGCCCCTGTCACGCGACGGAAAATTTTGGGTCAACGTCGCGTTGGGGATTTGGTTATGGATCATCGTTGGCGCTGCGGTTTTCTGTTTGGCGCGCGCGCCTGTATCAATGGCATGCCGCAGCCCGGCGTTGGCCAGCAAGATGCGCCCGAATTGCGCCATTCCATAAAACAACACCACAATAAGCGGGACGGCCAACGCAAATTCGGTTGCAGATGCGCCGGAGTCATTTTTGCGATATTTGGACAATAGCATCACTGAATCCTTACCGAAGCATCGCCTTCAACCCGCAGCTATTCAGGCAAGCCCGTCGCAGAATCGATCCCACCCCATGATGTCGGCCAATCCCTGCATTTACCCCAGTCTTTATCGCGTAATTTAGTTAACACCTGCTGTTAGAATTCGGTAAGCAAAAGCTTAAAGGCAGTTGGCGTATAGCGCAGCTAAGGCTTGGCAGGATAAGGGCGGACATGGTGATTTTGCAGCAGGGACAGGGTTTGATTGGCATCGCGTTGATCCTGACGCTCGCTTGGGCCTTGTCCGAAGACCGCGCCGCACGGCCATCTTCGCGCTGGATTTTCGGCGCGCTTTTTGTGCAAATTGCCCTCGCGCTGGCGGTCACGCGCGTGCCGTTCATCTGGACCTTGGTCGGCTATGCCAATGATGCGGTCGCGGCAGTGGAAAAGGCGACATTGGTCGGATCCAGCTATATGTTTGGCTATACCGGCGGTGCGCCAATCCCCTTTGTGCTCAAGCCCGGCGTGGAACAGCCCGTCATCGTCGCGTTTCAAATCTTACCGCTCATCATCGTCTTTTCCGCGCTCTCGGCGCTTTTGTGGCATTGGGGCATATTGCGCGCGGCGGTCCGTGGCCTGTCCTGGGCCTTGCGCAAGACCTTAGGTGTCAGCGGCGTCGTTGGGCTGGGCGGCGGCGCGACCATGTTTTTGGGCGTAGTCGAATCCCCGCTTGTCCTGCGGGCGTGGTTTGAACGGATGAACAGGGCCGAATTGTTTATGATCATGGTGTTGATCATGGCCACCATCTCCGGCGCTATCCTTGTCTTATATGCCACCACCTTGGCCAAGACCGTGCCGAACGCCGTTGGCCATATGATTGTCGCCTCGCTGATTTCCTTACCCGCCGCCGTGCTCATCGCGCGCCTGATGGTCCCAGGCGACGGCAGCATGAGCGCCGCGGATGCCGACGCTGACCTGAAATATGAAAGCAGCATGGACGCAGTCATCAAAGGCACGATGGAGGGCATCCAATTGGTGCTGGCCGTTATCGCCATCATCATCGTCGTATTTGCCTTGGTCAATTTGACCGACCAGTTGCTGGCCCTGCTACCCCAAATGGATGCACAGCCCCTGACCCTCAAACGCATTTTTGGCTGGCTGTTCGCGCCGTTGATGTGGACCATTGGCATCCCATGGGACCAAGCACCAGCGGCAGGGGCATTGATGGGCACAAAGACCATCCTCAACGAATATGTCGCCTATCTTGATCTCGCCGCCCTGCCCGCCGACAGTTTTGACACGCGCAGCAAGCTGATCATCACATATGCCTTATGCGGGGTTGCAAACCTTGCCAGCGTCGGCCTGTTGGTATCGACCATCGCCACGCTCGCCCCCACACGGCGCGCAGAGGTCTCCGCTCTAGGCATGAAAAGCTGGGTCGCCGGCAATATGGCCTCTGCGATGACGGGCGCAGTGATTGGCCTTGTCACCTTGGCCTGATGCTGGTTCAACCGATCATGGCGCGTGGCTGGCCAGCCGTGCCTATAATTTTAAGCGGATTGCAATTTGCCGTGGGGCGTCTTTGCCTTTAAGGCGTTATCCAAGGTCATCGCTGGCGTACGCCGCGTTGCCATCACACCCAATGGATAAAATAAGAATATGTCTTCATACAAAGAGCCGTCGTTTCAAGAGCGTGCAGCACTGGCCAATAAGGCGAAGCTGGACGCCGTTAATAAGCTGCGCGCAAAGCCAAAGCTCGACGAAGCGACGCTGGCCGCACGGCGCGCCGCCGCCGAAGCGCGTGAGCAAGCGCAAGCAAAAGCCCGCGCAGAAAAGCTGGCGGCCCGTGAACTGGAAAAGGCCGCGAAGCTGGAACGTGCGCAAATGTCCATCGAGCCCGCCGTGCCGACAAAAACCGACGAAGAACGCAAGCTGGAACGCGATGCCAGATATGCCGCGAGAAAAGGCCGCAAAGGCAAGAAATAGCCAACCTGCGGGGGCAGGCTACTGCGCGAGAGCGCCATTTCAGCAAAATCGACACAGCCCCAAAATCCCTATTGCCACCTGCCTATAATCTGATATCTTTTCGCCTAAGCTATTAAATTAGGGAGATTTTATGATGGGTCGCAATTCTTCTTCTGCCAATCGCCGCGCAGGTAAAAAAACGTGGATGGTGCGTGCATCTGCGCTTGCATTTATATGTGCAGGGCTATCCGCGCCCGTTCTTGCGCAAACTGCACCCACCACACCAGAAAAACAACAATCGGCTAAAGCGCAGACCAATGGTATTCCCGCTTGGGGGCTGACCAGCAGCGATCTGCCTGCCGATCCCTCGGTCCTTTTTGGTATCTTGCCCAATGGCATGCGCTACGCGCTGAAGCGCAATGAAACGCCAAAAGGAACAGCCGTCATCCGCTTTGCTTTCGACGTCGGCATGCGTGATGCGCCGCCGGAGTAGGGTGGCGCAGCGCATTTTCTTGAGCATATGGCATTTAACGGTTCAACCAACATTCCCGAAGGCGAGTTGGTGAAACGGTTGGAACGGCTTGGCCTTGCATTTGGTGCGGACACCAACGCCGAAACCGGCCTTGAACAAACAACCTACAAATTAGACCTGCCGAATACTAACCCTGAGACCGTTGATAGCGCGCTCACTTTTATGCGTGAGATTGCTTCGGAACTCACGCTGAACAAAGGCGCGGTGGATCGTGAACGCGGTATCTTATTGTCCGAATTCCGCGTTCGGGACGTGCCACAAACGCGCCGCGCGCTTGATGCGATTGGCAAGCAAATGCGTGATCCGCGCTTTGGTCCGGCAATGGTGGGCACGCCCGAGACGATTGCCAATATCACCCCCGAACAACTGCGCGCATTATATGAAGGTTATTACCGTCCAGATCGTGCAACGCTTGTGATGGTCGGTGACTTTGATGTTACGGCAATGGAGCGGGATATCCGCACGCGCTTTGCCAACTGGAAAGCCAAAGGCACGGCAAAAGACAATTATGTCCCTAAAATTACGCCAACGGCATCCCCGATTATGGCGACGTTTACAGATCCATCGGTCCCAGAAATCATCCAATTTGATCGGGTCTCTCCTTATTCGCCGCCAAAAAACAATGTGGAAGAAAGTCGCCGCGATGTGCTTCAGGCTATTGCCGCCGCCGCCTTGTCCAATCGGCTCAACGAGCTAAGCCGTAAGGCAGACAGTCCCCTCATTTTGGGTCAAGCAGCCGTGCAGGACATCGCCCGGTCTGCGCGCTCGGCCACGATGATCATTGTCGCCAAAGACGGTCAATGGCTGCCTGCGATTAGCGTTGGTGAACAACAACTCCGCCAAGCAATCCAGTTCGGCTTTACCACCGCAGAAATTACTGAGGCAAAAGCCAATATTCGCACCGCATTGGAGAATATTGTCAAGCAAGAGGCTGGCGCATCCAGCGCAGGCATTGCCGACCAAATCGCAGCCGCGTCGTTGGCGGACAGCTTGTATCTTTCTCCGTCGGCAAATTTGGCATTCTACAATGCGTTTGAGGCTGATCTCACCGCGCAAGCCGTCAGCGATGCATTCCGTGCGGCATGGGCCGGAGGTCCTTCGCTTGTGCATGTCGCAACGAAACAGACAATCGCAGGCGGTGATTCTGCCGTGTTATCCGCGCTCGCGGCGAGCACAAAAGTCGCGGTCGCTGCACCAGTAGACGCAGCCACCAAGGCGTTCGCATATGACAATTTCGGACCGGCTGGAAAAATTGTTTCCGATACGATGATTGCTGATCTTGCTATTCGGACGATCCGCTTTGCCAATGGCGTGGAGCTGAATCTTAAAAAGACGGATTTTGAGCCCGGTAAAATCGCATGGTCTGCCAAAATTGGACAAGGCGAACAGCTTTTCCCGTCGGATAAGCCAGGCTTGGCCGTGCTGGTGCAAGTATTGACGTCCGTCGATGGCTTCAAAAAGCATAATATTGACGAGTTGCGCCGGATTACCGCCGGGCGTCAGGTTGCCATTGGTATGACCGTTGCAGAAGATGGGATTGCCGCAGGCGGCGGCACCACCGCGACGGATCTGGCGTTTCAGATGAAACTGCTGGCCGCCGGAGTGACGGATCCTGCTTATGATCCCGCAACGCAGGCGCAATGGGCTGGCATCGCCCCTGTAATTTCCAAGAATATCATGTCCAATCCTTCGCAGATCGCGGCACTGGCCGTCCCTTATATCTTGGCTGGGGAAGATGCGCGCTTTGGTATTATCAATGGCGATCAATTGGCGGCGCGGACGCTTGACGAGATGCGGGCTGTCATTGCGCCTCAATTGGCCAATGGCGTGATCCGGATAGGCTTGGTGGGTGATATTGACGAAAATGCAGCAATCGCCGCTGTGGCAGGGTCGCTGGGTGCGCTGCCGAACAGACGTGCCGTTGCTGCGCCGTCCATGACCGTGAAACCCGCGATATTCACACCCAATCGTTCGCTTCGGACCCTGAACCACACAGGTTCGGCTGATCAGGGCGCAATAGCGCTCGTCTGGCCAACGACGGATGACAGCGACTTTAAGGCATCTATCGCGCGTAACTTGCTGGCCGAAATAATGGGACTACGCCTGATCGATGTGCTTCGAGAAGAATTAGGCGCAACATACACGCCTAATGCCGCGTCGGAAGATTCCTCTACCTATAAAGGGTTCGGTTACCTGATCGCCTCAGCTCCTGCAGCGCCGAGCGCCATGGATGCTGTTGCCAAGGTTATCCGAAAGATTGCGACCGACTTGCGCGATACGCCTCCGTCTGCAGACGAACTTCTGCGCGCACGTAAGCCTATTTTGGAGCGATGGCAGCGTCAGGCACGCCAAAACAACAGTTGGAGAGGCCTGGTTGCAGAAGCGCAATACGACCCCGAACTGTTAGACTGGCGTCGAACCCGCATTGCACTAATTGGAGCGATCGGGCTCAACGACATTATGGAGCAGGCCAAGCTATATCTTGACCCAGCTGCCGCGGTGGAAACCCGCGTTGTTCCAAAACCTGCTACAGGCGGCTGAGTTTTTGAAGGTGTCCGTCGTCAGAACATTTGGCACTGATGGCTGCGTAAATTAACGGAGCATTGGCCTCATCAGTTGGGTTGATATTAAGCGGCCAGCTTGCGGTGTT
>Ga0209550_10006946_pt1 | contig 10505 bp, 6 predicted proteins | sample LauGreSuBDMM15SN_2_FD_187567 | JGI IMG/M metagenome (GOLD analysis project Ga0209550, IMG submission 187567) | Freshwater lake microbial communities from Lake Michigan, USA - Su13.BD.MM15.SN (SPAdes) (version 5) | ecosystem: Environmental > Aquatic > Freshwater > Lake | place: Lake Michigan, USA... | reverse complement strand
TTTGAGTACAACTAAATAAGAGCAATGCTGAAAATAGAAGAATAAAAAAGTGATTTTTCATATGTTTAATTTTAAAATTATTTTAAAAAAACTAAGCTAAAATAATGAGCTTAATTAACTAAGGACTTTTAATTAAATTTTTTAACTGCCTATTTTTTAAACCAAATAGTTTGCGTAAAAGCACCATTTGTCGCAATATCCCAAGCTTCTAACCTCATCCACGAAATATTATTATTCATTACTTTGGGTTTAAGCGAGAATAATTTTTGTCCATATTCCTTATACTGATTAATATTGATCCTTTGCCTAAAAACATTTATTCCATCCCCTGAGATTATTTCAACATAATTCAATGGGAACGTCCAATGAATACCAACATTTAATTTGACTTGCTTGTTGAACTTAATTGTTTTACCTGGCCCTTGCCCATCTAATGTAAAAATAGGAATTAAAACTTCACCAGTAGTGGTGAAAAAATCGCCATTTTCGATTACATCAAGAATTTCTTGCCAACCATCTTTAAATTTAGGCACCTTGTTTAATTTTAGATAGTTGACATTCAAATGAGCATACATTTCATTTTCTGGTTCAATTGTAAATAAATCAGCCTCGCCAATCACATGCTTTCTTAATCCCCAATTATTCATATCATCCATTAAATCAAGTACTCTTCGACTTAACCTATCCCAAGATAGATCTGCTGGAATTGCTTTCCAAGCAGCTCCTAAAAATCGGTCTGATTTGAAAAAATTTTCATTCTTATAGGTATCAGGGAAAAATGTTGATGATTTGGTTCTGGCGTGTGCCGTCCAAGCTAACCCTTTCTCTATCTCCAAAAGCTTCAGCATTTCATCTTTGTTAGATATGTGATATACATCGCCATATTTAACATTTTTTGAAATAAAAGGCTGATCACTTTTTCTTGACATTACCCAGTACACAGGTTTTGGGAAAAACGCTAACCAATGCCCTCCAAAAAAGTTATTTGCTTCTTCTCCAGGCAATACTAATAAGTCCTTACTTGAAAGCCTCTCACTATGATAAAACAACTCATTTAATTCATTTAGTCTCAAGCTATCAGGGCCTTTAGGGTTCCCTTTACCATGAAATTCAGCTAAATGAACAATATTAACACCTGTATTTTTAAAAACTTTTATAAAATTTGGTTCCTCAAGAATTGGCAATTTTTTTAAAACTACATTAGAAATATATTCGTTATGAAAATGACTCTGCATTGTCTTAAACCCTGCTAATTTTGCATAAGAATCACTCCTTGTGTATTTTTTAATTTTTTCTATTGTAAGAGTTGCCTTCCCAATACTTGGCAGACAGAAAAAGTTTAACCGTTGTTTTGTTCTTGGTGGAGCATTAAACCAAGGCACATACCTTTTATCGCCAAAAGGGTCTTGCCTAATTCCAATACCATACCCATCAACCATATTTCTATACCCATTCCCAAACCAATTAAAACTTAAATTAAATGCCTCATCTAATGGGTAAAAATATTGATGTGGAGAAGGAAACAAACCAAGACTTGATCCGTTTTTTTCACCTATAATCATCCTGTATTTTGACATCACATTTTTAGATGTATCAGTCAAATTACTTTCAGAAATATTAATTTTATTTTCGGTGTCAGACCAAGCAATATTATCCCATACTTTTGATTTAGAAACCAAGCCCGCATCATAAAGTATGGCAGTAGAATCTAATTCAGTAGAAACGACAGCGGCTATATTAAACAAAAAACTTCCATCGTATAAAGTAACTTCAAGGTCTCCGCTAAAAATATCTGCATGTAATTTAGAAATTTTAATACGCGTCTTATGTCCATTTTTTACAATGTCATAATGGCTTTTATCCAATTGTACCTTTACCGATTTATAAGGCTTTTTAGGAACTCGATCAAAGAAAACATTCCAGACTCCTTGATTAGTATCCAGTGTGCGTTTTCCTATATTTAAAAGAAAGACTGGATCAAGATTCTGGGCAATTACTTTAACTGATTTGTTTTTAAATATTTTAATTGACTTTAATAAAGGAGCATTTTTGTCCATATTAAAAGTCAATTCTCCGAAATCAGTTTTATTTACTTGCCATTTTACCTTGAAGATATTAGAAATAGCAACCGTACCAACTTTCTTTTTTAATGGAAAATTGGTACGGTTGAAAGAGAATTCTGCAAAAGAATTAAATGATAAACTACATAAAAGAATAATTAAATATTTAATCCTCATACTAACATAAAAAAATCGGAATTATAACTGAATTTTACGAACAGATGAATAAATCATATCCTCGACTCCAGTTATTTTAATCCCTAAACGTGCAAAAACATATTTTTCAGCTGCCACTGGTAAATTTGGAACCGTTAAACTTAATGAAATATTACTTAAATTGGTAATAGCAGCCCCACTCAAATCTACTTGCGCCAACTTTTGATTACTTTGACTCGAAACAAATCGCGTATTGTTTACAAATAAACTGACTGTTTGAATCGATTTTGCGTTGACATCGGTAATAATTTTTTCAATGTCAAAAGTAGCTGAGATCTTACCATTCATAAATGAAAATGATGGCTTTCTAACCATATAATAAGGAATAACTTCGATATCCAATATTTGATTACCTCTTAAAGATACATTTACCGAATCACGTGAGTTACTGGTTAATTCCTTCCATAAAAAGGGACCTTGGTTTTTAGGAATTGTAAATTTATAGTCTCCATCGAAAACTAAAATGCTATAAGTCCCTTCTGGAGCGAATGTGTCCGCGATAAATCCTTTTTTATTAAAACCCGTTTGGAATAAATTCCAAGGAACTTGGTTGAACTCCACACCTATTGAGTCGCCTTTATAAGTGAGTCTTCCACTCAATGTAGATGAAGGTGGAGTAAAATTATCTTTTTCACATGAAACAATTAAAATTGAAAAGATAAGTAAAATGAAATAAATTTTATTTTTCATGATCTATTTATTAAATTTTTAATAATATACTCCCCTCTATTGATTAGGTTGTTTTAATAATTTAGGATTTGCAATAATGGCTAAAGGATCGATTTGAGAATAATAATTACCATTTCTAAAATTAAGAGCCCCGGTTACCCTACCTGGCAATACTTCTTTAAATAGCCATTTTCCATGATTAACATTACCAGGATTAAAATATTTGTATGGCAGCAACCCAAATGGCTGAGTATTTCTTTTCGTAGCTATCCCAATATTAGATCTTAAATCTGTCGTGGTCATTTTAGATCCATCCCATACCGAATTTGCTATTCTCCACCTTTTCATGTCGAATAAAAAATGTCCCTCAAATGCAAATTCTACCCTTCTCTCATTGACAATTCGATTAAATCCATTATCAGAATTTAAAGTAATAGGAATTGTAAATCCAGCACGTGATCGAACTTGATTAATGAAAAATGATGCCTTTGAGAAATCACCTAATTCAAAACTAGCCTCAGCTGCATTCAATAGTATTTCCGAATACCTATATCGAATAAATGGTAAGTCGCTACCTCTTCCTCTTGTTCCTGATTGAGGTATTGGATCCAAATATTTTCTATTATAAAAACCTGTTTGAGTCCGAAATGCCAAACCATCTACAGGACCATCTGATCCAACTACTTGAACATTTTCAGTAGTACCTGGTAAAGCACGTAAAACACTTGAGTTTGCAGCGGTAAATACAGTACCATTTGAAAGAATATATCCAGCCCAAACATCTACCAATTTGCCTTTAAATGATTCGCCTGGCAAAATAACAGTAGCAGCCAATCGAGCATCTCTATTTTTAAACACATCAGTAATGGAGGAATAATACATTGGAGTTCCATCGCTATTTATGGTTTCAATAGGGCTAAAAGTGTTGTCCAATTTTTCAAATGACTGCACCAAGTTCAAAGAAGGACTTAATCTACCCGCATCACTATTAGCAGCTTCTTCAGATTGAGAAAATGGTTGGGTATTTGTTGTAAACATGTGCGTTTTACCTGCATAAGCTTTAAAATCTTCCACAAAAATGGATTCTTTATTTGAAGTAGTTTTATCATAAAAAATTGCAGAAAAATTTTCTGAAAGATTTGGAATTGAATTATACAGTTTATAAGCTCCAGCCTTGCCATCAATGATTTCATTTGCAGCAGATAATGCCTTGGCGTAATATTGCTGTGATTTATTTGCTGGAATTCCAACAATATCTCCTGGAAGGCTAACTAATGGGGTCTTTGCCCCATATTTAGCAATTGAACCTGCATAGAGTGCCGCTCGACATTGCAAAGCTAAAGCAGCTGCCTTAGTTGCGCGCGATTTAGTATTCGCATCGTTTGGTAGAGAATTTTTAATATCTTCAGATTCCGTGATGATAAAGTCATAAACTTCATGCTCCTTAGATCTTGCTACCTGAAATGTTGTAATGTCCCCGCCAATAGGAAAAACTAATGATTTTGTAATTAAAGGCACTCCACCCATCCTTTTAACCATTTCAAAATAATATTGTGCTCTCAAAAATCTAGCTTCTGCTATAAAACGAGATTTTTCAGCAGGATTAAGAGCAGTTGATATAGCTATCCTTTCAATAAATAAATTTAAATCCCTTACATAGCCATATTCATATAAAGACCATGCAGTGTAATCCCAAGTAGTGTTTGAGACAGTACTTCCATCTGAAGGAAAAGATTCGCCAAAATCAGTAAAAGAAAGCCATCCAGTCTTTAGACTAGTAAAATCTACAGCTCTATTATATAAATCACCCAATACAGACAAGGCCAATGCTGGATCATTAAAAACTGTTTCTTGAGTTAATATATTTAAAGGAGGTACATTTAAGAATTCCTTATCTGAATTACATGAATCAATTCCTAAAAAAACAACTAGGATAATAATGAACTTTTTCATATTAATAAATTTATATTTTTTAAAAAGATAAATTGAAACCAACATTTACAACTCTATTTTGAGCCGCCTGAAGTCCATTAGCATTGGAAACTTCCGGGTCTACTTGAAACTCTTTCAAATTATCTATGGAAAATAAATTATACGTATTTATGTAAAATCTAGCACGCTTTATTTTGTAATTATTCAAATATCGATCAGGTATTGAATAAGATAATTCAATAGTTCTTGATCGTAAAAAACTTACATCCTGCATCCAATAATCAGAAGTAGAAGCATAATTACTATGTCCAGTTTTAGGATCGAATCTGTTTGCTGGATATTTCCCCGGTATCCAGGCGCTATTTAAATCAAAAACATCTGTTCGGTGCCACCTATCCTGAAAGATGGTATTCAAGTTTCCACCACTTGCACTTCCATTTTGGAATGCCCAACGAGATTCTGCATTTTGAAGCCATGATATTCCCGATCCTCCCGAAAAGTCAGCCTGAATTGCCCACGATTTATAAGAAAGGCCTAACGTAAATCCAAAATTTATATTAGGATTCATATTCACATCTCCAGTTCCTCCATAACCTATTGGTCGTTGATCATACTCATCAATTTTACCATCATTATTTTGGTCTTTATAAATCAAATCACCTGGAATCAAAGTTCTATTCCCTTGCCCATCATTGTTTACCTTGTAATTATTTATTTCAGATTGAGATGCAAATTGACCAATCACTTGATAACCCCAATCTATTCGACCATATCGATTTTCTGTTGAATTACGATATTCGTCCCAAGAATTTGAAAATAAAGGATTATAGGATAAAAGATTCATACTTCGAGTAAGAGATAAATTCCCTCCGACATTATACTTAACGTTTCCAATTGCATTTTGATAAAGCAAAGAAATCTCATGTCCAAATTGTGCATCAGACCTTAAGTTTTCTTGGGGTAATGCATAGCCTAATTCCCTAGGCAATAAGATATCGTTTCTGGTACCAGGAAGTCCGGACCTTTTACGATAAAAATAATCATAAGACCCGGTTAATTTATTTGCAAATAAACCAAAATCAAATCCAATATCAGTAATCAAACTCTTAGTCCAAGAAAGTAAATTAGTAGGTAAACCCTTATCTCTAGAGGTTAATATGGCATTTCCATCTAAAATGTTTGTACTTACAGCATAAGTATATCCTGGTAAATATGCATAAGGGGTAACTATATTTCGATTATCCCCAAGAAGTCCGTAAGAGCCTCTCAATTTAAAATCATTTAAAATATTTCCAATGATTGAATTCTTTATAAATTTTTCTTCTGAAAGTCTCCATCCGGCAGAAATTGAAGGGAAATATCCGATTTGCTTATCAGGATCAAAAATGTAATAGGCATCACGCCTTACGGATGCTTCCACAAAGTATTTATCAAAATAGTTATAATTAAACCTTCCGACATATCCCACACTTGCTTCGCTAGATTCCCTGTCATCATATCTATCCATTGTTGGAAAATAGATAAGAGGCAAGTTATTAGAAATAGGGATTGAATGTAACCAGTTGCGTAAACTGGTTAGAGAAATCCTCTCCGCAACTAAAGTTGCACCGATAGAATGATTATTAAATTTATTATCATATGTCATTATACCTTGAATGGTCGTGTTAAGTTCTTTTCTTTGTTCTCTTTCTCTCCAAGGGTTTGTACTACCCTTACCATTATTTGTATACGTTTTATCCGCAGGATTATAACTATAAGTGATAAAAGTATACTCCGTATTATCATATAATAAATCAGCAATATAATGGGAAAAATTTCCCTTGAATTTCAAACCTTTTATAAAGGGAACATTATAATCAATACTTAATGCAGTAGTTAATACACGCCAATTCTGTCTGAATTTTCCACCCAATTGCTCATTTAAAAAAGCATAATTTGTGGCTGCATGTCCACCAAGATCACTTAAGTATAATGGATTGTCATTGGCAAATGGTCTTTCCAATGGTGTATTACGCAAAACAGCAAGTGTAGGTAAATTATAATCATCCCCTCCCGGTACACCTGGATTTGTTCTAGTTTCAAGCCTTCCATTTACATTCATGCTGATGGATAAATTTTTATTTGGCTTTGCAGTTACATTTGATTGAAAATTAGTTCTATTAAAATTCCATTCATTACCTAAATTCGATTTTTGACTTAAATTAGTAGCAGAAACATAAAAATTAACTTTTTCTCCTCCCCCAGAAAAATTTAAGTTCGTGGTGTTCATTGGAGCATTTGCATTATCCTCAAAAATATATTTTCTCCAATTAAAACTCTGATATAAAGGATTTGTACCTGATTTATACTGGCTTAGTAAATCTGGAGTTATTGAAGTCCCTTTACCAGTTCCTCCATTATAAACGCCATTTAATTCAGCATCAGCTCGGTAATTTAAATATTCGTAGGAATCAGTAAGTGCGGTTGGATATCGGAAATAATTTTGAAAGCCGAAATTTGTATCTATGTTAAATTTAACCTCTCCACTTCCTGTTTTAGTTGTTACAACAACAACCCCATTAGCAGCTCTTGCACCATATACAGCAGCTGAAGCGGCATCTTTAAGAACTGAAATAGATTCTATATCGTTTGGGGAAATATTATTGAATTGACCCGCATCCTGCTGAATTCCATCTATAATATAAAGCGGCACGCCCATGTTTCTGATCTGAATACTGGCAGATGAGCCTGGTCTTGCATCCGCTTGTCTGAAAGTTACACCTGCTATTTTTCCAGCTAAGCCCGAACTAACTGTTGCTCCTGCGTGAACCCGCTCAATATCTTTACTGTTAATAACTGCTATTGAGCCTGTTAATGATTCTTTCTTCTGTGTACCATACCCAATGACAATTACTTCATCCAAAGACCTACTATCAACTTTTAAAGAAATGTCAACTTGAGTTCTATTTCCTACCAGAATTTCTTGACTTGTATATCCTATGGTTGAAATAACTAATACAGATTTTTCATCTTTAATACTAAGCGAAAAATTACCATCAGCATCAGTTTGTGTACCTTGATTTGTTCCTTTGATTAAAATAGAAGCTCCAGGAATACCATTGCCATTTTCATCTTTTATCTTTCCTTTTATCGGTTTGTCTATTATAATAGAAGATCTGTTGATATTGATAGTGTTATTCTGCGATTTAGAATCAATTAATTGAATGTTTTCGAGATTATTATCACCGATTATTTTAGAAAAATTCTCATTTATTTGAGTACCCTTTTTTTCAATTTTAAATACAACAATCTGATCATCATTAATCTTTTTGAAACTTAAACCAACTGAATTTAAAAGTGATTTTAATTGAACTTCAAAATTTTCTTCCTTTTTAAAAGTAAAATTATTGGGTACAAATACCCCACGAAGTAAATTTTCTTCAAATAAAATATTGGATTTAAATTTTGATGATAACAAGTTTAAATATTCCGATAATAATTTCTTGCCATTATCTGAAGTATTGTAAACTTGATTGTTTGATTTATTGGATGTATTTAAAGCAGCTAATGTTTGAGAAATAACCACATTATTATTCAAATTTATTCCAATAAAAAGTAGACCAAATTTTAAACTTATTTTAAAGGATTTTTTCATAATTTTTATTATTTAAAATTAAATTTTGCAACTAATCATTTTTTGAAGAATGGACAATTAAAAAATTACCCCTCTGTTCAACAGGAACATCAAGTAATAATGATAGAACTTTCGCTACTTGATCACTACTTTCTGCTTTAAAATACCCCATAAGGCGCCTTTCATACATAGTGCTATCTTCGCAAATTAATTCAACTCCAAATTGTTCGTTTAGTAAATTAGAAAACTCTAATAGTGAAGTACCTTCAAAATAAAATTGATGTGACTTCCATGCAGAATATCGTGCAGTTTGAGTAGCTCGAGTTAGTTGGATCCTATTTGTACTTCCTTCTAAACTAACCAAATCACCAGGTTTCATACTCAGGTGTTTCCCTGAAAAATAATTGACCTGTATTTTCCCCTTGGTAAGTAATACTCGATTCACTTTATTTCTTGAATAAAATAGAAACTCTGTCCCTAAAACTTCAATTTCAAAGTCATTATTAGTTTTGACGATAAAGTGAGAATTATCTTTTGTATGTCTCACTTTAAATTCGGCTTCTCCTTCTAAGAGAGCGACGCGTTTTGAGAAATCAAACCTTGGGATAGTTAATTTAGAATTTGCATTTAATGTTACTAATGTGCCATCATTTAATTTTATAGTTTTAATTTCTGCATTACCCGTTTTATAAATAGTGCTATTCAATTCAAAATAATAAAATGCAGCAAATAAACTAAACACTAAAAATACTGAAACAGCAATAGCATACCACTTTATTGGATTTGATCCAACAGTCGCATTTTGTATTACTTTAAATTTATTGTTTGATGAATCCGCTGAAATTAAAAAGCTTTGCAAGGCTTCATCCACATCAATATTAATATGTTCATGATTCATTTGCCATTCATCCAATATCTCATAAAAAAGAATTTGGTTTTTAGGAGAAATTAGGCATTCAGACAATATTTTTTTCTGAGAAGATGTTGAATTCCCTGACAAAAAATCAAAAATTATTTTTTTAATGGTATTCATAAATATCAAAACTTTACTTAAGGTTGATTTATATCTAAGACAATAATGATGAAGTTAACCCCACATTTGTCATTCAAATAATGGTTTTAAATAATAAAGGATAAATCCAAAAAAGTAAATAACCTTTTTTAATTTAGTTAGTGCTCGATTGATTAATCTTTCAACTGCACTCACCGTTATATTTAATTCTTCAGCAATTTCTATGTACTTTTTGCCTTCTTTTCTACTTAAAAGAAATGCATTTTTACATTTAAAAGGCAAGCTATTAATGGCTAATTCTATCTTATTAGCCAATTCTAGTGTAGACATTATTTCATCAGGACTTTCCTCATGAGATTCTATTTTTTCACTATGAATCTCATTGAGTGTGTCAAAACACACTTCATTCTTCAGATATGTAATTGCTCTGTTTCTTACAGACCTATATAAATAAGCTTTATAGGGACCATAAACTTTATTAAATAAATTATTTTCCCAAATACCCTTAAAAACTTCCATAACTATATCCTCAGAAACTTCCTTAGAATAAACAAATCGATTAGCATGGTTACATAATCTTGAATAATACATTCGGAATAAAATTTCAAAACCACGTTTGTAATCAGATTCAATGATTTTTTTAATAAAAACTTCGTTTTCATTAAAAATATTCTTTGACTCTCCGACTGAGGATTTTTCAAAATCCTCATTCAAATTTCCCATAATGTATGATTTGAAGTAAATATTAAATCTTCATGTACATCGCGTTCATGAAATACTATTTCTTAATATAAGACAAAAAAATTTCTTAATATAAGACAAAAAAATCTTGGTTTACCCCACATTGGGAAAATAAAAAAATTTTGGAACTTTTTGCCGGTATTTCAAGAAGGTAACCCAAAAAACTTTTGTGGAAATTGTGACCGAATTTAGAATTAAGCATGCGTGCCAAATGCTAAGAACTACCCAAAAAACGATGGTGGAAATTTGTTTTGAAAGTGGT
>Ga0209550_10006944_pt1 | contig 10507 bp, 7 predicted proteins | sample LauGreSuBDMM15SN_2_FD_187567 | JGI IMG/M metagenome (GOLD analysis project Ga0209550, IMG submission 187567) | Freshwater lake microbial communities from Lake Michigan, USA - Su13.BD.MM15.SN (SPAdes) (version 5) | ecosystem: Environmental > Aquatic > Freshwater > Lake | place: Lake Michigan, USA... | reverse complement strand
ATCTTACACTTGCAGCTTCCAGCGGGATTTCTATTAACACCCAAACTGCAACTCTTGCAAGTGTTTCCAGTACCACTGGCGACATCAGCATTGGGCAGACAGGCAATTTAAACCTACCCTCGATTAGCGCATCTGGAAGGCTAAACATCATTGCTACAGGTGCAATTACCCAACAAGCAGGTTCATCCCTTAGCGTGAATGGCGCATCCTCATTTAATGCAGGCACAAGCATTGTTCTCGAATCTGGCAGCAATGATTTTGTTGGTGCAGTTACCCTTAAAAACACGGGAGCAAACAATGTTTCCATCAACGATGCCAACGCAATTATTATCGCATCCTCCAATGTAGGTTCCGGAAACTTAAATATTAATGCGGTAGGTATTTCGCAGACGGGTCCAATAATCCAGCAAGCAACCGCGGGGGCAGCAACATTTAATGCAGGCGCAGGCCCTTTGACTTTATTGAACAGCGCAAATGATTTCACTGGCACTGTTTCAATTAATAATTCTGGTTCGTTCGCAGTACAATTAGGTGATGCCAACGCCTTGCAATTGGGCACCATTCTATCTGGGGGATCTGTTTCCATCACCGCACAAGGTGCTCTTACATCTTCATCCACTGGTTCCATCGAAAATACCGCAGCTTTAAATTTAACAGGCGCAACCTTAGGCACCGTGAGCCAACCCATTTCGATTCTTAATACCGCAGGCCTAAACGCAACTAGCACCGGTAATGGAAACATCTTCCTGAAGGCGTTAACCAACACCATTCAAGTTATAAGCCTTAACGCAGGTAATGGAACCATCACCCTTGAAGGTGGGAATTTTATTTCCTCTGCAAGTGAAATCATCCATGACAATAGCTCGATCAATCTGAATGGTGGCGCTTGGGATTTAAACAATTACACTGAAACTGTTGCATCCATTTCGGGAAGTTCCAACATTCTTTTGGGCGCAGGAAGCCTTACTGTTTCTGGATCAACACTGGACAATTATTCCGGCACCCTATCCGGGACTGGTAATTTCACACGAACGGGTTCTGGTTCCACCACTTTCCTAAGTGCAAATACCTACACTGGAAAAACTTTAGTTCTGGGTGGTTCCCTCATTCTAAACGCAAATCAAGCAAGCGACTTTATTGTGGATGGTGGTACACTTACGGGCAGTGCTACTATTGGAAAGTTGGAAGCGAAAAGTGGATCGGTCAGCCCATCTCTCTTGCTATCCAAGGGCATCTCGCTTTCGGGCCCTTCTGTGCTTAACTTAACTATCCGCGGTACATCGCCTGGGGCAGGGTATGATCAAATCACCAATCATGGAACGGTCACCCTTGGGGATGCAACCCTCAATCTTTCCGGAAGCTTTAACCTTAAAACAGGTGAAGAATTGATATTAGTCAATAACGATGGCGTTGACCCTGTTTTGGGAAACTTCAAGGGGATTGCAAACAACCAGATCATCACAATTCAAGGTACAAGCTACCTGTTCAAATACGATGGCGGCGATGGTAACGACATCACCCTTACCACATCAAACACACAATTCATTACCGTTGGCAATATTTCCACACCAACTGGTTCTGGTTTCAAACTCTATTCAGCAGACAATTCAATTTCCACAAGCATTACACCTTTTAAAGGCTTTTTTGGTGAAATAAGAGTTTCCTCCAACTCCGATTTTGATGATGATGGCGTAAATGATATTGTCGCTGCTGCTGGCCCTGGGGGTGGGCCTCGCGTTTCGATCTTTAGTGGCACCAATGGAAATATCCTCCTTGATTTCTTTGCCTACAACACTTCTTTTTCAGGAGGCGTTTTTGTTGCCTCCGGCGATGTAACTGGCGATGGTGTTCCAGATTTGGTCACTGGTGCCGGGGCCACTGGCGGGCCACATGTTATTGTCTGGGATGGAGGTTCTCTTACACATAATTCCCTTTCTCCAAAGGCCAGCTTCTTTGCTTACGCACCTACTTTTCTTGGTGGTGTTTCTGTTGCTACAGGCGACCTTACAGGGGATGGTGTCAGGGAAATTATTACCGGTGCTGGAATTGGTGGCGCTCCGCAAGTGAATGTTTATTCCAGCGGCAGTTTTGCTCTAATGCATTCCTTCTTTGCTTATGATACGCGTTTTGTAGGCGGCATCTTTGTTGCTGCTGGCGATCTAACTGGCGATCAACATGCAGAAATCATCACCGGTACTGGCCAAGGTGGCGATGCCAAAGTGAATCTTTTTGATGGACAAAATTTCCAGAGGCTTGGATCCTTTTCGCCTTATCAACAAGGTTATAATGGCGCTGTTCGTGTTGGTGCTACAGATTATTATGGCACAGGAAAACAAAACATCATCACTGGCGCGGGCAACAATATTGGCCAAAACCCAAATGTTAAAATATTTGATTTTGACGCAACGTTGCTGGATTCCATCTTCACCGGCAATTCATCCGGTTTCCAAAACAGTGTTTATGTAAGCTAAATAGTTGGTTTTGTGCCAGAAGTTCACTCTTAACCACAAGCATTATTTGTCTTTCGACTTGGCGCCTTTTTTTCCTAGATCAGGAAGATTATCTTTGGGAAAGAATTCGGAAAGCTCTTTCTTTACGGATTGAAATTTCGAATCCTTCGAAAGGTTATTCCATTCCAACGGATCAACATCATGATCATATAATTCCTCATCGCCATTCTCGTAGCGAATGTAACGCCATTTTTCTGAACGAATGGCATGGTTGTTATGAAGATAAGTAGTGATTGCAGGTTGATCCCACTTTGCATTTGAATCTTGAAGCAAAGGTTTGATACTCTTGCCTTGAACATGCGGCGGAATGCCCAACCCACATAAATCACTCAGAGTTGGATACACAGACATGTAATCAACGGGCCTAGTGCAAACCGATCCAGACTTTGTCATCCCGGGCACAACATACAGCATGGGCGATCGAGTGGCTTGCTCCCAAAGAGCAAATTTGCGCCAGTGATCTTTTTCCCCCAGATGCCAGCCATGATCGCTCCATAAAATAATTATCGTGTTATCTTTGTAAATTGATTTATCAAGACCTTCAATAAGGCGACCAATCATGTCATCGCAGAAGGTGATGGTTGCAAGATAAGCACGCACAGCTTCCTTCCATTTGCCTGCTTCGGTGATGGTTTTATGATCGCCCAAGGGTTTGGCCATTTTGATTCCTGCAGCAGGTACTCCTTCGAGTTCGTTTGCTTTCACCTTGGGAAGTTTGACTTGATCCAGCGGATACATGTCAAAATACTTCTGTGGAACCTGCCAGGGTAAATGTGGCTTATGTAACCCACATGCCAGAAAGAAAGGTTTGTCATGTTTCTTACCCAGTTCTTTTAGACAGTAGTCAACAATGTGGTAATCTTCCATCGATTCATCACCACCAGCGAGGGGCCCGAAGGTGAAGTTGCCATTTCCCCAGGTGCCTTCCAATGGTTTTTTCGCTGTTTTCCTCTCAATTTTTTTGACATCACCCACAAGTCCACTATGTGAAAAATCATGCCAATAGGTAGCAGGCGGGGCATAGGCCCCGTGGTAGATTTTTCCCGCCCCACGAACATCATAACCATTGGCCATGAAATGCTGGGTAAGATTTGGAACTTTGGCAGCCGGGCTTTTTCGCCAGTCTGCGTTGTTTTCGTAAACACCCGAAGCACCGGGGCGCAAACCAGACATTAGCGCAGTTCGCGATGGATTGCATACCGGGGCTGCGCAATAACTATGCGTGAAGATCATTCCGCGCGCTGCGAGTTTATCCATGTTCGGCGTTTTCACCTGCTTGTCACCAAGGAACCCTACCCAATCGCGCAGATCATCTATTGCGATGAAAAGAACATTTGGTTTGGATGGAAGTGTTTCTGAGGCGTTTGCAGGAGACAATGTAACTGTCAGAAAAACAAAAGCGAGAATTCGTTGCATTGTGACTTTTCCTGAATGTTTCGAGGCTTATTTAAAACTGATGGAGTTTGTTTTAATACCGCTACCGGCTTTTCACTAATTTAAGCCGTTAAAACTTATGAACATTAGCAAATGTGGTAGGCCAGTTCGATAAAAAACTGGAGCAATACAGAAACTTTTGGCTTATCGGTAGTGTTTAATAAGTCAGAGCTTTTAACTTTTGTTTTAGATGGTGAAAAATGATCCGAGAATTAATCTTGGTATTGGGCTTGGTGGGGTTTTTACCAATGATGGTTGGTTGCTCAAATTCCAATGGTGATAATCAGGTTAAAAATTCAGATGTTTCTACGAGTGCAGGAACTACTTCACAAGCAAATGAGAATAATGCCCCTAAAAATAAAAAAGAAAAAGTTAAAGACCACCTCAAAATCAAGAGAGCAGATAAGCCTAAGAAAAAGCCTAATATGATCGGTTGATCCTTTGTTGAATATTCAAACCCATGTACTTGAGAAACGTTAGAAGTTAGCACCTTCCCAATGCTAGGAATTAGATTTTCCTAGCATTTCATGCCACTTTGGTTGAATTAGCTAAAATAATATGATACGATTATTGGGTTTACTTACTTGGTACTCCATCCCTGCGAAAAATATCGTGACCTCAAAAAGCTGCATTCAAATTCATCTGCTTCTCATCACGCCCATCCTCGCGATGGCCATGATATTTTCTTCATCAGTCGTTGCTGCAGAAGAGGATGTGTCCGAAAAGAAGCGGGCTGAAATTCTGAAAACTTTTCGCAATGATGTCGCACCATTTCTGACCAACTATTGCATCGAGTGCCATGGCAAAAATGCTAAGGCCAAGAAAGGTGATGTCTCGTTCGCAAATGCATTGAAGCGCCCAGGGGCAGGTGAATTCCGCAAACAATGGCAAGTGGCCCTTTCAAATGTGAAAGAACATTCCATGCCGCCGGAGGATGCTAAGAAGCAACCGACGGACGAGGAACGAAGAAAATTCGTCGAGTGGATTCCGCAGGTCAAATACCTCAATCCCAAAGACCCAGGGCTTTTTGTCATCCGCAGACTGAACAAGGTGGAATATGGCAACACTCTGCATGACTTTCTGGGCATCGATCCATCAGTTGCCAAGGATCTACCTGATGAAGTGCCTGGCGAAGGATATCTGAATACTCTTTCCCCTTTGCAGACCGAACAGTATCTGGTGATCGCTAATGAGGCATTGAATCTGGCGCTCGGTATGAAGGATGGGCCAGCTAACAATAAGCAAAAACTATTGTTTGGAGCAACGCCTTCGTCCGAAAGCGATTGGCGCAATGCAGCGAAAAAAGTGGCACAATCGCTAACGCGGAGTGCTTATCGTCGACCTGCGACGGATGAAGAAATTGCTGTGTTATTGCGAGTCTTTGATCTTAGTCGTAAGAATAAACTCGATTACCAGGCATCGTTGCGCATGATGCTGAAGGCTGTGCTCATCTCTCCGCAGTTTCTCTTTATCACGCCTGCGAAGGAACCGCCAGAAAATCAGACTATTGCTGTGCTAGATGATCATCACCTCGCTTCAAGATTGTCGTATTTTCTATGGTCGACTATGCCGGATGCAGAGCTCTCGGCCCTCGCTGATCTTGGGAAACTGCATGAACCAGAAACCCTGCGGGCTCAAGTGAAACGGATGCTCCTTGATCCAAGATCGAAAGCTCTTTTTGATGGTTTCGGCTCGCAATGGCTAGGCGTCAAAGGGTTGAAAGACAAACGATTCGACCCTGCTAAGTTTCCTGGGATGACTCCCGAAGTGCGAGCAGCGATGTACGATGAAGTCTGGCTGCTATTCGATAGCATTGTTCGCAGTAACCATAGCATCATGAATTTTATCAACAGCGATTACACCTTCTTGAATGAGAAACTTGCGAAAATCTATGGGCTCGAAAAAAACATCTCCGGGCCAGAAATGAGACGCATCCAGATCACAGATGCTAATCGTGGTGGGATCCTAGGTATGCCCGGCGTTCTTGCAATGACTTCCTTCCCCGACAGAACCAGTGCGGTGAAACGCGGAGCTTGGGTTCTTGAACAAGTACTAGGCGAACATATTCCGCCCGCTCCTCCAAATGTGCCCTCGCTTGAAAAACAGGATATGAAAAAGGTCGCAACTCTGACGATGCGTCAACGAACGGAACTCCATCGCACTAATCCCGCTTGTGCGAGTTGCCATAAGGTCATGGATCCGATCGGCTTCGGGTTGGAAAATTTTGACGCCATAGGTCATTGGCGGGATAAAGATGATTCTGGCGCCCCGATTGATGCTACCGGCGAACTGCCAGGAGGATTGAAATTCAATTCGCCAAAAGACTTGAAAGCGATCATCGCCACACGCAAAGAAGACATCGCTCGCAACCTTGCTGAAAAATTGCTCGCCTACTCTCTTTGCCGTCAGATTGAAGGTTATGATCAAATCGTCGTCGATCACCTGCTGGAAAATATCAGCAAGGATGATTATCGTATGCAATCGCTGATCATTGAAGTTGTTGCTAGTTATCCATTCACCCACCGCCGCATTAAATAAGGTTAAAATCATGACTCAAAAATCCATGCTCGATCGCAGAAACTGCCTTAAAGGCATAGGTGTCACCCTTGCTTTACCTATGTTTAACTCCATCGGCTGGGCTGAGAATGAAAAGGGCACGCCTGCCAAGCCCCCTGTTCGGCTCGGCTTCATGTATATGCCGCACGGTGTTGTCATGGATCAATTCTGGCCAACCAGCCCCGATACATTCCTTACCGCACCACCTAAGTCAATCGAATCTCTTCGTCCTGTTCTCAATCAATGCCTTATGGTCAAGGGCGTCTCTGGCGTGCCGATCAAACCTTTCAATGGAGCACCCCACGCTCTGGAACTATCGACCTGGCTTACTGCTACTCTTCCTAATGCTGATCACCGTAATAAGATTGACATCGCAATTTCTGCCGACCAGATTGCCGCAAACTACATCGGTGGGTTGACCACTTTGCCATCTCTTGAGTTGGCGACAATGCCGCAGACGCATAAAGAAAATCAGGAGGGATTGAACGAAGGCTACTATTCGCATTGCAGTTTTCGCTCGGCTACCCAAACGGTACCAGCCGAGATTAATCCCCGCAATGTGCTCAACCGCCTCTTTGGCAAAACCGACAAACCGGGCGCCACCCTGAAGCACGATCCGCTTGACCGCAGCATGCTCGATTTGGTTATTGGGGGTGCACGCGAACTTCGCAAAAAACTTCCTCAAGACGATCAGCACAAAATCGATGAATACCTCGATAGTGTTCGGTTCGTAGAACGCCGGATTGCAGCGATTGAACAGCGGCAGAAGGATGCCGCACTCGAAAAAGCAGGGGTTAGCACCGTTAAACGCAACGCAACCGACTCACCGCCCATCGAGATCAAAATTCCCATCGGCGAAAAACGCAGCGAATACATGAAGGTGATGTGTGATCTTAATGTGCTTGCTTTCCAGACCGACACCACCCGGGTCAGCACCTACATTGGTTCCACGCCAAACGGTGTAACCTATCCCGAACTCGGTTTAAGCGGTGACCATCACTCCTTCACCCATCACGGGAATAAGGATGAAACTAAGTCCAAGGTTGCAGCCATCACCGCTTTCAACATCTCTCAGTTTGCCTATATGGTGAAAAAAATGGCTAGCCTCTATGAGGGCAAAGGCACACTTCTTGACAACTGCATTATGATGTGGGGTTCAGGCCTCGAAGATGGCAACAACCATACACGCGAGAACCTTCCGTTCGTCATTGCGGGCGGTGGTGGCGGTTCACTGAAGACCGGTCGATTCCTGACCACGAAAGCGAATCAAGGCGATCTACTCGCCACCCTTCTTGCTTGCACGGGGATCCCCCTCGACCGCCCAATAGGCAACTCAACCAAGCAGATTACAGAAATGATGAACGGATAAAGTGGCAAAACTGCAATTGTTATAACAGTGCACTTTCCGTGGATGCTACTTCGTCCTTTGACTTTGGTGATTTATGCGCACTCCTATTCTTCTTTCATTTTTCAGCTTCGTCATGGTTGTATTTGCTCAGCCCCAAAAGCTTGCCCTCGAAATTGTAGATATTGGCAAAGGTGTTTCCCTGGAACTTCTGATTGTACCTGCGGGAAAATTTACCATGGGTTCCCCGATTTCTGAAACCGGGCGAACTAGCAATGAGCTTGAACATGAAGTTACTATTTCAAAATCATTTTTCCTTGGTAAGTATGAAGTCACACAAGCTCAGTGGGAAGCGATCATGGATGATAACCCGAGCAGCGAAGGCGGGGCCAAACTTCCCGTTACCGATGTTTCTTATGAAGACTGCCAGAAATTCATCAAAAAACTAAATGAGAAAACCAGTGGGGGATTTCGTTTGCCCACAGAGGCTGAATGGGAATACGCCTGCAGGGCAGGGACTAAAACCCGTTACGCAGTTGGCGAGAGATTTGGTAAGGATCAAGCTAACTTTTTAGATTCTAAAATCGGTAAACCCGTATTTGTTGGAAGTTACAAATCAAACGCCTTTGGTTTTCACGATATGCATGGTAATGTGGATGAATGGTGCAATGATTGGTATGGGCCTTATGCGAAGGAGCCGATTTTGAATCCTAAAGGGCCACCTGAGGGAAAATATCGGGTATTGCGGGGCGGGGCCTTTAACTTTGATGCTTCTTATCAGCGTTCTGCGATCAGGAATTTCATCCGGCCTACCGACCGCGATCATAATTTGGGCTTTCGCATCGCCCGCAATAATTGATTGCACACTTAAAAGGCAACCTACTTACCATAACTTTCTTACTCTTTTCCCTTGCTCCCCTTCTTTCCCAAATCCGGTACATTCTCGGCGCGGCCTGGCTTACGGTACTACGGCTCAAAGCCATGGTCGATTCCTAGAACCATAGATTTATTTGATAATTTGGATTTTTTATAATTGCCCACGCCATCACCGGAGTATTGCCTACCTGCACTATGCCGCAACGCAGGGGAAGCTAGAGGTCTGAGCCAAGGAAAGTGTAGAATGTGTTAAGCTCGTTATGTATAGTGAAAGATTTCCATTAAACGAGGAGTAAGCAATGAAGAATGTATTGGCAAAGTATTCCAAAGGATTGCGCTTTCAGTTTGTTTTCCAGCACAAAGCCAAATGGCCGGTGAAATGGATGTGCTCTGCATTACAAGTAAGCATGTCAGGGTTTTATCGATGGCAAAGTCGGAACGGCCTCTCCTAGGCCATGAAGTCTGTGCCAGTGGTTTTGAGGGCGTCCATCTGCCTGGTTGTTTAAGAACCAATGCTGATAATCAGGCAAAAATCGCCGATACAACGAACCTAATAAGTGAAAACACTGCAATTCAAGCAAACGAGACCAACACGCCTAAAAAAAAACAAAAATAAAAGACCCCCTTAAAGTTAAGAGAGCAGATAAGCTTAAGAAAAAACCAAACATGAATGGATGATAATCTCGTGCATATTCCGATGCACTCTTGCCACATTTCGTGCATATTCCGGTGCAGCAAGGCACAGAACCAGCTTGCAAAGATTCGCAAAGTTTGACGGAAGTCTATGGTAATTGCGAAGTTATGCGAAATGATGCGAGTTGTAACGAAGTAATACAAAGTAAGGAAGTGACCTCGCTGGGACTCGAACCCAGGACCTACGGATTAAAAGTCTGTTGCTCTACCAACTGAGCTACGAGGTCAATTTCCTTATTTATATGGATAGATATCAGAGGGCCAAAGGTCAACCCAAAAACTAAACTTCTCCATGTTCTGCTAGCCATCGCTCTGCATCCAATGCAGACATGCAGCCACTTCCTGCTGCCGTAACTGCTTGCCGATAGTAGCTATCTGCCACATCGCCCGAGGCAAAAACGCCGTCCACACTAGTATTAGTTCGTGCGGGTTTTTGCCAAACAATATAACCTTTATCATCTAATTCCAACTGCCCTTTAAGGAAATCGGTGTTGGGGGTATGGCCGATGGCGACAAACATGCCACTGGTTGCTAATTCTTCGGTTTTCCCTGTAATCAGGTTTTTAAGCTTAACTGCGGTAACGCCATCTTTATCATTACCCAAGACTTCTTCGACGGCGCTATTCCAGCAGGGCTTGATTTTAGGGTTGCCTAGGGCCCTATCTTGCATAATTTTGCTGGCACGAAGTTTATCCCTGCGATGAACCAGATAAACAACACTTGCAAATTTGCTTAGGTAGGAAGCTTCTTCGAGGGCGGAATCGCCACCACCCACAACAACCAAGGGTTTATTGCGGAATCGGGGAAGGGCGCCATCGCATACCGCACAGGCAGAAACACCCCGGTTTTTAAAGTTATCTTCGGTAGGAAGTCCTAGATAATTGGCGCGTGCACCTGTGGAAATAATAACCGACATGGCTTCAACCGTGTTTCCTTCCAAGGAAGTGATGCGGAAAGGTTTCTTGGAAAAATCAACATGGGTAATATCATCAGTAATGATGCGGGTGCCAAAATTGAGAGCCTGCTGGCGCATAAGATCCATAAGTTCTGGGCCGGTGATGCCGTGGCCTGGTTGGCTTTTCTTATCTAATAC
>Ga0209550_10006943_pt1 | contig 10508 bp, 7 predicted proteins | sample LauGreSuBDMM15SN_2_FD_187567 | JGI IMG/M metagenome (GOLD analysis project Ga0209550, IMG submission 187567) | Freshwater lake microbial communities from Lake Michigan, USA - Su13.BD.MM15.SN (SPAdes) (version 5) | ecosystem: Environmental > Aquatic > Freshwater > Lake | place: Lake Michigan, USA... | reverse complement strand
ATTTCGGTGTTTGTCTACCAAAAATTCTACCGTTCCAGCACCTTCATATTTGATATATTCGGCCGCTTTGACGGCCGCTTCACCCATTTTTAAACGCAATTCGTCGGTCATAAATGGCGAAGGCGTTTCTTCGGTTAATTTTTGATGACGTCTTTGAACCGAACAATCTCTTTCTGAAAGATGACACGCTTTTCCATAGGAATCGCCAATCACTTGAATTTCGATATGTCGAGGTTCTTCAATTAGTTTTTCGAGGTACATTCCGTCATTTCCAAAAGCAGCAGCTGATTCTTGACGAGCGCCTTCCCATGCTTTCAATAAATCTTCTTCTTTCCAAACCGCACGCATTCCTTTTCCTCCACCACCGGCAGTTGCTTTTAGCATTACGGGATATCCCATTTGCTTAGACAATTTTTTGGCTTGTTCAAAGGATTCTAAAATCCCAACAGAACCAGGAACACAAGGAACTCCAGCTTCAATCATAGTGGATTTTGCGGAAGCTTTATCGCCCATTCGATCAATCATGTCGGGTGAAGCTCCAATAAATTTGATGCCGTGTTCTTGACAGATTTTAGAAAATTTAGCGTTTTCAGAAAGAAATCCATATCCAGGGTGAATGGCGTCTGCGTTGGTTATTTCGGCAGCGGCAATGATATTGGACATTTTTAGATAGGAAAGGTTGCTCGGAGGAGGTCCTATACAAACCGCTTCGTCTGCAAATTTTACATGAAGACTATCGGCATCGGCAGTAGAATAAACGGCAACGGTTTTGATTCCCATTTCCCGACAGGTTCTAATAACGCGAAGTGCAATTTCTCCTCTATTGGCAATAAGTATTTTTTTAAACATCTTTTTTAGAAATTTTAAATGTTGAATTTTAAATTTTAAATTATTTCAAACAATGATATTTCATCATTCAAAATTTATAATTTCTTAGGATGGATCTACTAGAAATAAAGGTTGGTCAAATTCTACAGGAGACATGTCGTCTACTAAGATTTTAACGATTTTCCCTGAAACTTCTGATTCAATTTCGTTGAAAAGTTTCATTGCTTCAATCACACAAAGCACATCTCCTTTTTGAATCACGCTTCCAACCTCAACAAAAAACGATTTGTCTGGAGAAGGTTTTCTGTAAAAAGTTCCAATAATTGGTGATTTAATGGTAATGTATTTTGCATTTTCATCTGCTACAACTGGTGCTGACGGAGTGGCTTCTTGAGCCGCAGGCGCAGCTTGAGGAAGCGCTTGAGCAACTGGTGCTTGTTGAATGTAAGTTACTTCAGGGCTTGAGCTTTCGTTGGTTGTTTTAATGGTGATTTTGATGTCGCCCATTTCTAATTTAACTTCGGTTGCCCCTGATTTGGCAACAAACTTGATTAGGTTTTGAATTTCTCTAATATCCATAATATTAATTTTGGTTTAGTTTAAATTATTTTCTGTCGTACGCCCATTTTAGATAAATAGATCCCCAAGTGAATCCACCTCCAAAAGCAGCAAATATTAAATTATCTCCTTTTTTTAATTTTTTTTCAAAATCGAATAGCAACAAAGGTAAGGTAGCTGAAGTAGTATTCCCATATTTTTCAATATTAATTAATACTTTTGATTCATCTACTCCCATTCTACTGGATGTTGCATCGATAATTCTTTTATTCGCTTGATGCGCAACTAGCCAATCGACATCGTCATTTGTTAGATTATTACGTTGCATAATCTTCTCACTTACATCGGCCATTCCGGTTACAGCATATTTATATACTTGTTTTCCGTCTTGAAAAATAAAGTGTTGGTTGTTTTCAACCGTTTCTTTTGAAGGTGGCAACATTGATCCACCTGCATCCATTTTCAAGAAATCTCTACCCACTCCATCTGATTTCAAAATTTCATCTTGAAATCCAAGACCTTCATAATTGGGTTCAAACAAAACAGCTCCTGCACCATCACCAAAGATAATACAAGTTGTTCGATCCGTATAATCAATAATGGACGACATTTTATCGGCGCCTATTAATAATACTTTTTTATATCTTCCTGATTCAATATACGCCGCAGCGGTTGACATTCCGAATAAAAAACTAGAACAAGCAGCTTGAAGATCGTATGAAAATGCGTTTACGGCACCAATTTGTGAGGCTACATAAACTCCTGTTGACGCGACAAGCATGTCGGGAGTTGCGGTTGCCATTAAAACTAGGTCGATTTCGGCAGGGTCAATATTTCCTTTTTTCAATAAATCCTGTGCGGCTTTTATGGCTAAAAAAGAGGTTCCTTGTCCGTCTTCTTTTAATATTCTTCTTTCTTTTATTCCGGTTCTAGAAGTAATCCATTCATCATTGGTATCAACCATCGATTCTAGAACTTTATTGGAGAGTATATAGTCTGGGACATATCCTCCGACAGCTGTAATAGCGGCTGTAATTTTATTCATAGGTTTCATTTTTTACTTTTCGATACTGGTATTGAAAAGTCGTTCAAATTACAAAAAAAATCGAAACTTTGTGATTAAATAGGTGTTTTTTACACTAAAGTTTAGACCAACAAAAAAAACTCTCACAAGGTGAGAGTTTGTTTTTTATAATTATATTGTACTATGCAACAGCAACTTGCTTGTCAATAACAACTTGTCCTCTGTAGTACATTTTTCCTTCATGCCAGTAAGCTCTGTGGTATAAATGTGCTTCTCCAGTTATTGGACAGGTTGCAATTTGAGCTACCGTCGCTTTGTAATGTGTTCTTCTCTTATCTCTTCTTGTTTTGGAGATTTTTCTCTTAGGATGTGCCATTTTACTATATTATTTATCCGTTAATAGTTGTTTTAATTTATCCCAACGGGGATCAATATTTTGTTCTTCTTTATGCGCAATTTTTGTTTCTGTAACACTTAATTCTTTCAATTTTTTCAGGGCTTCCGTGTCTAAAGTTCCTTCTTTTATTCCTGGATGAATTCGTTTTAGAGGGATTGATAATACAATCATCTCATATATTGTTTGGGAAACATCTATTTGGTGTTCGCCATGAGGCAATATTAGCAATTCATCATTATCGTCATTAAATACTTCTCCAAATTGAACAATAAGTTTGAGTTTTCCTTTAATAGGCATATCAAACATTTCATTTGTCAAGTCGCAAGGCACGTGAACTGTTCCTTTGTGCTTGAAATTCAATTCGAGCATCGTGCTCTTTTTTTCTAAAACTACCGAGACTTTGATGTCGGAACTTTCAAAATCATCATATTCAAAGAAATCAAAGAACGCTTTATTTATTTGATAATCAAACTGGTGTTTTCCTAACTTTAATCCTATAAAAGGAATTAAAAATTCATTTAACTGTTTCATCCTAACAACAATTTGTCCTGTTTCTTAATAATGGAAACGGGAGTGCAAAGATATAAAATTATCGTAATATCAAAAGAGATATTTGCTTTTTTTATTTACGCGTGTTTTTCTTTTGTTTTTAAAGGCTTTTTACTGATTTCTTGATATTCAATTCTAGAGTTAAAAATGTCTATTGCTAAATAGACGGCTTCTTTGAACGAATTAAAATCGGCAATTCCTTTTCCCGCAATTTCAAAGGCCGTTCCGTGGTCTGGCGAAGTGCGAATTTTGTTTAATCCCGCGGTATAATTAACGCCTTTCCCAAAAGACAATGTCTTGAATGGTATTAATCCTTGATCATGATAGGCCGCAATAACGGCGTCATATTTTTCATATTGATTGTTTCCAAAAAAACCATCCGCGGCGTAAGGTCCAAAAACCATGGTGCCTTTTTCGAATAATTTTTTAATGGTTGGTTTCATGATTTCGTCGTCTTCTTTTCCAATAACGCCACCGTCGCCACAATGAGGATTCAATCCTAAAACCGCAATTTTGGGTTTGTTGATGCTAAAATCTTGAATTAGCGATTTTTTGATGGTTTCTATTTTTTGAATCAATAATTTCTCGGTAAGATGCGCTGCAACTTGGTTTACGGGAATATGATCCGTTAAAAGTCCTACGCGCAAATTGTCTTGAACCATGAACATTAATGCGTCGCCTTCTAATTCTTGATCCAAATAATCGGTGTGACCTGGAAATTTAAATTCGGCCGATTGAATGTTATTTTTATTGATTGGCGCAGTAACTAAAACGTCGATTTTTCCTTCTTTTAAGGCTTTGGTTGCGGCTACAAAAGATTGAATGGCAAATTTTCCAGCCATTTCGTCATTTGCTCCAAAATTGATATCAAAAGTATCCCGCCAAACATTTAACACATTTATTTTGCCCAAAACCATTTGATCCAAAGTATCAATTCCGTGCAAAGCGGAAGTGGATTCGAAGGTTTTTTTTACAAAAGAAAGGATTTTTACATTGGCAAAAATTACTGGAGTACAAAATTCTAGCATCCGTGAATCTTCGAAAGTTTTCAATATGACTTCGCTTCCGATGCCGTTCAAATCGCCGATGGATATTCCGACGATGGTATTTTCTGCTTTTTTGATCATAACGACACGTTTTTATTGCTAATTTTGAAGTGCAAATTTAGTAAAATAAAATCAGAATGTTTACAGGAATCATAGAAACCCTTGGCGCCGTTCAAGATATACGAAAAGAAGGCGCAAATCTTCATATTACAGTAGCTTCTTCTATTACGGAGGAACTTCAAATTGACCAAAGTGTGGCGCACAACGGCGTTTGTTTGACCGTAGTTGCCATCAATAAATCGGAATATACGGTTACGGCTATTCGAGAAACGATTGAAAAAACAAATTTGGGCGACTGGAAAATCGGCGATTTGCTGAATTTGGAGCGCGCAATGCGACTTGGCGACCGCTTGGACGGACATATTGTTCAAGGGCATGTGGATCAAATTGGGACGTGTCAATCTATTAAAGAAGCCAATGGAAGTTGGTATTTTACGTTTCAATATGATGATTCTCTGAATAATATTACGGTAGAAAAGGGTTCGATAACGGTCAATGGCGTGAGTTTGACGGTGGTGAATTCCGAAAAAAATGCGTTTAGCGTGGCGATTATTCCATATACGTATGAACATACGAATTTCAAAAACTTCCAAATTGGCACCAAAATTAATTTAGAATTTGATGTTATTGGAAAATACGTAGCTAGAATTTATCAACTTCGTGAATAAATCTAAATCGCTACTTGTTTAAAAAAGAAAAATCGGAACTAGTTTTAGTTCCGATTTTTCTTTTTATTATTTTTTCTTCGATTTCGCTTTCGATTTTTTCTTTTTAGCAGCTGCTTTTTTCTTTGCCGTTTTTTCTTTCAATTTCTTTTTGGCTTTTTCTTTTTTAGCTTTTTCTTTTTTCTTTTTCTTAGCCTTCTTTTCTTTCTCTTTTTGTTTTGCTTTAGCTACAGCTTGTTTTTCTTTTAGATTTGCTTTTTCTTTCTTTTCTTTTTCCGTCAATTTTTTACTCATCTTTTTTAAATTTTTTGATTTATTTTTTTTAATTTTTTGGGAATCTTGATCGTTTAGATTTTCATTCTCTATAATTTCTAGATTGCTTTCTTCTCCAACTACTTCCGCAATAACTTCTATTGATGGTGGTACTTTTTCAATTGGTTTTCTCACTCTTGTTGGTCTTCTTTGAGTTTGAATAGGCTTTTTTTCAACTTCAATTACTTTTTTAACAACCGGCTTTCTTGTTGTTGTCGGTTTTTTTTCTGTTTGAACGGCATTTGATTCTACATTTACTTGCTGTAGCTTTTCAATACCATTTTCGTTTTCTTCCATATTTATTTGATTTAATTATTTTTCTAATGTAAATTAATTGTTACGCAAAGGTAAATTAAATATTAACAATCCAATGTTAAGTTTTTAGTTTTGGTAAAAACTTAACATTGGAAATAAAGAATTTAAATAAACAAAGTGAATTTTATATATGAATATCAAAAGAATAAAAGTTTTGGTTGTTAACTAAATTGATTAAAAATGAGAATAAAAAAGCCCTTACATCAAGTAAGGGCTTTTTTTTATTATTGGGTTCCCGAAAATCTTATTTAATTAAGATTTAACCAATAGGCGGTTGAACTACTTGGAGTAATTAAAATTCGAAACATTAAATCATCACCATTTAATAGACCACCATTAATACAGTCATAGGAGTTCGTTATCGAACCATTTGAATAATTACTATTTGTTCCTAATAAAACATCTCCGCCACATATACTTGATGACCAAACATTAAAGTTATAAGAATTCCCCGCAGTAACAGTAAAAGGATTTGTCATGTTAATCGTAATCCATTCTGCAGAAGTTGTTAAACTTTGTAAGTCTATAAAATCTGATCCAGAGTTATAGTCAATAGCTAAATAAGCCCATGGGAAATTTTGAATCGATTTTTTTGCAAAAAACTGAAAGGCATAAACGGTTCCGCTTACTTGAGGCACATACGTTTGTATAATACTATCCCTTCCATTACTGAAATTCCCACTATATAATTCATTTGTAGTATCGGTGTTGCCAACTGAAAAAACTTGCAGTTTTCGAGTATCTGTATTGTAGACAACCATTCCTTCTTCAACCCCAGTTAAACTATTAATTTGAGATTGATTTAGTTTTGTAGGTAAGAAAGGTTTGTTTTCCACTCTAAGACCATCAGAGAACGTTTTATTCCCTGCAAATGTTTGGTCTGCTGTAGTAACAATACCTCCATTGGTTGCATTTGCTGGAGCAAGGTTTAATTCGCCTGAAGTTATGGTAGCGCCGTTTGAATTTGAAGTAGAACTTATAGCGCCTACAGTTGTACTGCCTCCTCCTGAACCACTAGATACTGATCCATCTGCCATTAAATATTGTGTAGATGTTCCGGTTGGCGTATTAAATCCTGAAGCTGTAATTGCTCCGCTTGTTTTTAAATTCCCAGTTACTTCTAATTTTTCAGTAGGAGATGAATTTCCAATTCCTACATTTCCATTTTCTCGACTGATAACAAATCGATTAACATCGGGGGAATCATTAAAAGAAGCTATTTTGAAAAAAGAATCCCCATCGTAAGACCCTTCTTGTCCTAACTTAAAGCCGCGTTTTGCTCCATCATCTTTTCTTATTATAACCCCTTGAGAAGAATAAACAAATGGATCAATCACTGTTTCAACTGAGAGAAAGTTATTAGTATTTTCTATATTGCCTGCAGTTTTAGAAACAATAAGATTAATATCTGGGACATTTGTTTCAGCGGCATCAGAACTAAATGTTTTAGCGCCTGCAAAAGTTTGAGTCCCCGTAGTAACAATCCCTCCATTGGTTGCATTTGCTGGAGCAAGGTTTAATTCGCCTGAAGTTATGGTAGCGCCGTTTGAATTTGAAGTAGAACTTATAGCGCCTACGGTAGTACTACCCGAAGCAATTTGAGCATCCACATAGGTTTTTACTGCTAATTCCGTTGGAAACTTAACATTTGTTGCGTCAGACAAAGTTACATCAGTAGATTTGTTTGCAGCATCTTCTTTCGAAGAAACATTCGACTGCAACATATATACATCATTCTGCAACATATTTATATCTGATTGATAATAATACCCATACATATATTGGTTGTTCCATACATCATACTGCAACATTGATATCTGAGACTGCATGTTCATTACATCACTCTGCAACGTCGATACATTACTCTGCAACATATTTATATCTGATTGATAATAATACCCATACATATATTGGTTATTCAATACATCATACTGCAACATCGAAACCTGATTCTGCAACATATTAAGATCAGATGTAGTTGCATACCCTGTAAGATCTGCCGTTGGGCCTTGTGGGCCAACTGCACCATCGACACCTTGTGGACCTTGTGCGCCATCAACTCCTGGAGGACCCTGAGGACCCATGTCGCCTTGTAAACCTTGAGGACCAACAGCTCCATCAAGACCATTTGTTCCGGATAAACCTTGTGGGCCTTGAATCCCTTGAGGTCCCATTGCACCATTAGATACCGAACCATCGGCCATTAAATATTCTGATGCTGTTCCGGTTGGCGTATTAAATCCTGAAGCTGTAATTGCTCCGCTTGTTTTAACATCCGTAACACTTGTATTTCCTAATTGAATCATGTTGTCTGCAGTAACTGTTGCTCCTGCTCCAATAGCAGTTGCATTTGAAATAACGCTTGCATTTGGGACAGAAGCACCATGTCCTATAAATGTATTATAGTTACCCGTATTGCTATTGGATCCAGCATTAACACCTACTGCAGTATTATAGGAAGTTGAACTCGAATTACGCAGTGCATTTGTTCCTACACCAGTATTGGTTGTTCCACTATTTCCATCTAAAGCAAAAAATCCAATTGACGTTGAATCGTCTCCTGCCGATGCGTTGTGTCCAAAAACTGTACTTTGAAAATTATTGCCTTTACCAATTGTTATTCCTTGTACATACAAATTATTTGAAAAGCCTTTATAACCCGAAATATTTTGATCAGTTGTTAAATCTACAAAGTTTTGAGCATTGTTAGCATTTGCCGCAGTTACAAAAGCAGTAGTGGCTAATGCAGTCGTATTATCACCTGTTGTTTGTGTTACTCCAATGGTACCTGTTGGCAATGATGGTGTTCCTGTAAAAGTTGGTGAAGCAGACAATACGACACTTCCTGTTCCTGTTTCGTCTGTTAATGCCGTAGCGATATTTGAAGAAGTAAATGAACCTAAACTTGTTGCATTACCTGTAGATATAATTGCTCCCGTTAAATCAGCATTGGTTGTAACCGTAGCCGCGTTTCCACCGATGCTCAATCCTACTGCAGTTCCTGTTAAATCATTACCAAGTCCTGAAAAGTTATTAGCAGTTATCTTACCGCTGGTAATTACATCCGTGACTGAAATATTACCCAGTTGTATCGTGTTACTTGAACTAACAATTGCACCTTGACCAATTGAAGTAGCATTTGTTAAATCATTAGAAGCAACATTAGCTTGAAAACCTAAAGCAGTATTATTTGAACCAATAGTGTTATTAGATAATGCAGATAAACCAATTGCCGTGTTGTTTGAACCAGTTGTGCTATTTACTAGTGCATTGCTACCAATTGCACTGTTATTTGAACCTGTAGTATTTCCATTTAACGAATTAAATCCAAAAGCTGAATTATCAGAACCTGAAGTATTCTTAAATAATGAAGTTTGTCCAAATGCACTATTGAAAAAACCATCTAAATTAAATGAAAGTGCTTGAGATCCAAATGCATTATTATAATTCCCCGTTGTATTTGAATTTAAAGCCGCTAATCCATATACACTATTATAAGACATACCTGAATTGCCTCGACCAATAGTTATCCCATTCACATTTATATCTGATGAAAATACTTTATTTCCAGCTATAGTTTGATTCGTTGTTAAATCTACAAAGTTTTGAGTTGCAGAACCTGTTCCTCCGTTGGCTATGTCTACTATTCCAGAAACATTTGTTGCAGTTCCTGCAGCTGTTAAATAACTATTGCTATCAACAGATCCGTCTGCTTTTAAGAATTGGGAAGAAGAACCGGTTGGCGTTTTAAATCCTAAAGCTGTAATTGCTCCGCTTGTTTTAACATCTGTAATTGAGCTATTCCCTAATTGAATTTGATTGGCTGCATTTATTTTAGCCCCATACCCTATCGCTGTTGCATTTGTAATCGAAGTACTTGCTGAATTCTGATCGGTGTTTGCCCCTAAAAAAGTATTTGAGCTTCCGGTATTGTACATTCCGGCTTGATACCCTAGACCCGTTACATTTGAAAGAGAATTTCCTAATAATGATGCACTTAAACCAATAGCAGTATTATTAGATCCGTTATTAAAAGCTAAGGCAGCAGCCCCAATAGCTATATTGTTTTCTCCTGTTGAATTTGCAGACAATGCAGAACTACCTATCCCTATATTATAGTTAGCTGAAGTATTGCTTTGTAAAGTACTGCCCCCGAAAGCTATTAAATGCTGCCCTGTGGTATTATTAGTTAAAGTATTTTCTCCCATGGTAATGTTTTGTTCATTTATTTGGCCGTTTCCATTACCAATAGTTAAACCATTCACTTTAATATCGGAATTAAATTTTTTCCCCCCTGCAATTTCTTGATCTGTTGATAAATCCACAAAGTTTTGAGTAGAAGATCCTGTTCCTCCGTTAGCAATATCAATTAAGGTAGTACTAGCTGTTGGCGTATTAAATAAATTTAGCCATTGGTTAGAGTTTGAAACGTTTTGAACTACAGTAATTCTTGAAGCTGGATCATTGTTACTATTGTAACAACCCATTCCAGGCATATTACTTACATTCCCCGTAGTAGAATCATCACCGCTTAATGACCATCTTACTCCTAGACAAGCTGTTGCGTCATTTGAGGTAATATAATAAACCGTACTGGCAGTAACCGCTAGAGGGGTTGAAAATGTCCAAGTATTCCATCCATCAATACAAGTAATTGAATTTGATGTTCCTATCACAGTAGGTGTTGTTCCACATGAATTATCCGATTTAACTACTAATGATGCCGTTTCCCCGGCACCAAAAGCACTTAATTC
>Ga0209550_10006942_pt1 | contig 10508 bp, 6 predicted proteins | sample LauGreSuBDMM15SN_2_FD_187567 | JGI IMG/M metagenome (GOLD analysis project Ga0209550, IMG submission 187567) | Freshwater lake microbial communities from Lake Michigan, USA - Su13.BD.MM15.SN (SPAdes) (version 5) | ecosystem: Environmental > Aquatic > Freshwater > Lake | place: Lake Michigan, USA... | reverse complement strand
CAAACTTGAAGCCACAATATTATTTTGCCCAGAATTTGCGATAAAAATTGCCGCCACGCTTCGTGAATTATAAAGCAAATTTCCGCTATATTCTAACTTGCCTGGAAAGCTTAAAACATTGGCGATTTTGCTAAATTTTTCTGGCAAAATTGGCAAAGGTTTTCGGTTAATATCAAAGCGATATTTTTTGACTAATTTTTTGACATCATTTTCCATTTTATCTAAACTGGAAATTCCTTCATATTTTTTATATTGCCTGCCATTTGGCTTAATTAACACAAAAGTTGGCGAAGCTTTTACGGCAAATTCTGTGGATAATTTTAAAGCAGAATCGTTGATAACGCCATGGTTGATGTCATATTTAATAATGGCGCTGCGAATTTCATTTTCACTTTTTCCACCTTCAAATTTTGCGGCGTAAATGCCAATTACGGTTAATTTATTGCCAAATCTTTCTTCTAATTTTTTAATTGTAGGCAGGCTTTCAAGGCATGAAATGCAGGCGCGGTCCCAAAAATGCAGCAAAATTACGCGATCTTTTAAATCGTCAATGGTGATTTTTTCGTTTATGTTGAACCATTTTTCTTGGCTTTGGGTGATTTTGTGAAGCGAGGAAAATTTAAAACTTACCTTGTCAAACACTATTGAGAAAGCGCTAATAGCAATCCACAACACCACTAAAGCCGCGCCGATAAATAGTAGAAAAGATTTGTCTTTTGAGCTGAAATACATGTTTGGCTAATCAAAAAATTATAAAGGTAACACCCCTCACCCCAGCCCTCACCCTCAAGGGGAGAGGGAGTTTTAACCGAGCTTGTATTAACTCCCTCTCCCCTTGAGGGAGAGGGCGGGGGTGAGGGTATAAATAATCCAATAAAAAAGGGGTTGTAATTAAATTACAACCCCCAAATTTTTTAGCAAAATTTTTGTCAGAAATTAGAAAGAATATTCACCTCTTTTAGCTTTTTTCTTTCTTGAAATAGATTCTTCTTTCTTGCGTTTAACCATTTCAGAAGGCTTCTCGTGAGCTTTTCTGCGTCTAGCTTCTTTAACTAAACCTTCTTTCTGAGTTTTTTTTCTGAAAGAACGGATAGCCATTTCGATATTGCTTTTTCCATTAACTGTAACTTCCACTGTAAATTTACCCCCTTTTGGTCTGATTGCGCCTAAGAACCTTTATCTAAGCTTGTTTGTGAAATTTCTAAACGAAGGCGCCACTATAAATTCTTGATGGGTTTATATGCAAGAAAAAGTTTTATATTTGCGAAATAGATTGCCGCGCTTCGCTCGCAATGACAAAGCATTTTACTATCATTTGGCGAAAATGACGGAGCTGGTTTGTCATTGCGAGCGAAGCGCGGCAATCTATTACAGACTTATTGGCGATGATAAGGATGACCATCAATAATTGTCTGCGCGCGATAAAGCTGCTCAATTAAAATGGCGCGCACCATCAAATGCGGCAGCGTAATGCGTCCAAAAGCAATTTTATTATTAGCGCTGCTTAAAATTTCTTCACTAAGACCGTCGCTGCCGCCGATAATAAAGGTTAAATTAGAATTTCCGTGTAAAGCAAAATTACTCAACATTTTAGCAAAATCTTTGCTCGAAACTTGCTCGCCATTTTCATCGCAAATAATAATTTTTGTTGGCGATTTTAGATGTTTTAAAATCAGCTCGCCCTCGCCTTTTTTGCGCTCTGGCAGTGATAATTTATCAGAATTTTTCAACTCGATTTCTTGCAATAAAATTTTCCATTTCAGCCTTTTTTCATAATGCATAAAAACCGCTTTATGTGGAGAATTTTCAAATTTTCCAATTGATATAATATTTATCTTCATTGACTAATTAGTTGATTTAAAAAATATCAGAAAACTCCAACTTAAAATAGAAATAATGAAAATTGCAATCTATCCGGGAACTTTCGATCCAATTACTGTTGGACATCTCGACATTATTAAAAGAGCGGCAAAAATTTTTGATCACATTATAGTTGCGCCCGCAATTGACAATTATAAAAACCCACTTTTCTCTGCCGATGAAAGAGCGGCGCTGATTAGCGAAGAATTAAAAAATCATCAATTTGAAGCAGAAATTTCAGTCGAAAAATTTGAAGGATTATTAGTAAAATTTGCCCGCAAAAAAAACGCTGCAACCATTATTCGCGGACTTCGCGCCGTTTCTGATTTTGAATTTGAATTTCAAATGTTTGGCATGAATTCAAAACTCGATCCTGAAATTCAAACTATTTTTCTGCCCGCATCAGAAAATAATCACTTTATCGCTTCAAAGCTGGTGAAAGAAGTAGCAAGGCTTGGCGGCGATATTTCAAAATTTGTTTCGCCATTTATCGCGCAAAAATTAGCTGAAAAATTACAAGAAAAAAATGTTGGATAAAATTTTAATTCTCGGCGATGAAAGACCCGGAACGGTTTCGCAAAGCATTGCGCTTGCAGAAGAGTTAAAAATGCCTTATGAAATTGTCGATTTAAAATATAGCAAATTAGCTAAAATTCCTAATATATTTTTCAGTAAATCTCTAATGCGACTTGATAAAAATTCGCGTCAAATTGTTGAAAAAATTAAAGATTTTCCAAAATTTATTATTTCCGCTGGCAGAAAATCTGCAACCATTGCCAACTATTTAAAATCAAGATCGCAAGGCAAATCGAAAATTATTCAAATTATGAATCCAAACATGGATTTGCGTAAATTTGACGCCGTAATTTTGCCTTATCATGACGGAATTTTTTGCGAAAAACTTCCCAATATAATTAACACAATTGGCGCAATTACTAAAGTTAATGAAGAAAAAATTTTGCAGGAAAAAGGGAGATTTGCCGCTCTTTTTGAAACTAATCGTAGCTGCAAAATTGTTTTGATGCTTGGCGGCTCGTCAAAAAAAACTAATTTTAGCGAAGAAAATGCAATTAATTTGGGCAAAATAGTCTCGCAAATTGCCAAAAATATGAATGCTAAATTATTTGTTTTAAATAGTCGCAGAAGTGGCGCAAAAATTACGCAAAATTTGCTTTCAAATCTTGATTGTGATCACGAAATTTTTGATTGGGAAAAATTGCAGGGGCAAAATCCTTATTTGGCTTCTTTGGCAATTGCCGATTTTTTTATCATCACTGGCGACTCGGTTTCGATGATTTCGGAATGCTGCTCAACTGGAAAACCGGTTTATATTTTTGATGAAGGGGAAATTTCATCAAAAAAACATCGCAAATTTCATCAAAATTTGCTTAAGGAAAATTATGTCAAAAAGCTTGATTTGCGCATTCTGGCTTTAGAAAATTTCCATCCAAAAAAACTTCAAGAAACAAAAAGAGTTGCGCAAATAATTAAGAATCTATCCTAGAGCCTATATTCAAATTCAATTTGAATATAGGCTCTAGGATAAATTTTAGTTGATAAAGTTTTTTGCTAATTTTACGATTCAAACCTCACTTCCTAATCAGTTTTTCAAAATATTTTTCGTGATTCACAGGCTCTTTTACAAAAAAAATAGATGTTTTTCGCTTTTTAGAGTTGGTTTTGCGCTATTTTTTGCCCTAGTTGCAATTTCCTGCACTGATAGCGGCTGCATTGATGCTGATGATTTTGGCGAATATGAATCGCAGACTTTAGAAGTGACGGCAAATTCATCAGAAGAAAACTGCACCTTTAACTATGGCAAAGATTTAACCGACATTTCTCACGGCTCTGGAATTAAAACCTGCTTAACATCTGGCGTTATTAGGGTGGCTGATGAAAATGATGTGGAGCAAGAAAGTAGCCACGGCTGTTTAGATTTTGAAACTAATAATAGCGCTAAATTTAAAAATCTTTGCATTAATTATTGCGTAGATCTTTGCAACTCTAATGCCAGCGGCAATTCAGTTAGCGCCGAACCAAGCTGGACTTCAACTGATGCTAAAGTCTCTGGCAAAAATATCGGTGTCACCATTAAGCCTGGCTCGCAAATTGCAATTAGGGCAATTGGCAATATTTCCGTTGGCGAATCGCTGGAATATCCTGACATTTATGTAAAAGCTAATGACGCAATGCCGCATTCACAAAAGGCTAGCTGGGGCAATAACGCGTTTTTCGATACCAGAAAAAATCAAAGTATTTTTGTAAAATTTAGCGGCTCTTGGCTTGAAAATCCAAGCGGAACTTCGCAGGTTGGCGCTGGAAACACTCGTCCAAGTGGCGGAGCTAATGATCGCCTAATTTATAACGGCGCTAAAAGAGTAGTTTTATATGCAACTCCTCATCCTGAAAGCTATGATTTTGATGTGACCGCAATTGATGAAAAATCGGGAACTAGAGGCGTGGTTTTATTGCCAGATCCTAGCGCTTGGGTTTGTAGTTATAGCGGCGGCAGCTTAGTAGAATCAACTTGCGGCAACTCTCCAACGGGATATACCAGCAACTCTTACGCCAGCGCAAATGATGGATTATCAAACTTAACTTATCCAGTTAGCAGCCAGTTTAAAACCACAATTTTGTCAAGAAATGGCGGCATGATTAGATGGCTTGGCGATGAATTATTGCCAGATTCTTACGATCCATTTTTGCAAAGCTCTGTAAATTGCAATGGCGCAAATGGCAATTGCCAAAATATTAGTAATGTCGATCCAAATCAGGGTAGGATTATTGGAAATCTTGGTGCAGGAAGTGTTGAAATAGTTAATAATCAAGCGTCGGCTTTTAAAGTTTCTTTTAAATCTCTAGTTAATGATGGCGGCTGCAATGTAATTTTAAGTAGCGTTTCTATAGCCAATTCTAGCTCAAATATAATTAAAACTTTTAACAATGTTGGAATTACCAATACTGGTTGGAGCAACAGACATATAACGCTAGAGCCAAATCATAAAATTATTATTTCGCAAAATAACCAGCTGCATAGCGGCGTTACCAATTGCGGCACATTGATTGGGGCAAAATTTATTAAATATCACGATATTCCAATTACGCAATCTGGAGTTGTGAGTTTTACAATGTTGCGCGGCTCTGGCAATTGCACGATAAATGGCAGAATACTTAATCCAACTGGCTCGCAATTTAACTTTAGTGGCATGGAGCCAGATTTTTATGAATATAGCCCATTTTACGATTCATTCTCGCCATATAATCCAGATTTTAGCGATCCGATGGATTCTCTTTTGGTTTCGGCAACGCCGCAAACTGGGTCTTTAGTTTGGTCGAATAAATTTTTTGTGAGAAAAGGACAAACTCTGCGCTTTTCACCAGAAAGTTGGAACGGAACTTGGCAAGCAAACAACTCCTCAAACAGATCGTGCGGCATTGGCATGGCAATGCATATTCAGCCAAGACCGGCATTATTATGTAGAGGTCAGGCTATTGATATTGTTGATAATCCTGATTGCACGCCATTATATCAAGGCAGCACTTTAATTGGCTGCCAAGAAGCAGAAATTGATTGCGCAAATTCTGGCGCTAGCAATTGCCCAACATCTTGCCAAAGAGCCATCACCTGCACCACAAGCGGCAATGTGTCTAATAATTTTACGCGTTCGGGTTGCAGCAGTGCGGCAATTAGAAATGAATGTCGAAATGCGCAAATTCAAATTACTAATCCGGGCGCTCCTTTTAGCGAAGCAACTTGCAATTCTTGCGCTTCTAAAATGCTAATTAACGCCACAAAATCAGCAAAAATTGAGGTTTCGGGCCTTAATCAGTGTTATGATTTAGAAAAATATACAGGCGCAGTTAAAAATATTTCAGCCTCAACCACGCAAACCAGAAGCGATGTTGAAGATTTTCTAAACAACCCAGTCATCGCAAAAGGAGCAACTCTACTTGGACCATTTAATGGCGAATATGGCAATTTTACAAACTTCATGCCATCACCTGATACCGACACTAATGGCAATGTGATATATAAACTCAAATCTCCAGTCACATTTACCCAATCAAGCAGGGTTAGATTTTTCATGCTTGATGGCGATAGTTTTAACGATAGTGGCGGCGTCTTTACTAGCTATAATAACAATAGCTTGCCTGGAACATCTTATAGTGGTTCAAACGGATTTAAAATCAATGTTAGTGGAACTTTAGAATTTAGTAATGGTCTATGGTTGCAAGTCAGACTATGCCAAGAAACCAACTCAAACTCAAACATTTGCAAAAATATTAATCCCTCGATTTTTCCAAATCAGCCAAAAATAGTTGAAATCACGCCGCCAGCTCCAACATCAGTTCCGGGAGCATCTCCAATTCTCAATGCAAATTATCGTTTTAATGATTATGGAAATGTAATTAGAACATCGCCGCTTGGCGTTTCTGGAGATTGCACCGCTGGCGCAACTGGCGTTGAAAACTTTTCTGGCGCTACATATTATTGCCATACTCATAAATATTTTAACAAAACTCAACTTGCAGCAAAAACCACCGCAGAAAAATCTGCAATTAACGATGAAATTGGCAGATTAAGAATTTCTTTTAAAATTCTCGATCCAGAGGTTGGAAATTGCACTATCAGCAGCTTGAACGATGGCATTAAGATGAAAAATCCTTTTTACGATGGCTCGCTTGCAGTAAATACGGGAGCAATTTGCGCGGCAAACCAAATTCCGGGAAACTCTACTCCTTCAAGCCCTGGAACATGTGGAAAAGAATATTACTGCGCCAACAAATATTCCAACAATAGCGGCAAATATTTTGTAAATGTTCGCGTTACAAACAAAGCTGATGGCAATATTTCCAACATTATCGGCGCGGTAGTAAATCCAATTGTTGAGATAATGGATGGCAAAAGAGACAATCCAGATACTCAAGTAAATGAAGCAACCATGGGTCAAGCTGAAAGGGTTTATAGATTGTTAATTTCCGACTCGCGCTATCAGGCAATTTTATCAATTTCTTTGATAACAATGTTTACCTTCTACGGCTTTGGTTATTTAATTGGCGTTGTTGAAATGACTCACGCGGATATTATAAATCGCGTTATTAAAATCGGCTTAATTTATCTTTTTGTAGGCGAAACTGGTTGGGAATGGTTTAATAAAATTGTCGTAAAATTATTTAAAGATAGCACAGACTATATTGCCTTTATGATGGCGTCGTCATTTGATGAATCGCCAGAATTAAAAAACGCCATTGATAGCGGAAACTTCTACGATAAATCTGTATTATTCAGCAGCGTTGACAAAGTATTTGGTCTGTTTTTTGCATCAGCAGTTCAGAAAAAAGTCTCCGCCCTTTTATTTGCCAGCATTTTTGGCTGGGCTTATTTGATGATTATCTATTCAAGCTTCATGCTTTATGTATTTGCGGTTTCAAACGCGGTTCTACTTTATTTAACCGCGCAAGTATTTATCTCAATTTTATTTGTTTTGGGTCCGATATTTTTTGTCTTCACCTTATTTGCGCAGACAAAGGAGATGTTTGACAACTGGCTCAAGCAGCTTATTAGCTTCTCCTTGCAGCAAATTTTCTTATTAACAACCCTCGCCTTCTTCAATATGTTGATGTATGAGGTTATTAAAATGTCTTTGGGCTATAAAATTTGCTGGGATGAAGTTTGGACGCTTAACATCATCACCAGAATTACCCTACTTTCTTTTTGGACCATAGCCTCGCTTCCACCTAGAACCAACCAGCATTCCGAGGTTGGCAATATTGGCAATCCGGAAGGAATTCCATCGCTATTTACCATTTTATTTATTTGGGTAATTGCCTCGCTAATGCATAAATTTATCAGCTTTATGACCGACCTTGCCGGCGGAATTGCTGGCGGATTAAAAGCCAGCGCACTTGGAAGCGGCGTTGCTTCATTTGCCAAAGAAATGCGCGAAGGTGCTTCTAAGGCTGTTGGCAAAATTTCTAGCGCGGTTGGTCTTGACGCTCCTTTAAGAAAACTCGATAAGACATTATTTGACTCTGGCAAGTTAGCAGAAGAAGCCAGAGGCAAAAAACGCAAACAATTTTCAATGGATCAAAATAATAGAAATGCCATGGATAAAGCTGGCGATAGGGCTGTAAAAGACTACAAACTCAACAATGCAAAAGAGTTTATGGCAATGTCTCAATCAGAAAAAGAAAAAGCATTAAAAGGAGTTCGCGAAAAAGGAATGAATGATGAAGGTAAAAAACTTGGTCTTGATGATGCAAATATTAAACGCTTAAAAGAATTCACCGGATCTGGCTATGTTGGGTCAAACATGGTTGCCTTTGCCTTACAAAGTGCGCGTCAGGCAGTTTCATCTGGCGGCAGTTTATTTACCTCAATGTCAGATAAAAAAGTCAACACCACTCTTTCTCACTCTGAAGGTCAAAAAGCTATGAAAAGCATGACTAAAGATGAAAGAGAAGAATTTATCAAATCTGTTGAAGATGGTAAAACTAAAGTTAAAAGCAGCGCTTTAAACAGAATTGCTAATAACAAAATAAGAACTTTTGGAGCTGTTATGACTGGCGGCGCATCCGAAATTTTCTTAAGATCCAAAGCCAAAGCCAAAGGCAAATATAAGGACTTTATGCTAGAAGGAAAAGCCGCTAGAGAGTTAGAAAAATCTGGCATCATCAGCAGAAATAAAGCTGGCTTCTCTCGCAGCGATGAAGATAAGCAACTAATTGCCGAGCGCGCCAAAGAGATGAAAGCCGCCAGATTTACAGAGAAGGATGCAAATTATAACGCCGTTGCTGAATTGCGCAGAGAATCTGACTATATCGAGGAGAAAGAACGAATTAGCAAGGCTGATCTTAGCGCAACCGAAAAAATTGGTGCTTATTTTGCTGCCGGCGCCAAAAGAATGCTTAGAGCGGACAGCCTCAATACCAAAGCTAAAGGTCCTGTGATAGACAAAATCAAGAACAAATTGCAGGGCGAAAAAGCAAAAATTCAAGATGAAAGATCAGACCTTCTATCAGATCGCGAAGAAGCATTGAATATTTATGAGGCTACACAAAGAAAGGTTGAATCTGGCGAATCTTACAAACGCATGAAAGAACTTAACGGACGAAAAGATCTATCAAGAGGAGAGGAAAAAGAATTATATCGATTAAAACAAGAAGTAAAAATTCAGAGAAATTCTCAAGAAGCCAAAGAAGCTGCATCAGCAGTTCACCAACTCGATTCGCAATTAAAAGTGCTTGCAAAAAGAGATTCAGAAATTGACTCTCATATTGATGAATTAAACGCCCCAACGACTCTTGAATACATAGCCTTAAAAGCAAAGAAATGGGCAAAAGATTTAAAGGGTAAGAAAAAAGATTCAGAATAAATGTATAATAAAAAAAAATATTACGCCGGCCTTCAAACTATTGACGAAAAAATTTCGCATCTATTAAAACCAATTGCTCAAAATAATAAAAAACATTTTATTGTTATTAATAATTTAACAAAAAATTGGGCGGATATTATTGGAGAAAAAAATTCGCAAAATTGTCAGATAGAATCCTTAAATTTTGATCGCGAAGGCAAAAACGGTAAATTAACCATTAGCGCTCACAACTCGGCAATAGCCTTCTTCCTACAAAATAATAGCGAGCTAATTATTGAAAGAATTGCCTCAATTTATGGCTTTAAAAGTGTCAATAAAATTATCATCAAACAAGAGCCGAGAAAATCTCAAAACCAAGCAATAAAACCCATTCAACTTGATAAAAAAAGTGCAGATTTTTTGGAAAATAAAATCACCGAAATTGAAGATAAAGATCTTGCCGAAACGCTACGAAAATTGGGAAAGGAAATTTTTAAAAAATGCTAAAGGCAGCGTTTGAAAAATAAGATTTAGGCAAGGCGCCATTATCGGCGCTTTGCAGCAGAATTTGACGAAACCTGGTTAGCGCTAGCACCAGCTACATTCACGCGGCCAGGATTTTCTTCTGTAGAATTTTCTGCTAATTGAGGATTGTCGCCATCTAAAGATCCATCTTCAACCTCGCCTTCATCAAACCGCTGATTTACTCCGCCGCCAGCATTTGCCATCGGTTGCAACGCAGCATTTGCGGGAGGAAATGGAAATAGAAATGGAGGTGGAAACGGAAATGGAGGTGGAAACGGAAATGGAGGTGGAAATGGAAATGGTGGATAAAAACTTTGCTCTGGTGGATAAAAACTTGGTTGCATAGAAAATCCACAAGCTACTGGATGCCTGACCACATATTGCGGCTGATAAGGCAAATGCCCAAAAGGATAAGGTGGTATGTATGCTGGAGCTGGAGCTGGAGCTGGAGCTAGTGCTGGAGCTAGTGCTAGTGCTGGAGCTATCGCCCGAAATACTCCATTCGTCGCAAAATCTTCAGCTTCTTGAGACAAAGGATTATTTTCAGCTTTTTCGTCATCTCTTTTAGCCACTCTAACTCGTCTAACTTCCTTAAGACTTCTAGATTTTTTAACCGCCTTAGCTGCATCAATAAATGCTTCATCCTCCAAATCTTTCTTAACAATATTAGGGAGCGTCCATAACTCCGTGTCAAATTCCAATTTTAGGCTAAATCCAACTTCAGCCTGCCTGCAAAAAATATATCTAATTGCCCAACAATCAAACTCC
>Ga0209550_10006941_pt1 | contig 10509 bp, 11 predicted proteins | sample LauGreSuBDMM15SN_2_FD_187567 | JGI IMG/M metagenome (GOLD analysis project Ga0209550, IMG submission 187567) | Freshwater lake microbial communities from Lake Michigan, USA - Su13.BD.MM15.SN (SPAdes) (version 5) | ecosystem: Environmental > Aquatic > Freshwater > Lake | place: Lake Michigan... | reverse complement strand
TACATCGGAGCCACGGTGATGTTGCCAGCGCCAGAACCGTTCAAGGTCACGTCAGCAGCAGCGACAAACTGGAACAGCGAACCAGTGGACTCACGGGTCTGTGGGTTCACAGCGGAGGAATCAGCCACCGTGAACACATCGCCAATCTTCACGGTGCCTCCTGCACCAGCGCCGGTGATGGCAATGGTCGTAGCACCTTCAGCGGTCACAGCAGCAGACAAGGTGCCGCCAGTAGCGGTACGCGAGCCGGTGGTGAACTGCTTGATTGACTGAGACATGTTGATCTCGTCGTAGCCCAACACGCCAGTGCCCATCATGCCGTTCTTGAACTGCTTGCTGATGGTGTCGGTGGGGTTGAACAGACCTTTCATGCCTTCAACCAAACCAGCGTTGGCCGCAGGGTTGACGGTGGCGTAGCGAGGCGACATCACAGCGGCGTTCTCGTTGAGCTTCTGCTGGGCTTGCAACAGAACCAGCGAGGTGCTTGGTGTGGTGCCAGGAGTGCCGACGGTGTTGCCGATGGACTTGTAGCTGTTTGCCACATCAGCGTCGATGCTGGAGGCCAACTGGCTGATACGTGGCTTGAGCACACGCTCTGCGAAGTCGTCCAACTGCATGGTCAACTCAGCGGAGGTGAAGTTCACGCCGATGTGCTTCTGCGAAGACACAGTCAGGGTGGTGAACTGCTCGTTGTCGTCTTGCACTTGCAGGGCGGCACCGTCAGTCACCAGAGCGCGGTCGGGCAGACGGATACGCAGGGTAGAACCAATCTTGGCACCTTCAACAGCAAAGCTGTCGTCGTACTGACGGTTCACGTTACGGGTGATCACAAGGTTGTTCTCCAGAATTTCCAGAGCTTTCCGTGTGATCATGTCAATGGTAAGAATGCTATTCGCCATGATGCGATTCCTTTAAAAATTTAGCGGTTAAGTTGTGCTTGCAGCTTCTTCATCTGTCGGGCACGTTCAGCTTCAATCCATTCCGATGTACTCATGGCCTTCACAGAGCGAGGGTCAGTCGTGTCGTAAGACGGGTTGCCGCTGGTCCGTGCTGTCACAGGTGTGATCGGCGCAGGCGCAGACGTAGTTGGTTTCACGGTAGGATTGGAGCCAATCTTGGCCTCAATCTTTCCAATCTCTCGGGCCTGCATGAGAGGTGACAAGCGGGAAATGCGATCAGCTTCTTTCGGGTTGCTGCCCAGCCAATAGGCTAGGTCCGGCCCCATGTCAGATGCCTTGATTGTCTCGGCCATCGCGTCTGTGACTCGAAGCTGTGGGTTGTAGGCGACTTGTTCAAAGTCGTCGTACTTGGCCCTGGCTTCTTCCTCACGGTCGTGATATGCCTCGTTAACCGCAGATTGCTGTTTCTGGTAGTCACGCTGCGCGATCATTTCTTCGGCTTTTCTGACAGCCAGCGCTTCCGCGTAGGCATCAGCAGACTCGAAATTCTCGATAGGCGGGACTTCCGTCCTAACCACGGGTTGGGTGGTTCTAGCTTGCTGCTCACGTTCCCATTTGCGCTGCTCCCTAGCAAGGCGCTTACTGATCATCGCGTCGATTTCGGCCTGGGAAAATTTCTTTTCCTCGGGCGTTTCGACTTGACTATCAGCTACTTCCGGCGCGATCTGTGCAGTGTCCGTGGTGGCCGTCACCTCGGCTGCTGGCGCGGTGTCAACTACCGCTAAGTTTTCTTCGTTCATGGTGTTTCGTTAGAAACCTCGGTCTACTGGGCCGATACAGTTTAAACTTTTTCAAGTGCTTCAATTCTAGCCGTAAGTGAATCAATTGTGTCAAGTGCTTTTTGCAATGACATAACAACAACAGCTAAAACTGATCTGTCGTAATAACCCCAAGGTTTAGAAACATCGGTGTCATTTCCATCTTTATCTTTATACTTTTCAGGCGTAGGCGCAGCTTCTTCGCCAATTGCTTCATGCACATTTTGAGCATAAAAACCTAATTGTCTATCTGCGCCAAAAGTTTCTTTCTTTTCATCGTTATAAAACCAATAGCCTGGTTTTAATTTCTGAAGCATTGCATCAGGATTAGTTGGAACTCCATCTTTTATTTTCCAAGTTTCATCTGATACAGAAGATATAACACCAGAAGCATTAAAAGTGGCTGCACCAGCACCATAAGCAGACATACTTATAATTGATGCTGAGTCTATACGCATTGCCTCAGTTGGTGATGACCCTCGATAAAATACTAATCCTCCACCACTAACTGCTTGAATTTGTCCAGTTTCTGTGCCGCCAAACTGAAAAGCAAGACTACCGGGGTTTGATGTTCTGTTTAAGGATAATGTTGAGCCGCCAACTGATGATTGGTCAATAATAGCAGTGCCACCTACAACCATGAACTTTACAGTAGGGGAGGCAATACCAATACCAATCCGATCATTCGTCGCATCGGTACAGAACAAATTGGCATCTGTATCGCCTTCTATTCGTACATTAAACACAGCGCCAATGTCGTTTATTACAAGGTTGCTTGTGCCGATAATCATCTTTTCCGTCAACGCACCAGACGATGCAGTCTCAAAGTGAATCTGGCCCTGCTCAGTAGTTGAGGTGGGGCTGAGAATGGAACCGTGAATCAGTGCATACTGCTGCTTATTGCCTGCCGAATCTTGGCCGTTGAACTCAATCTCGCCAATTGTGTCGGACGCTGCTGGAGTGGCTGAGTTGCGATACAGGTCAAGCAGTGGGCCAGCCGTTGCCCCAGCGTCTGTTGATGTTAGCGTTAAACCTAACCCTTCAATAGCTTTACCAGCAGTTAAATTATTAACGCTAACTTGTTTAGTTACGCCACCCTGAACAATTGGCAATACTTCCGTACCCGCTAAAGGTACGGTTGATGCCGGTAGTGCTGAGATTTTGGTGTCTGCCATGATGCTTTCCTTTACATAATCTCAAGGTTAAAAACTTGCAAATCTGCGCCGTTTTCAGTGTACAAATTCAATGATGCCTGAGTTGTGTCTGCTGGCGGCACAAAGTACAACATGAACGGTGCCCAAACTGTTCCTTGGTTAAACCCGGATTCAGCGCCGCTGTACAGATCAATTTGCGCGTCAATCCCAGAGGCACTTCCAGCAAAATCAAAATAATTTATTCTGATTTTGATAATTGATGAAGAACCGCCAGTTTTTGCGTACCCTTTTAGAAGATACGGACGCTGTGGTTGAACACCAAACAATGTTGACGTTGCTTGCAAGGTAATTCCACCGCCTGTCGCGGTCAATCTTAATGCTGCGCTGACAGCAAGACCTTCAATCGTCGGCAAGCCAACTGTATATCTACCCCAGCTTGGACTGCCAGCAGATATTGCAAAAGTAAAACCACCGCTGGAAGCGTTACCGTTTACGCCGTAAGCGGTGATCGTTGTGTTTGCAAGATCGACTTCATCAATTAAACGGTTGTCCTTCTCGTCAATCTTTACAGACTCAACACGTGGAAATGGGTCAGCACCGCTGTGTTCGGTATACCAGCAATTTTTGAACACGCTGCGGCAACCAATTACCAATGGCTTGTATGTAGCCCCTTGCGTCATGTTGGCATCGCCAAACTCAACATTGTCGAAGTTGACGATAAATGCTTCACTCACTGAGGTTGTCACGCCGCCGCTATCAACAACTCGTAAAACTGGCTGCGTGGACGATGTTCCGTATCCACGACGAAGAAATGAATCACTCACAGTCAACTCACCGTCTGCGCTGTCCAGAATTCTAAAAAACGTGTTGCTGTCGTTGTTTAAACCCCAATTTGCATCATTACAAATACGGACAAAAGCACGTTCACTAATTTTTATTGGGCTTCTCGATTCCATGAGCGTGCCCATAATATTGAGAGTTGCAAGTTCCGCAGAACAGAGTTCACCCGATGTTGATTCAATGTTCAATACTGAGCCGCCAACAATAGTCAACTCGCCTTGCTTGAGCCGAAGTGCTGATAGGTTGCCTTCATTGGTGGTAGACGATACTGCCCATTGAGCGTTTGAAGGGTTAAGCACAGGCTGTATGAAGGACAGTTTGCCGTTGGGCTGGCGCATGTATACGCATGTAATAGAGTCGCTGATCTGCAAGTTTGTAACAAAACTTTCGGACAGCGGCGCGTTTACTGCCTCACCATCAGGCAATACAACGGGCGGTGAAAAAGGTGGAATGACTGCTTGCGATGGAAGCGCACCAATACAGAAACCAATCACGCATCCGCTGATGATGATGTCTTGAAAATTCATAAAACCTGGATAATACGTTGCCACATCGTTTGTAAACCAATGCAAGCCGCATTCGTAGGCTTCGCTTTGATTGCCACCCAAGGTCAAACCACGTATTTTGTTGCCACCAGCTTTGCACTGAATAATTGAGGTTCCGCTACCAATTCCGCTAACTGTGGTTCCATAAAAATCATAGGTAGAACCGTTGCGGTTGCCCGTGCGTCCGATTGTAATTTGAGTGACTTTATAGTCACCGGGTGGAAACTTCAAGTATTTAGGACGCCCGCTTTCGGTGTAATCTAATGCGTTCTGTATGGAAGTGGTCATATCCAAAACCGTATTGGTTTTGGCGGCCTGAATCTCTGCGTCTGTCATGAAGTCAAACACGCTGACAAACTCTTGCAGCTTGTCGTGGACTGTTCTGCCATATGTGTTTGGGATTACACCAGCTTGGTTTGCTTGGTGATAGCCAACTAGCGCATCGCCTTTTGCTACATCTGTTTCATCTGCAAGGTCTGTTTTAAAATTGTCCAGCATAATCTCACTAAAAGCGCCGAACACATTGTCATACGTCCCCAAAGTAACTTCAGTTGCTGTTTTTAATACAAACTTGTAAAATAGATTTTCAGTAAGCCATATCTCGCCGCTTGGCACTCGCCCCGCTGCATCCAAAACAATCGGGTTTGTGTGGGCTGTAAAACCTGAACTTGATGTGTACGTAGCTTCCGGTGTAGTTGTGCCTGCCAAATAAGTGTAGATTTTGCCGCCAGTAAGCACATTGCCACTGTTGTCAAAAAACTGGGCCGCAGCGCCGCCCAAAAGAGAAAAATTGACTGACATGCGTTACTCCAACAAAATCAAGCCGCCGTCCTCTTGAACGAGGTTGTCGGAAGACTCGGTAAGAAGGTTGCTCTGGGCCTGTTCGCTCCCACGCCCGCCAAACAGCGAGATGATGCCACCCAGCCCAATGCCGACAGCGTTGCGGAAGGCTACACCGAAGCTCATTGCTTATTGATCGGTTTGGCGTAAGCAGTGCCGTCGGTGCTGCCGATCCGGATCACGCTGACGCGCCAAGGAGCGCCGCTGGTGTTCAGGGGCACCACAAACGGGATGGGTGTGAAGGATGGAATCGGGGTGCTGGCGCTGGTAGCCACGGCCCCAACACCTACCTGAACGTAGCAGGGCACTTCAGACCACACCACCACACCTTGAGGGCCAGCGCCCCATGCAGTCGTGTTGCCCGCAGAGGCACCGGCAGTTGCGGAGTAAGCAGGAAAATCCGCTTGGCTCATTGGGTTGAGGAGTTCCATGATGTGTCCTTATGCCAGGAATTTGAGCTTATACAGAGTTCTCAAATATATCTCAACGATATTATCGATCAACTGCTGCAACGTAGAGTCTTCTTTTTTTGCCACCTTGTAGCGCATCTCCTCAACCTCGGCCAGCGATGCCTCAAGGAACTCGGTGATGTTGGTCGTCTTCTTGGCCGAATGCAAGGTGATGGGGCCAATCAGCCCGTGACGGCCTTGGTAAGTCTCGGCAAAGTCGTCAGCCGCGCCAATGATGCGATCATAGAAGATGTTGAGCGCTTGGTGCTTGGAGTAGCTGCGCGTGTTCAGATGCACCGAGTGGGCCACATCTCGGGCCAAGAACAAGAGGCCCATAAAGTCTGCGGCGGTGCTCATTGCATGGCTCCTTCAGGCGGCATCATCTCGGGCGGCATAATCTGGGGCTGCTCCATCATCTCGGGCGGCGGCTCCATTGGCATCTGCGAGATCATGTCATTGCTCTCCATCGCCGCTGCAACCACGCCCATAGCGATGTCTTGAATCTGCTGCTCGGTCATGCCCGCTTGGACGGCGCTGATGCGCTTAGTCTCAGCCTCAAACGCCTTGATCTGCGCCTCATAGTCAGCGCGGCGTTGGTCTTGGGCCTCCATCGACTGCTGCACGTTCTGAAGCATCCCAGACATTTGCTGCATCTCTTGGTTCATGGCCTCCATCTGCTGCTTGGCCGCAGCCAGAGCCGGATTGTCCTCGTCGTCGCCCAAGATTGCCGGGTCGATGACTTTGGCAAACCGCTGGGACATCTCCTGGGCACCCGGCCAGTCCATGTTCTTGATGAACAGGTCGCCAGCAACTTTCCACAGGTCTGGGTTGCCTTGTAGCAACTGGGCCATTGCTTCCAGCGACTCTTGGCGCTTGGTGGCAAAGCCGGGCCCGGTGATGACCATAACATCGTACTTGCCGACGCCAGGGTTGTAGATTTTCTCAATGACGATGCCCTGCTCGTTCCTGATCTTCTTGACGGGCTCGGGCTGCATCGGGTTAATCTTGATCATCTTGGACTCGCCGTCCTCGCCCACGATCCGGGCGATGCGCTCGGTGTCGTAGATTTTGGGGATCAAGTCAATCAGTTGCCGCCCGATGTAGCGGATGAACCGGGCGTAGTTGTCCACGTAGTGGTACGTGCCGGTGTCCGACTCTTTTTGCCGCGCTAGGATAGCCCTGCCACTGCGCTCGTTCGATGTCATGCCCAGCGCAGCGTTGTACTGGCCGGTGGACGCTTTGATATCGTCAGACGCGCCAGCCTTGGCTTGCAGCAGGCCGCTAGAGGCCATTGGTGGCTGGGCCCGCTGGGGTAGTGGCAGCGCGTTGCCTGCGCCGTCTGTAACGTCCGGGTTGACCTCCAGATACGGCCAGTTGGTCGTGTTGGCCGTCTTCCACTGGGTCTCGTAGCCCTCAAACTGACCACCGTAGCCGATGAACGGAGCCTTGGGGGCCAGCGCCAGCATCTCAGCCTCTTGGCTGACCCAGTAGTTGTACATGCGCTGCGCGTCCTTGGCGTTACGCACGATGCCGCTGACGTACAAGCGGCCCTCAACCTCGAACTCGTTGCCCACGCAGCGGATCACGGGAATGTGTGCGCCTGCCCAGTCGGAGCGCTCCAGAATCTCGTAGCCGTTGATCTTGAGCCACTTGACCTTCTTGCGGTCGGCCTTGCGCGACTTGACCGGCTTGCCAAACATGCCCTTGAGCATCTTGTCCTCGGGCGTGCCCGCGAACGCGGTCTGGTTGCCGGGGTACAGATTGAGCGTTTGCTTTTCGTAGTCAACGTAGAAATACTCGGCAATCCGCACCGTGTTCTCGTTCATCCACTGACTGAGCCCTTGGTCGCCCACACCCAGCGTCTGCATCGTTGACAGGGGCGCGGCGTCCGGGTACTGGCGCTCGTACTCGTCAAGGGGGATGTCTTCGGTGATAAAGCACCAGTTGGCATCTGAGCCGCACGGGTCTTGAATCAACGGGTCCATGTAGACCGAGAAGCTGTTGCGGATGCGCCCAATCTTGATGTCTTGATTGAACGTGTTGTCGTCGCAATATTCGGTCAGGATGCGGGCGTAGCCCTCACCGTAGGACACTTGGTTCTCGCAGGCCGTGTCATAGGCAACGTCAGCGTCCGACATGTACTCAATGTGCCGGATCATGCCGTTGAAGATCGTCGCCACCTCAACGTCAGCGCCATCGTCTGCCGGTATGACCTTGGGCTGCGGCCTGTTTTGCCGCTGCTCGTTGGTCACTTGATGAACGTGCTGGGGCAGCTTGTTGACCGTCAGGCACGGGCGGGCGTTAATGGTCTGGCCCTGCACCGCGCCGCGAGTTGCCAGCACATCGGCGGGCCACTGCCACTGGTTGTCGGGCGAGCCGCCGTAGAACCGCAGGTCGTCTAGCTCGTCCTCACGCGACTCAGACAACGCAGAAATCGCCATGTCAAGGCGACTGCGTGCCGTCGATAGCACCTCGGAGTCGCTTTGGTCCTTGGCCGAGCCGCCGTCGCTGACTGCGCCAGCAGCGGCAATTCCTGTGTAGTCTTGGGGCATGATTACTTGATCTTGCCCAGAACCTTGGCAACCGTCGCCTTGACGTTGACGCTGCCGTCGTTCTTGCCGCTGTATGACGCCATGTGAGCGTTGGTCGGCGTGTTGCGGGCAGGCATACCGCCGCCAACAATCTTTGGCTCACGGCTGTTGAGCTTGCTGATGGGTTCGAGGATTTTGCTCATTTTTTGACTTTCTTTGCCGTCTTGGCAGAATTGATAAAGTCTTGCTTGGTCGGCGCTGCTTTGCTGCCAACTTTGTTCATCTTCTCGCCAGAGCCTGCCTTGATGCGGGCTTGCTTGGCGTTGATGTTTGCGTAAAGACCGGGTTTAGTAGCCATGATCAGCACTTCCATCGTTTAAGGGCCGCTTTGGCCCGTTCACCATCTTTGGCTTTCGCCGCGACGGCACCCATGCGTGAGCAGAAACTGTCTTTGCGTGCCTGATCAGCCTTGGTCTTGGGGTTTGGGGCTGGCGGCTTCAAGTTAGAACCCGTGGCGGCGTTGTACTTCTCGCGGCCCTTGGCTGTCAAGCCCGCGCCCTTGCTGACGGGTAGCTTCTCGCCCCGTCCAACGCTAAGAGACACACCCTTTTTTGCCATTTACGACCCCATCCAAGATGTCGATGCAGCGCCATTCTGGGCGTTGCGCCGGGTAATTATGCGGTCATTGTACTCTCGATGTGCAACCGGAAACGCAAAGGTCACGGCCAGCGCGTCTGCCGCATCAGGCGATGATAGTCCTCGTGCTCTCATTTCCTTCTTGCCCTCAAGGTAGATGGTTCCCGCCGAGTTCGGCTTCTTCATGGGACCAGTCAGGTCAGTTTTAAGCTGCCTGTCCGCAGAAAGTGACGCTGTTTTCAGCCACTCCCGCATCGCGCCCCACATCTCAGCCCGCTTGTTACCCCACATCACGGGGTTCTTGGCCTTCCAGCCGAAGTTCACACCGCGCACTTTGTACCGCTGCTCGGTCAACCTGTCAAGTATGCCGTATCCGAGGCCACCCTCGTCAATCACGGTCAGCGTGGGCTTGAACTCCTCGATGGCGTCAATCACGTTACCCACGGTGGTCATGGTGTCGTCGCCCTTAAACCTGCGGATCGCTATGATGTCCCGCCCCTGGCGCACCACCATGACCGTGGAGTCCATGCCGCCCCGTGCAGGGTCAACCCCGAGCACGATAGGTGCTGTCATGTCCTTGTGCTTGGGCCGTTTCATGGCGTCATCGACCACCGAGGGCATGATGAACTGGTCATCCCCGCTCTTGGGAAAGTCCCCATATACCTCGACACGGGCCTCGTCCGAGTCCTCGCCGTACTCCGCGATGATCTGCTCGTAGATCGACTTGTCGGTGCCTTCTACCGTGCGGGCGTCGATCTTGCGGCTTGTCCAAAACTGCCGCTTGCCCCCGTCGATGGCCTCGTAGAAATACCCCGTGTTGCGCCGACCGTTGGAGAACGCCAGCCAGTACCGATCCAAGATGTTCTCGGTAAAGAACCCCGCTGCCACGCTCCATATGCTGTCCGGGATACCCGACGCCTCGTCGAAGATCACCATCATGCCGTCCATGTTGTGGACACCGGCATAGGCGTCTGGGTTCTCCTCGCTCCAGAGCTTGCCTTCAGCACCCCAGTACCGGGTGCCTTTCCTCAAGTCACGCTCAACCAGATCAGTCAGCCACGCAGCCGGTGCCAGCTTGGTGGCGCTCGGCTCCCACCAGTGCGCGTTGATGCTCATGGTGGCCCACTTAGTCAACTCACCCCAGGTGACAGTGCGCAACTGTGTCTCGCTGTTGGCTGAGACCACGACAGACGAGCCAATGCGAGTGGACAGCATCCACAGAATCAACCAGCTAACCAGTGCCGATTTCCCTACCCCACGGCCAGAGGACACAGCCGAGCGCAGCGCGTCGATCATCTCATCGGCACTCATGCTGCTGCGGTTGGTGCGAATAAAGTCCGCTATCTCACGAAGCACCTCCCGCTGCCACTTACGCGGCCCCTTAAACCTCTCCAGCGGCGTGTTCTTCTGCCCCCACGGGAACGCAAACAGAACAAACGTCTCCGGGTTGTCGGCAATCTGCGGCGACCACAACTGCGTCATGAGCAGTTGCTCCTCCTCGGGGCTGTACCTGATTCGCTGCATCACTGCTCCAGTTGAGGGGTTACGTCCATCACTTCAGCTTCGACGATCCGCATCTGAGCCTGCTGCAACGCCTCAGTGATCGAGATAGACCCAGCCACCTCAACCTGCTTGACCTCGCCGTAGCGCTTTTTGTTCCACGCGCCCATCAGCCACTTGCGAGTGTCAATCTTGAGCTTGGAGCGCTGCACATCCTCGATGCTGTCCTCGGCATCGGCAATCTCAAGAATCTCGCCTGCGATGAACTCGGTCCTTGACTCTTGCGCTTCCTTAAAC
>Ga0209550_10006939_pt1 | contig 10509 bp, 6 predicted proteins | sample LauGreSuBDMM15SN_2_FD_187567 | JGI IMG/M metagenome (GOLD analysis project Ga0209550, IMG submission 187567) | Freshwater lake microbial communities from Lake Michigan, USA - Su13.BD.MM15.SN (SPAdes) (version 5) | ecosystem: Environmental > Aquatic > Freshwater > Lake | place: Lake Michigan, USA... | reverse complement strand
TGCGCTCGGACCGCCGATCTGCGCTCCTCTCTCGTCGACAGCTCGAAGCTCTTCGAGCGCTCCACGTTCAAGCTCTTTGCCGAGGGCCGCGTCCTCGAGAATGATGAGGAGCCGCTGCCCGTGCCTGAAGACGGACAGCCGCTGGTCGTGCACGTTGCTCCGACGATGATCTTAGATTCACTCGATCCACTCGATCGGGCCATCCTGCTCGACGACGACGGCGGCTGCGTCGCACCCGAATCTCCCTCATCGCTAGCTCCACCTCAGCAACCGGCGGTGCCGCTCCCGCAGGAGCAGCTTCGGAAACGCCGCTGCCTCGAGCTCATGCTCCTTCTAATATGTGTGTCACTCCTCGTCGGTGCGCTGAGCGGCACTATCTTGGCGCATCGGTCGCAGCACCAGCATGAGGCTGCGACGATGAAGATGGCAATAGCGCACCAAGAGCCGCGCACAAGGCGCTCAGTGGCGGCATCGCACGCCAACGTATCTCTTGAAAGCAAGCGGATGGCCGCCGCGCTCGCGTCCGGTCGGCCTCCAAGGCTGCGCGCGCTCGCGTGGTCGCAGTCTGTCGGAAGTGAGGAGGCAAACCCGCCCACTGCTTTCTCTGTTGGCATTCCCGCACCGCCGACGGCCGAGGCCGCGACCTCCAGAGGATCATCCTTCGCATGGTCATCATCACCGCCGCCGCCGCCGCCGCCGCCGCCGCCGCTGCACGTGGCGATGCGTCCGAAGTGGCAGGTGATGGTTCTGCCCCTGATGACCGGCCTTTTGGCTCTCGTGAAGCCCATCGGGCAGAGTCTCTTCCTAACCCTCATGGCGCTCGCGCAGCGCTTGCTACCGAACGAGGGGTGCGGCCTTGTGCGCCGCTTCCTGACGAAGCGCGGGCTTGCCTTCGGAGCTGACGCAGAGGAGCTCTGCTCGGCAAAGCGCATGTGAGCTGCTGGTGATGGCGAGCGCGGTGTTCGCGCGAGCGCCATGGTAGAGTATACGGTAGTCCCATGCGAAGGATGGGTGGACATGCGTAGCCATGGGTGGACAGGTGGGTGGAGATCACCCACGCGCCATGGGTGGAGATGAGGTGGAGATCCATGGGTGGAGAGGTGATGGCAGCTCAACCCGTCTCGTGTGGATCGTATCGCCGGACCGCGCGCGGGTGCATCGACCGCGCCGCGAGTGAGTGATTTCGTACGTACCGGTATCGATGTCGTGTGGACGCGGGGCGAATGCCGGCCGCCGCGACGCGCGAGACGGGAGACCAATGCCTCACCGTGTGCCGTGTCTCCAGTGTCTGGAGTCAGGACTCTGTCTGGACGCCGGTCGGACCCGGTATCGGATGTCTGTTCACTGTTGAGATAACTGATAAGTTCAAAGTTGAGAGATGTCAGTGCGGATGCCACACAGATGACAAAGAGTATTCAGTATTGAGAACGAGACTGAAGACCGTGATGCTGTGGAGTGGTGATGAGATCGGATGATGCGGCATGTTGTATGAGGTCATGTTGAGCTTCAGCTTGCAGGTGGGACGGGCTCGCGCGCTCGGACCCGCGTCCGGTCCGCTGGCCTCTCGCTGCACGCTGCTCGCTGGCGTCCTCGGAGAAGTCGCTCGCTGACCGCTGTGTGACGAGCACGTCGGAGCGGACCACGTGAGACATGGTCCACCGAACTCATGAGCATGGCACTAACCACAATTGACAATACACACACCAAATGTTGGCGGCACAATACCCCGTCGACCTATGGCGCGTACGAGGCTTGTACGGTCCACACAGCAGAGGTCACACCCACTGCGGCCAGCTCGCATGTGCACAACGACACACTCGTAGACTTGCAGGAGTAAGTGAGACAGCGCGCGCCGGATGATGGGTGGAGTCCGCTGCACCCTCACTCCGCCGCTGCATGTATTGCCCAGCTAGCATCGCATCGGACACAACATGCCGCCATGCCATGTTATGCCATGTTATGCCGTGGTGGCTGAGCGCATCGCCTGCAGTCGGCCGCACGCGCCACGCGTTGGGCAGCAGTCGGGGCGGGCTACCAGCGTGATGCCCCATTGGGATTCACGAGCGGCCTACACGGCAAAGCCGCTCGCGTTGGGCATCGTGCGAAGCGCGGGAGGCGCAGGAGCGCCGCCCACGGCTTCCCACAGCTTGGTGATCCAGCCGAATATCCGCTCGTGTCGCTGGGCGCGCTCGAGCATGCGCTCGGCGAAGTGGCGCTCGGCACGCGTGTACTGGAGATTGCGCAGCACCGAGGTGGCCGCCTTCCAGTTCCACTTGAGCGTCTCCTCGCGCCCAGCCTCGCCCATCTTCGTACGCAGCTTTTTGTCGTTGAGAAGCGTGCGCACGCGCGCGGTGAACTCGTCGACGTCGCCGGGTGTGAACAGGTACCCGTTCTCGCCGTCGCGCACCAGGTTGGGGATGCCACCGGCGCGCGCGCCCACGGGCGGCACCTGGCTCGCCATCGCCTCGAGCACTACAAATCCGAGCGTCTCCGATTCGGAGGGCATCACGAAGACGTCAGCGGCCGCATAGGCGCGAGAGAGCGCCTCGCCCGTGAGCAAGCCCATGAACTTAACGTCCATGCCCTTGAAGTGCGCGCGCAGCATGGGCTCGGCGGGGCCCGAGCCCACAATCGCGAGTCGCGCCTCTGGGATGCGCTCCAGCACACCCTTGATCAGCTGGATGTTTTTCTCCTCGCCCAGCCGGCCGACGTAGAGAAGCAACGGGCGGCCTGGCTGGTTGTCTGAGAGCGCGGCGCGCATCGCGGCATTGGAGGCGTTGTACGAGGGCGCGAAGACCTCCGTATCGATCCCCTTGCGCCACACCTCCACGTTCTTACAGCCGAGCGCCGTGAGCTGTTGCTGCAGCTCCGGCGACGTCGCAAGCGTCAGGTCGGCGTAGTTGAGCGCCAGCGGAAGGTACCACTCGGCGAGCTTGACGCAGAACTGGCGCAGCCCGGGAATTTTGACGTACTGCGACGCATAGTTGGGTAGGTGTGTGTGGTAAGAGATCACCAGCGGCACGTTGAGCAGCCGCGCGTAGATGATCGCGGGCACGACAAAGAAGCCAGGAGCCACGCCGTGGATCAGGTCGGGCTTGCGGTCGCGCAGACGCCGGAAGGCCTCGAGCCCTAAGTCGAGCGTGAGCTGCACCTGCTTGTAGAGCGGAAGCCGGAAGCCCTTGATGTACGTGATAGGCATGCCCAGGAAGTTATTCGGCCGCTCGGGTGTGTCGTCCGGCGTGATCACCTCAGCATCGTCGCCACCTGCCTTGAGGAAGCGCAGCATCTCCTTGAAGCGGTTGGAGTAGCCGCTGACGTGCGTGAACGGCGTCGGCTCGACGAGCAGCGCAATCCTGCGGCGCGGGTGCTGCTCGAGCGGTGGGATATCTGTCACCGGGTCCTCCACCTTTTTCCCACGGCCGAGCAGGAACATCGGCTCCTGCGCGACGCGCAAGGCCATTGGCCGGCTGACGAGTCCACTGTCGGCCCGTGCATGAGCACCGAAGCTGTACCCGCAGATGCTCGGGACCTGCGTCACCAAGACCAAGAGTACGAAACGCCGCGGCATTTGGGCAAAGCGGCGAGTGGAGGCCCGCCCCGTGGTTTGCATCCCAAAATGATCTCAAGCGAATCATCAGGGAGTTGAAGTCTCATTCACGATCAGTTTCGTCGCGGTTCCCACACCGTCGACTCATTAAAGGACGGCACCGCACCCCTTTTGCGCTCAACACTGGTGGGTCAACACAACTACAAGATCTGAGTTCTCGCTCGCAGATGAATTATTTCATTGTGTTGAAATATGAGGAACAGGAAGCGTACAGACGGGTTGCAAACGAGGTCATCCCATGCCTGTGCGAAGTTCTTTTCTTACTTAGACCATGAACTTCATCGAGCAGATACCGGCGCTTGGTGGGACACATCGTTCTCGGTACATGTCAACATGGGTGACACTCAGGTACAAACATATAGTCTCGATGTACATGTAGGAAGCTAGGAAGGGTGCCACAGTACGGCACGTTGCATTGTCCAACGCCGTGGCCGCGGCCGCCCGTCATACTTGACCCGGCCGAGGGTGATGTGGGCGAGGACGAGCTCTAGAGCTAGTCAGCTAGATGAGTGGATGGCGCTGCCACACCTGCAGATGCTCCCCGCGTGTAGATGCTCCCCCCACACGCGTGTCGCATTGCGGCGCCGCCGCCGCCGCCGCCGCACTCATTCGGGCAACGGGATCGGCGCGATGAGCGGGTTGAGCTGCATCATGTAGGTGATCACCCACATGAGCCAGCAGCATATTACAGTCAGCCAGATCAGCAGCGTTGAAAGCGACTGGTCCTGCTTGCAGGCTGGCACGAAGAAGCTGATGATTGTGACGCCGACGCCGATCGAGCCGTAGATCAGGGTACCCGTCATGATAGCTTCTGACATCTGCGTACGCACGCGCATGAGCGAGGCCAAGCAAGTGTGAGCGCAGCTCCGACAGGCGGATTCTCGCAAGCACGGCGACGCACGCAGGTAGTGCGCAGGGCCGCTGCTCGCGCGCTTCGTGGCGAAACGGCGGCTCCGCTGGACGGCTCTGCCAGGCTTACGTTTAGGTTGCTATGGGCTGCGGGCACGCTGAGCCCGCGGCGACCTCTCTGTGTACGAGGAGCGGCCTAGGCGAGTTTGCGGACTTGTTTGTGGTGGGACAGCTTTCGGTGGTGTGAACGAAGAGTGCCAGAAACTCTTTACTAGAACCTTTTCGAAGTTCAATTGAAATACAACATTTTCTTAATGAGAATCCTTGAAGCGGATGGCGTCGTCGCCGTCTGACTCTGACTCCGACGCCGAGGAGGCGGCGAGATTCGCGGCGATGGCATCCTGCGTCATGTCGGCCGCGGAAGTTCTCGCCAGTGCGCCACCGTCGAAGCGCAAGCCACCGCCGCCACAGCCCAAACCGCCGCGAGCCACTCGCGGGAACGCCTCGGACGGCGAGGACCATGGCGACGACGACGATGAGACCGAGGACGCTGCAACAACAGCTCCGCCGACGTCGCACAATCGTCTATTTAGCAAGCTTGCGGGTGAGCGGCTGCATGCCCTGCTCGCCAAAACGTTTGAGAGTCGTTTGGCGGAGGGCGTGTGGGGCCCGAGTGGGCGCAGCAAGGGCACAGCAAGGGCACAGCTGCGCATCTTCCCAGGCAGCAGCGTCACGCAGCCGACGCTGTGGCCGCCCGCTGCGGACGTCTGCCATGGCAGCGAGCAAGTGGCGCTTGATTCTGCTGCGCGGGCGCTCATGACGACGGCAACGGCCAGCGTCTCCGCAGCGGATGGCGCGGTAGGGTGCACCGAGGCGACGGCGCGCAAGGCCGAGCGACAAGCGTTGCGGAAGGCGCAGAAGAAGGCCGAGAAGAAGGCGCAGCGCAAGGCCGGACGTAAGGCAGCGCGTAAAGCCGAGCGCCAGAGATTGGACTGTGGAGTACAACCCGTGGATCCTGCTGGCTGAGTCCGCACCGATCGGTGTGAATCGGTGTGAATTGGTGTGAAGCCGCCGGCCGTGGAGCGCGGTCGGCCAGGGCGCACTCGTGAGGCGTGTGACCTGAGTCCGCACCGATCGGTGTGAAGCCGCCGCCGGCGCCCGGGCGCACTCTGAAGCGTGCGACCTTGACGACAGACATGTAGCTTGTGCGCGCTGCGGCCTAGGGGGGCCTTGGGCCACAGGGGTAACACAGGGGGCGGCGTTGGCGAGCGGTCGCGTGGCGCCGGCCACCCACGGTGGTTCCTGGCTTATAATTAGTTTCTAGGATGTTGATAGCGGAACGGGGGGAAATCGAATATCGCGCGTTCGATTGAATATGGGCCAATATCGCGCGTGCGACGCTCTGCACACACGATACACACCGCCGCTCCGCGGGCGCCGGGCGAGCGCGGGACGTACGCGGGACGCGGGACCGCGGACACGCGACCGATGCGATCACCGTGCAGCGTTGCTGTGTGTACACGCCGCTGCTCGAAGCTCGTAGTCACTAGTCTCGACGCCGCACATGCGCGTCGCGTCCATCCAAGTCAAGTCGAGTCAAGTCAAGTCGCGTCCATCCAGGGAATTCTGAACTCTCTTTGAACCGCGCGCGCCTTGGCGGCTTGCTCACCGGGACGGCGCCATTGGCGGCATGCGCGACTTGGCGGGCCGTGTCGCGCGTTCGGAGCCCTGTTCGGAGCCCGCGGCCGACGGAGCGGCCGCCGCGAGCTGAGGGCGGAGCGGGCCAGCGCGTGGGCTCGTCTCGGCGCCTCGCCTCGGGCTGGCGCCGCGGGCTGCGGGGGGCTGATAGATGGGCTGTGGCGCCAAATAGGTCTCCTGTGGGTGCTCGGTATGGCGCGGCGAGGACGGCACCGGTGAGCCGAAGCCTCCGCCCGCTGAGAGCGAGTGTGCGACGAGGCCCTCGCGTGTGCGTGGCGAAGCGAGCGCGAGCTTGAGGGAGTGGGATTGCTTCTGCCGGTAGCGCTCGAGCTCCTTCTGAAGCCCCTCCATGCGAGCCTCGGCGTCATTCATGCGCTTCTGCTGCAGGTTGCCTTTCCTCGTCAGCTCGGCCACCTGCGCCTTGAGCGCCTCCGCTTCCTTTTGCGAGTCGCGCATCTCTCTCTGCACGGTGAGCGGTCGGTTCTTGACGGCGGCCACGGAGGCCTCCTGCATCTCCCTCACCTGCGCCTCGAGTGCGTCGATGCGCTCCTTGGCATGCTCGGCCTCGGAGATGCGCGCGTCCTCAATCTCCTCCACCCGCGCACTCGCGTGCCTCTCCGCCCTCTGCGCCGCCTCGGCCTGCGCGCGCGCCTGGCGGAGCTCCTGCACGCTCGCCGCGAGCGCCTGGCGGAGCTCATGTGACTCGGACGCGCCTTTCTCGAGCCCATCCTCCACTAAGTTGAGCTTCGTGCGCAGCTCCTTGAGCTGCCGCTGCGCACCCGTCAGCTCCGCGCGCGCCTCCCTCTCCGCCGCCGCCGCCGCAGCGAGTGCCGCGTCCGCCATGCGCGACCTGGTGGCCTGGGCGTCTGCCTGGGCCGCCGCGAGCTGCTGCGTGAGGCGAGATCGCTCCTCCCGCCAGTCGAGGGACGCCTGGTGCGCTGCCCCAAGCTGTGCCTCGCGATCGAGCAGCTCACGCTGCAGTGCGATGATCCGCGACTGGCGCTGCTCGCCCGCGTCGAATGTCCGTGCCTCGCCCGTCGTCGCCGCGTCCATGGGCAGCAGGTCCCTGGAGCCCGCCACGCGGCTCGAGTCCGAGTGGTCGACCACGAGTGAAACGGCTTGCCAGCGACGGAGCGCTGGCCCAATCCTTGCATGCATGCGTAGCATGAGCAGCGCCTGGAAGCGGTTCGCGCGCAAGCGCTTCTGTGCCTCGCTGAGCTGCTGCACCTTGCCACGCATCCCGTCGAGCTTGCTGGTCAGCTGCTGGCGCTCGGAGATGCTTTCGCTCAGCGACTTGCGGAGCTGCTTGATCTCAAACTCAAGATGCACCTTCTCGTCCGCCTTGGCGCCGTGGTGGTGGGCTGCTGCTGCTGCTGCTGCTGGGGCTGCTCCTCGGGCGGCTGGGGCTGCTGCCCCGCCACTGCTGGCTGGCCGGCTGGCCGGCTGGCTCTTCGGCGGGCTCGACCCGTCGCCGCCGGCGCGCCCCGGACTTGCGCTACGTGCCGGTACGTCCTGCTGCTGCTGCTGTGGCTGCGACGAGGCGCTGACCGCCGCGGCGGCGGCCACCTCGCGCTTGGCCTTCTCGCGCTCCTTGCCCATCTCGATTCGGAGCGCTGCCACGCGCTCCTCGGCCATCGTCGCACGCCGCTCGTGCCCCTTGATCCGCTTGTGCGCGTCGAGCAGCTCCGCCCGCGTGCGCTCGAGCTCCGCGCCTTGCTCGGCGAGCTCGCGCTCCATGAGGGTGGGTTTTTGGATCATTTTCTTGGCGGAGGCGAGCTCGGCCGTCTTCGTGGCGAGGGCCTCCTTCAGATGCTCGCGCGTGCGGTGCGCCTGCGCCTTGGCCGCCGCCTCAGCCTGCACCGCCGTCTCGCCCTCGAGCAACTGCACCATCGAGCACCACGTGCCGAAGTAGTGCACGAGCTTGTTGCGCTCCTCCATGTCGGCCTGCACCATGAGCCCGAAGAGGTGCGCGCGCTTGATCGACTCCTTGCGCTCCTCGACCAGCGCACGCTCAGCGCGCTTGTGCTCCTCGACGATCGCGTGCTCGAGCGCGTGCCGCGCCTTGGTCGCGAGTGCAAACGCCTCGTCGTGACAGATGATCTCGACCGCGACGCGCCATCGCGTGAGCAGCCGATTGACACGGAGCGCCGTGAGCATGCGCCGGAGGGCGGCGCACTGCGCATAGGCCGCGTGCAGGCCGCGCGCGCGGTCCCTCGCCAGAGGTGCCGCGGCCTCAACGGCACGAATGACCGCCGGGTGCGGCTGCGGTACCTTGGCGTTCGCTTCGGAGCCGAAGCGGGGTCTGCTCGAGCCAAACCCGAGCTCGCGCTCGCTGCCGCTGCCGCCGCCGCCGCCGCCGCCGCCGCCAACGAAGCCGCGGGCGCTGCTGGTGCTGCTCGAGCAAAAGGATCGCGCGCTTGTGTGCATCGCGCTCGTGTGCAGCTCCCTCGTTGAGCTGCTATGCATGGCCGCCGTGGACACGCCGCCGCCTACGTCGTCACCGCCGCCACCGCCGACTCGTGGCGAATGGGAGCGCCGCTGCTGGCGCGCCTCCGCACGAAGAGCTGCGCGCGTGGAGGTGACGTCGGTGTGCCCCGTGGGCGCGGCGGCGGCAGTGGGAGCAGGAGCGGGAGCGAGGGCAACACCAGAGTTGCGCGCCGAAGCGGGCGCGGGTGGGGGAGCGACGGCAATACTGGAGTAGGCGGCGGTACGCGCCGAAGCGGGTGGCAGCGTGTTCTCTTCGCGCGGTGCGAGCGCAGCGCGGTGCGGCGACTTCTCACGCGCTGCCGCAACGTGCTGCTGCTCCTGCGATGGCGTCGAGCGCTGGTACGGAGGCGAGTGGGGCTGCTCGTAGTACCAGTCTTCGACTGCGTCATCGGCGTGGTGCTTGGCACTGGGCGGCGCTTCCTCAGGGTCCACCGTCCACTGCTGTTCGCTCTCCGCCCATCCATGCTGTTCGGAGTACGTTGGTGAAGCGGCCTCAAAAGTGGCCACCGTGCGGTGGCTTTGGGGTGGCGCAGGCGAAGACGGCTTCGCGGCGCCAGGTGTGAGCCACGCGAGGCCCGATTCCAACCAGTTTGGAGTCCTGACTTCCGCCGTGAGCATCGTCTGCAATGGCACTCTGACTCGGCCTGGAGAGAGAGGTGTGCACGGAAAATTTTGAGGGCGGAGCGTTTGGGCCTGTGAACCAGGTGTGAACCACGCCCCTTAAGTAACAACTCAGTCCTACTCTCTATCCACGGTCAAACGGGAGGTCCCAGTTGGGCCACGAGTTCGCAGGGCCAGTGCGCGGCGGGCCGGGCTCCTCTGGCCGCCGATACTTGGGATTGAACGAGCCCGGCTTGAGGGTCGAGGCCGCCTGGCGCAAGCGGGATTCGAGAGCACGGCAGCTGAGCTGAGCCGCAGCCAGAGAGAGAGAGAGAGAGGGTGAGAGGGCGAGAGGGCGAGAGAGAGGAGCGTAGCTTCTCGCTCTCTTCTGGTGGAGCTTCGATTCCGCATGCCACCCACCAGCGTCGCAAGCTGTCCGTAGGCAGTGATGATGATGGTCGAGGTTTTCGGCGTCTCGAAGTCGCCATGTTCGCAAAGGTAGAGGCCCTGCATAGGGCCCAGCGCCAGCTTGCCACTCGTGACTGGAATGCTGAGCGACTTTGCAAAAGACTCTGGATCGGATGGCACATCGGCCAGGTCAAAGATCCGTTGCGCCACGAGGACGTCCTCTCTGTCAAAGCCCCGGCCCGGCCGCCACGAGTTCTGGTTTACCGTCAGCGAGCACGACATATCCTGCACGAAGATGTTGCACATGCCGTGCTGCATCTCTGTTAGCTGGCTGCCGAGCACCTCAACGACGTGGGTGGTTATGAGGTGGTAGCCACGCTTCGAGGGGGTGTAGCTCAACACCTTTTGTACGCAGCCGAGCAATGGGCGCTCCACATTGATTCGCAGCGGTTCCACCATCGCAGCGGCCGGCGCTATGAGGACTGAGAGCCACAGTGGCAGCATCCACGACGGTCGATGCATTCTGTGTCGAATGCGGTGAAAGGTTCCCCAGATCTCGGAGGTGACGAAGCGGTGCCCGAGAGCCAAACGGGACCACGAAAATGCATATGGTGAATGTGCGTCTGTATTTTCGAACACACTCGGGACACATTGGAGCGGGTTTTGTCCTCGATGAAAACAAACTAAGCTCGCGCGAAAAGCGAGCGATCGCGGTCAAGGCGCGCGCGCGCGGGCGCGCTGCCGCGCTCGACTTGTTGGAACTACTCGCTCACTTTGTGCGTACTCCTCGAGAGCACCTTCAGACCGACGCAGGCAAGCGCATCCTTGCCTCGGACCCTCCACTCCAAGCCCGTTGGCCG
>Ga0209550_10006938_pt1 | contig 10510 bp, 6 predicted proteins | sample LauGreSuBDMM15SN_2_FD_187567 | JGI IMG/M metagenome (GOLD analysis project Ga0209550, IMG submission 187567) | Freshwater lake microbial communities from Lake Michigan, USA - Su13.BD.MM15.SN (SPAdes) (version 5) | ecosystem: Environmental > Aquatic > Freshwater > Lake | place: Lake Michigan, USA... | reverse complement strand
TAAGGAGCTCTTCTGCTCCCGTTCCGAGTTACAGCACTGAGCCGCGTTCGAGGACGACACAATCAATCATTTCATCTAAATCCTTCAGCATCTGTCCGTGGACTCTCCTCAGCTGGACAGCTGCAGACGTCACAAGGGCAGATCGTGCATTCGTTCGAATACGCATGCATGATACATGTAACTCCGTCCGCGGGAAAAGCTTCAGACAGCGAGGCAGAGCAGCGCGCATTGGCAGCGCGCTTGTGCACATAGTTTAGCCAATCGAACGTCCGCCAACTCGGCATCCAGCCTTGCATCCAGCCCCACGCGTCTCCACCATGGAAAGCATGCAGGATGCACGAGTAGTAGACCTGTCTACTAGCGTCAGGTCGACCAGCGTCACATGGCGCGACTCGGCGTCTCACATCTCATGGCTGTTGCCCGACTCGGCCTTGACCGACCACGATTCGTCGCCATCGTCCTCTTCGCTGTCCGCCGAATGATCGTCCGCAATGCCCGCGAGCCTCGGTGAAATGGCCGAAGCAGCGTGGTCGCGGAGTGCCGCCTTCTTCATAGCGCGCCGAATGTGGACTGGGTCTTTGGAGAGCGGCAGCGCGGCAGCTGAGAATGGCGCAGTCGGGAGCATACCCGGTGGAGCCCACGAGGGCGACAGCGGTCCCCGCGGGGATGGAACTGGTGAACTGCCGAGGACACCCAGCGGCGGCGGCTTCATGTACTCCCAGATGCCACCAATCTGGATGCGCAAGTTGCCGTTTCCGGCTTTGGTCACACTGTAGTTGAGCTGCTTGGCATCGAGCGGGCAGGCCAGTAGCCACGCCTCGAGCTCGTCCTGCATGGTTAACAAGGGCGTGAAGCTGGACGACATGATTTTGACCTTCTCGGTTGCATGGTCGTTGCATGCACACAAACGATCGTTTCTCGTAATCTAAAGAACCAGCACAATACGTGAGCGTCTTCGTTTATTCTATCGGTTCAGAAAGTATCGGTACATTACTTTCACACAATCTGAAACTTCTGAAACTTGCACAAAAATGGTTCCAAAAAGAATCGTAGTGCGAGGTCGTGTGTCGCGAGCGGAGGCGGGCGGGCATGGCCGCCGCCTCTGCCAGGTGGACAAGAGGTGGCCAGTTGGACATAAGCAGCAAGAACCAGACCAGGAGTTTGACAGCCACACCACAGTCGAGCGCACCGTCGAGCCCGAAAACGTCGAGAGAGACACTCGATAAGAAATTCAAAGAGCTCGACGGAGACGGGAGCGGCAAGATCTCACGCAAGGAGCTTGAGTTTGCCATGCGACAGCTCTACGGCAAGCCTCTGGAGGCTAAGGTCATCGACCAAATGATGGCGGATGCCGATGAGGATGGCGATGGTGAGATCGACCCATTTGAGTTCCGGCTGATGATGCGTGCCTGCGAGAAAGCCACAGAGGATACGGCGAAGCTCAAAGAGACGATGGGCTTGTGGTACGAAATCAAGAAACGAGGTCAGGCACCCAGCAAGGAGCAGAAGGTGAGCGAAACCATGCGGCTGCGCCGCGTCGCCGCATTCACAATGCGGCAACTCAAGATCGATCAGGACCTCATGGCAGTGCTTGCGCAGCTCCCCGCTAACTTGGCAGCGCCTTTCATGTCGGCTCGATCGGCCTTGTTGGATGGCTCATCTTCCCACCGGCCTGGTGGGTCTCCACTGCCTGCTGGCGATGGTTCACCGCCTCAGAAGCAGGCACAGATCGTGGGGCGCAGCACAAGCCCGCGCAAGAAGAAAAGGGAAGGCGATCTGGAGATGGGCTCGACTTCAGACACTGTGGACAAGAAAGGGTCGTGCTTTGATGCCCTACCTTCGGCGCGGGAGGTTGGAGTATTTGCCATGGAGTTCCTCGACACGTACCTGCCTCTCCTTATCATGCTGTCGATCCCGTCCAGCATGATCTTCAACTGGAGTGCGAAGCAGCTCCGCGCCCACTTCGCCGACCCCAGTCTCGTTGCGCCTCCTCCTCCGCCTTCACAGCCAACATGGTCACAGGAAGCCAAGATTGAATTCAATACCTTTGCTCTGGCCGAGCCAGAAGCATATCTGGCAGTTGACTTAGGTGTGGCGTTCGCACTGGGCTTAGTCGCTCTCTACTGGAAGGACATGATGGACTGGTTTGAGCGCCGACGAATGCGCGGGAGCTACCAGGCGCTGGATGAGAGCGCCGAAGAGGATCATTCGGTGCTGAGCGCGCAGGAACTGAAGATGCAGTTGTACAAGGTGGCCAACAGGGTCGAAGAGCTTGAGATCAAGTTGCGCGTCAAGGTCACCATGGAGCTTGAGGCTCAGCTCGAGGCTCTGAAAGGACGACGCGCTGAACTGGAGAAGGTCATGGTCAACGCTGGAAGTGGTGATCAAAGTGCATCGTCGGCCAAGAAGAAGGCCGCTGTGAAGAGCGAGCTGGCGCAGGCGCTGTCGAACACTGCGAACGGCCTCGTGACAGTGTCAGTCTACTTTGCCGACGTCATCTCGGATGTGCAAGTACTGATGCTGCTCTACAAGTCTGGCAACACTACGTGGGGGCATATGTCTCTTTTCTTCCTTGTGGCGCAATTCGCGGTCATCTACATTCGAGTTCTCCCTTACCTTCTGACTACCTTTGGTGCGGATAGTCCCATCTATAAGGCCTATCTATGGGGTGGGTTCCCTTTCGGGTCGCTGCTGCTCGACATGATGATGTTCCTCGAGCCGTTTGGTCTTTTGGCAGTGCTGCCTCTTCCCGAGTGGCTCAAGACCTTCATTCCGGCGTACAAGGCGACTCGCGTCATCGCCGAGATCTTCATCGAAAGCTTGCCGCAGTGCCTGCTGCAGTCGTATATCCTCGTGAGCGTCATGGGTCGCGTTCATGAGGGAACTGCTCGGCCCACCGACCTGGCGATGCTCGACTTTGCCCAGCTGCTACCTCAGTCCATTACGATCTCGACTCTCGCGACGCTCAAGACGTGGCTTGAGATGGTAGAACAGTCCAATGCGGCGGGCATCAGCATCCCGATGAAGGTCTGGCAGCTGTGGAACGTCGGTGGGGGCTTGCCCCTTGACGCGCTCAAGAAGGGCGCGATCAGCGAGTGGACGTGTATGTACAAGCTTGATAAGGGCGAGATCTCTCCGCTGATTAATGCCCTCGAGGAAAACAAGAGTCTGTGGCGCCTCAACCTTGCTCAGAGCGGGCTCCAGTGGAGTGAAGAAGACTCGAGCGGCGCGCCGTTGATCAACGCGATGGCCACCAACCCAATTGCTCTCATCTCCTTGAAGCAGCTTTTCATCTCGGACTTGACCAAGTGCGCATTACCCGTCGACCAGATCCGGGCAGGGGGCAAAGTGGCGCTGAAGGCACTACGTGCGATGGAGTTCTTCAAGCTGCCTGGCGGCCCGTGGCACGATGAGATCATGCTGATGGCCGAGTTATTGCGGGTCAATCGGAGCCAGACCACGGTCGATGAGAGCAGTCGGCATGCGGGCGAGCGCATTGTCCGGTACATCCAGGACGTGCTCGTCACCAAACGAGTCACGAGAAGCGCTTGGGAGCAGCATCTGAAACACGTGATCGTCGAGGGCCATGCACGACGTGCGCATGTGCTCAGTCTCTTGAGCGTGGAGGTACTCCGTGGCGTCGGCTTTGGCGCCCGCGAGCTTCACAGCGGCAACATCTCGCTCGCGCAGCTTCGAGAAGGATGCTTCACAGTGGCTGAGCTCAAGGAGGCTCTCGGAGTGGATGTGAAGACGGTGAGAGAGCTGGGGTACTCACTCAAGGAGATGCGAGAAGGTGCTATCACTGCGGAGCAGCTGAAGCCTTTTGGATACAGTGCGACGGAGATGCGTCAAGGCACCTTCACTGCCGTCGAGCTCAAGGCCGCTCGCTACACGCTGGCGGAGCTGAGAGAGGCGACGTATTCTTCAACGGACCTGAAGGAGGCGGAGTTTTCTGCCACTCAGCTTCGCAAAGTTGGCTTCACGGTGTCGCAGTGCCGCAAGGCGGAATACAGGCTCGGAGACATGCGCATTGCAGGCTACACAGCAGTCGAGATGCGCGACGGAGGCTACAATCAATCGAAGGTCAAGCTGGCAGGCTACAACGCCACCGAGGCGACGAGTGCTTTCGCGTTAGAGCTGCTGAGGGAGGCAGGGTACCTGGCGCGGGAGTTGCGAGAGGCGGGGCACGCCGTGCCGAATATGCTTGTGGTCGGCTTCACGCTGGATGAGCTGCACAACGGCGGTTACTCTGTCGAGGAATTACAAGCCGCGGGCTTCACCATCGCTCAACTGAAAGGCGTGGGTACGTCACTCACCAAGATGAAGGAGTCGGGTGCCTCTATTGCAGAGCTGAGGGCGGCTGGATACACTGCAGCCCGGTTACGGACGGAAAAGTATGGCGCCCTTGAGCTCATGGACGGCGGGTTCGACTCCCTTGAGATGGAGAAGGCCGGCTTCGACAAGCGGCTGGTGCAAGAGATGCGGAACGGGAAGCGCACGGCAGCCGCTCTCTACGACGCAGGCTTCTCGGCCAAAGATCTGCGCGCGGCGGGATTCAAAGCTGCTGAGCTCAAGGGGAGCTACACGGCAAGGGCGCTCCGGGCCGTTGGCTACACGGAAGAGGACCTGCGGACCGCGGGCTTCGACGCTTGGCTCATCGAAGTCACCAACGGCCAGAGCATTAGCGACCTCCGGGAGTCGGGCTATTCGGCCGAGCAGCTGAAGACCGCGGGCTTTTCGGCGGAAGAGCTCGGGAAGGGTGGCTTTACCGCAGGCGTGCTCAAGGCTTGCAACTTCTCCGCACTCGAGCTCCGAGTAGCGGGCTTCACCGCCACCAACCTGAAAGAGGTGGGCTTCTCTCTAGCACAGCTCAAGGCAGCCTACTTCGTGGTGCAGCAACTGCAAGAGGCTGGCTTCTCCGACGAGCGGCTCAAGGAGGTGGGCTTCACAGCCTGCGAGTTCAAGGAGAGCGGTGTTTCGGCACAGCGTCTGAGGAAGTTAGGTTTCAAGCTCGAGGACCTCAAGCGTGAGGGCTTCACTGCCAAGGAAATCAACGGCTCCGCCCAATTCGACGTCCTCTTTCTGCGTGATCTCAAGGAGGCTGGCTTCATGCCCAAGGAGCTTAAGAACAGCGGTATCAAATGCAAGGAGCTCAAGGAGGTAGGCTTCCCCGTGAAGGAGCTTGAAGCGGCGGGCTTTGGGGCTGAGCAGCTCTACGGCGCAGGATTCAGCGGGGCCGACCTACGGAGCGTCGGGTTCAAAGCCAGCACGCTCAAGGCGGTCGGGTACACCGCAGGAGACCTGAAGGCAGGTGGCTTCACCATTCCGGAGCTCAAGGAGTGTGGATACATCGCGGCTGACCTGAAAGCCGCCAAAATCTCGCCCAAGGAGCTCAGAGAGCATGGGTTCACGGCTGTGCAGCTGAAGGCTGAAGGGTTCACAGCCAAGGAGCTCTTGGTGGGCTGGTCTCCTGCTGAGCTCAAGGCTGTCGGCTATCGGCCAACGGAGCTCTTGAGGGGCGGCGTCTCGGTCGAAGAGCTCAAGGCCATAGGGTACAATCTGGCACTGCTCAAGGCCGAGGGCTGCTTGGTGAAGGAGCTCAAGATCGGCGGGTTCCTTGCGAAAGAGCTCAAGGAAGTTGGCTTCTCGGAGGAGGAGCTCAAGGCAGCCGGCTTCAAGAAGAGGATCGCCGAGGCCGTGGACGGCCGCACCGTCAAGGAGCTCCTAGTCGAAGGACCACTCGGTCCCTTCGGGCGACGGGAAGGCTTCTATGAACCCTTCGAGCTTCGCGAGGCCGGCTTCCCTGCGAAAGACCTCAAACTCACGAGACTCCCAAATGGCGCACCGGCCTTTGACGCAAACACACTCAAGAGCGTCGGCTACACGGCGGAGGAGATGCGGCTCGGCGGGTACGCGCTCAGGGACCTTCTGAGGGAATGCCATCCTGGCTACACTACCGCCGAGCTCAAGAAGGGGGGCTTCAGTGCACTCGAATTTTTGGCTGCCCCGTGCTCCATTTTGGAGCTCAGGTCCGCGGGCTTCTCCGCTGCGCAATGCATGGAATGTGGCCTGGATCGGCAGGTGGTCGCGGTGATCTATGGAAAAGGGTCGCTAGAGGAGAAGCTGCAACTCATCAAGGCGTCCGGCACAACATGCCAGCAGGCCAAGATCGGTGGACTCCTGCCTTCCGATTGCAAGAAGATGGGCTACACATATGACGAAGGCGTTGCAGCAGGCTTCACAAGGAAGGTTGAGGATTGGATGACGATGGGCCCAGCCAATCCGCACAACAAGTGGGGATCGGATCCGCCACTGAGTCCGCCACCCATCCCACCATCTATCCCGAGCAATTTTGGAGATTCCATACGCGCGGGACTCAACGGAGTAAGTTCTTTACTGAGCAGCAGGCGTTATTGAATCGTATACTTGCCAGTCAGCCAGCTGCTCTATTACTTTGTACGCCGACGTGCAGGTACAGGGTTGAACCCTGTGTAGTAGCACGCCGGCAAGCGGCATGACCGGGTTCTGACGCATGCGTGGGCATGAAGTCGAGTTTAGTTGTTTACGTTCGACGACTTTTACGTCGCGAGTTGACCGGTTGTAAGAGCTAATAAGTGACTGAGCGTATATACGCGGGGTAAGTACTGTAAAACACACGCAACGATATTTGTCTGTCTCGATCTCGTTTAAATGGCGTGAACGGATCCAAGGAAGAACGAAGTCCGCACGCCCCGCCGCCCGCGCAGCGCGCACACGTCCGGCCTAGACATCTCGCACACATCGCACGACCACATGCTACGTAGGGACTGAAGCCGCTCCCATACAGGCCTCTCATCAGATGATCATCGACAGCATGGCAACTCTCGGGATACAGGGTATAGCGAGCGAGGGATCCGTCAGTGGTCATATGTCCATGAGCGGGCGCCCCTAATTAGACACGCAATCCTACAGGTCGCCGCCCTTCTCAGGTGCAAAGTCGGACATGTCGAACTCCTCGCCGGAAGAGAGGCCGAGCGCGGCGGCGGCGGCGGCCGAGTGCTCCGTCGACATTTCCTCGTCCTCCGCCACCCGGGAGAAGACAACAAACGTTCCGATCGGGAGCCACAAAAACCCAATCACGTCGTCGTCCATCAAGAAGAGTTGGCCGGGCACGTAATGTGGATGCCGAAAGCCACGCGCGGCGATGCGACCCTCCCCTCGGATCTGCTCGACCTCACGAGGCTCGTGACCTCCGGCAGAGGAGATCGAGAGCACCTCGACACGCACGTCTGCGTCTGCGCCGCTGCGGGCGGCCGCATCCAAGGGTGCGGCCAGATCCGCTCGAAAGGTTACCTCCCCCGCGGGCACGTGCTCATCGCCGGTGACTTTGGTCGCGTAGAGCGTGTCGCCAGCATAATGCACCCGTACCATCTCCTCGCCGTGGTTGGGGTAGTTCCCTGCGGAGGAACGGGGGGTGGGATGGGCGCGGGTCAGAGGCGGAGGGACGCTCGGATTTGAGTGCTTTTTGCAAGACGCGGGACGACCGCAGCTCGGTATGGGGCGCCTCATGGCGATGGCGAGCGGCGCGCACCCTTCCACAAGCCAGCGAGCTGATACTGCGGCAGGAAGCGGCGCAGCACCATCAGCTGATCGCGGCAAAGCGCAGCCTCGTCGTACCGCTCGCACGCCACATGCTCGTTCATCTCCGCACGCACAGCCACCGCCATCGCTGCGGGGTCCTTGCTCTTGAGCTCCTGGAGGTCATCGCGCAGCATCGCGGCGAGCACGTACTCCTCATCCTCGACGGCATCATTCAGCTGCTCCTGCAATTTCGCAAGCTGTCCGCGCACGCTCGGCAGGTCCTGCCGTGGAGCGAAGGAGGCAATCGCTCCTTCGAATGAGCTCTCGTCGGCCGCGTTTAGCCGCATGACGCGGGTGCGGGATGAGGGGCACGTCCGTGCTGCTGCTGCTGCTAATCGCGTCGCCCCCCACGGCGAGTACCCGATCGCCGACGCCACGAGGAAGGCCAAAATGGCGAGGGCGACCATCACACTCTCAGACCGGAGACTGTTTTTGAGGAGTGAGGAGTGCAATCTCCAGTCAATCTCTGGGTTGACTTTTCTCGACTTTTCATTCGGTGAAGGAAGCAGATGAAAGTTACTTAGAGATCTCATCAAGAACGGAAAAAAGACACCCTTAGTTAGCAAGCTAGCAAACATTCTTGGTAAGCACATGCCGGCCCATCCCATCTTCATCCTGATCAACACGCGCCAGGCCTTGCACAACACGAGCTGGCAGGGGGGCGCCTTGAAGACCAGCCACACCGAGACTCATCAACACGGATCACGGTACACGCGCTCGCTCCACGCTCGCTCTCGCTCGCTCAGGGCCAGGCTGAGCTCGGGTACGGGCGTCGTCTCGGGCGTCGGACTCCCGTCGGGCGTCGTCTCGGGCGTCGGACTCCCGTCGGGCTCGCTGATCTTCAAGCATGGTCGTCCTGTCGGCCAGGGTTGACATAGGCGACCATCATGTGATCGAGTCGGGCCACGGCCACGGCCACGCCGCGCCAGAGGGGGGAGGCTTAGAGGGAGGCCACGCCCGCCGTTTGCCGCCATATGCGTCCGGGCTTCCGTCACTACTTCCGTCAGGAGTCAGGGTCACTGGCGCAGCCGAACGCAGGGGTGACTCTCTGTTTCCCCACAGGCCCTTGGGCGCAGCGCTGTCGTGAGCCTGTTGACCAATGGGAGCGTACGCCGCTGGGGAGCCAGCGGAGGCCGGGCTGCCATACGGTGGGCTGCTCATGACGTGTGTGCTCACGGCAGCGCTCTTGGGGACGAGCGACACTGGTAGCGTGGCCACGAGCGGCAACGGGCGGGTGGGCGAGATTCCATCTCCGGCGCGCGAGATCGTCATCTCCGGCGCGCCCTCGGGCAGATTGAGGAGATTGCGCGCCGTCTTGGGCTCGAGCCGCGCCCGAGACGGCGCGAGCAGCGCGTAGTCCTTTTGGAGCATCTCGAGCTGCGCCGTGAGGTGGGCCACGCGCACGTCCGTGCGCACGCGCTGCACTTCGAGATCCGTCTGCAGTGAGAGCGCCTCCTCCTTACTAGAGTAGGCCATCTCGGCTGCTTTGGCCTCGGCCGCCTTCAGCTCCGCCCGCAGGGCCGCTTCGGTGGCCGTCCACGTCGCGCGGTCGGTCTCTAGCCGGTGGTTCAAGATGGTACTCAGCTCGTGCAACGTCGTCTTCTCGCACGTCGCCGCGGCGAGATCACGCTGCGTCCGGCTGCACTCGTGCTCCGCCGCAGATCTCACGGCGAGCGCCTCCATAGCCCTGGCTTCCGCCATAGCGACGTGCTTGGAGGCATCGGCTCGGATCGAGTCCATCTCGGCCAGCCGCCGCTGCGCCAGATCATCCAAAAGATTGCGCTCGGCGGTGGCGACTGACAAGCGCTCCTGCAACGTCGCTCGCTCGGCCGTAGCGATGCCCAAGCGCTCTTGCAATGTGGCCCGCTCGGCAGCCGCGGCGGCCAAGCGCTCTTGCAACGCGTCCGTCTGCTCGCGGTGCTGCGCGTGGAGCTTCTTAATCTCCTCGTGCTTCGTCTCGATGCACAGCTCGGCCTTGCTCAACCGCTCGGCCAGTGCGTCGCGCTTATCACGATCCTCGAGCACATCTCGCTCCAATCTAGCGAGCTTCTCGTCGACGAATTTGCGCTCGGCGTGTGCCACGCTGAGCTGCAGGGCAAGGGCTTCACGCGCCGTCTCCGCCGCCTTAGCCCTCTCGCTCGTCTCCACGAGCTGCTGCGACAGTGATACTCTCTGCTCGTTCATCTTGGCATGATCCCTCTCAAGCTTCATAAGTAGCTGCCCAGTGGCGCGCACATCGTGAAGCCGAACCCCTGCGTCTTTTGCGGCCTCTTGCACTTCACGCGAGACACGAGAAGGCACTGTGATGGCGCAGCCCGGTTGTGCTTGCATCCACCAGGTTGTAGGTTCATGTCCTACTCCAGCCGACTTTCTCCGCGCTCTTGGCGACTTTTCAGGACGGAATGCCATGCCCTGTGCTCAAGGCCGGGCCGCGGCCGCGGGGCTCACCAACGAAACAGAAGGAAACGATTTCGTGATGTGAATCTCGTGTATTCACGTGAACGTGTGGTGTTGTTGTGGAACTCTCGTGGTCATGGTTTCGGCTTTCGCAGAGTCGAGCGAGTGAGACGGTTATTATTCCGCAAACGCGAAGCGGAATCGCTTAACGGGTTCGTCGGGAAACGGGCCAGTGGAGCACCCTGGTGCCCTAATTGACCACGCCTTTTTCGCGCTAGTCGCGTGGCCGGCCTACGTTTTCACCCCACTCGCGAGAAGCCGCAGCTCGCACAGGCCACTGGACAGCCGGAGCCGACACTCAGACTGTCCGACTCTCCTCTCCTTCTATTGCCGCTGTTCCCACTCGAGGATCGTGGAGTTGATCTGTTCGAACCAGTCGGAGATGACGCGAGACGATTCGTCGTAATCGTCGACGCAGTCGCCTGCATAGGAG
>Ga0209550_10006937_pt1 | contig 10510 bp, 4 predicted proteins | sample LauGreSuBDMM15SN_2_FD_187567 | JGI IMG/M metagenome (GOLD analysis project Ga0209550, IMG submission 187567) | Freshwater lake microbial communities from Lake Michigan, USA - Su13.BD.MM15.SN (SPAdes) (version 5) | ecosystem: Environmental > Aquatic > Freshwater > Lake | place: Lake Michigan, USA... | reverse complement strand
GTTCGATGCAATGCAGTGCGCTCCGTGCGTCGCTCCCGTTGCAAGCGCTCTTCGGGCTCATCCGCAAGTATGGCGAGCCGCTCTATGCGGTGCGCGGCCTAGACACGTGGAAGCGCAAGTGGCGCGCCGAAAGCGCCTTCGCACCCACTGGACCGGGAAAGGAGGTCCATGAGGAGGTCCAAATCACCTACATAGCGACCAAGCACGAACTGCCGCTGCTTGAGGTTGGCGCCACCCTCGCGTTGGTCCTCGGGAAAGGGTAACAGTCCGCGCTTAATGTGTTCACACCTCATTCGGTAACGGTTTCGTGAAATGACCCATCATGTCAGGTGGGAGGCGGGAAGTTGGGCGGTGCGCGGTGGATGCAGCCTGAGCCACCTTGGATGCCTCCACCCAAACCCTTAACCACGATGCCGTCATCGCTATGGCCAATGCGCGATGACTTGGGCCCGCAGACAGCGCGAGTGAGCAGCAAACGTCGGTCGCGCGACGCGCCCACGGTTGCAGCACTCGTCACTGAACGCCTTCCAGCGAAGACGTTGCTCTACCACGCCGTCAAGGAGCAGACGACGAAGCATTGCGCGGGTGCCGCGCTGGCAGCTGTCTCTAGTGGCGCAGATGGGATGGCACCGTCAGCTGTGGTCGGGGCCGCAGATGGTGCCGTCGACGAAGAGCAGGCGAAGGCGCCCTCGCTGCTTCCTGGCGCAGGAGAGCCTCTCACAATGACAGCTCCGCGAGCTTCGTCAGGTGGAAGCTCTGTCCGGGTGCGTGAGTACATGCTGCTGCGCGCCGTGCATCTGGTGCGTGGCAGCGCCCACGCGACCGAGATGTCGATGGATGGCTGTCGCACCGACGGGTTGGATGGCTGGCGCAGCGACGACGGTCATCATGTAGGGTTCTTTGCCCCCGGAGAGGTGCTGCTACTCGTCGACGACGACAAGCAGATGCGACTAGCGCAGGCTTTCTTGCCCGACATGTTCATGCGGCTCGGACTACAAGGTCGGGGCGAATGAGACCGATATCTGGACTCATAGGGGCTCTTAGGCAGTCGCGGAAGGTGGTTAAGAAAATGTATTACTGTAGATAGATCATTGGGTATCCAAGGAAAACTAGTGGCGACTGCGGGTGCCGTGCGTGCCGAGGTGCCGTTTTTGGGCCGCACGCGCGCTGCGAGCGATCCCTCCCATGCGATGTTTCCCGCGCTGACTTTGAGTTGGAAAGCTCGATGCTCACGGACGAGAACGCTGCGCTGCAGCTTCCCAGGCGCGTCGGGAAGGCGTCGGCTCCTGCCACCACGGCCGCCGCGGCACTGCACCCCATCCTGGCATCTGCCGGCCTCACCGCAGCTGCCGACGGCTTTGCACTCGGCGACACGTTCTCCTTCAAGATGGCCATCGAACGTGCCATGCGGCGGCCTGGAGCACAGGACGAGCTGCTCGAATCGTTGCGCGAGACGTGGGCTGATCCATCAGCTTTGCGCCTCGCATTGCAGCCCACGCGCGCCGCCACGACGGGTGGTTCGCTTGGCGATGCCGTCAAGGACAGCGTCGTGCGCCTGCTGCTGCAGTGCTCGTCGGTGCAGACGGCGCTGGCGCAGCAGCTGCTGCAGTCGCTGCAGGAGCACCAAGACGAACTCGACGGCGGTGCTGCCCCAGCGCATGCGGGCATGCCGCTCGCCAAGCTCGTGCTGTCGCAGTTTCGCTGGCTCGAGACAGTCGTGGATGGCGCGGCGCTGCTCGAGACGCTAGAGGAGATCCTCGAGGTGGCGGAGCCGCCACTCAAGCGCGAGCTCGTGCTCGTTCTTCCGGACCTGGTCGTCGATGGGCAGCACACCGCTGCGGTTGAGCTGCTCGCGCGTCTGCTACGCGAAGACTCGCAGTTCACCGCCCCGATCCTCGAGAGCCTCGCGTCGCTGCATCTCGACCCGGCACTCGAGGGGGAGGTGTGCGAACTCGTGACGGCGGCGGTGGCGTCATCGCGCACCACGGACCTGCCCGCCATCATCCGCTTCCTGATGCATCACCTCTCCGCCGAGAATGCCGCGAGCATCACCAGTGCCCTGCGCACAGGCCTATCGGCCGAGTTCCTCACCGACCCTGCCGCCGACGGTGTCCTGCCATTTGCGCGGGCCAATGAGGCAGCGACGGAGAGGAACGCAATGAGTGCCGCGGGTGCCGGCGAGGCGCTCGTTCTCGACGCGTTCCTCTCGGCGCTGCGCATGCGCTCCGAGCTTGGCGGCCTCTTTCTCAGCCAGCTCGAGACGCTCAAGAAGGCGGCCGAGCACACGCCACTCGACTGGTGGTTGCTCGTGGCGCTCACTGCCGCAGGCGATGCGAAGAGCAAGGCGCGCGCGGCCAAGTGGCTCGTCGACCGCGGCACCAAAGCGCTGCTCCGGCCCGAGCTGCTGCGCGCGGCCATCCTCACCCACGGTGTCGCGCTCCGGCCGCACTACGCTGTGCAGCTGCAGCTGGCGGCCGCGCTCGTGCGCCACGCGTCCTCGGCGCACGCCAACGACCTCGGTGGCGACGTGTACGCGCTGCTCTTCGCCGAGTTTGCCGAGCCGTACGAGCGGCAGGAGCTCATTTGTCAGCTGCTCACGCATGCCGGCTCAGGCGCCGTGCGCGAGGTCGACGCGGCGCTGCGTGTGCTCGTGGCTCTCGCCACCGACGACCCGGCAAGCGTCGCGCACTTCTCGTCCTTCCTCACGGGGGTGCTCGACTACCTCGATGGGCTCAGCGTCTCGCAGGCGCGCCTCGCCTTCGAACTGTTCGCACGCATCGCGTACGACGCGCATGCGGGCGCCTCGCGCCTCGCCGACGAGCTGCAGATCACCATCCGCAAGCAGCTCACCTCGACAGCCCCGCGATACAAATCGCTCGGCGTTCTCGGGGGCTGCTGCCTCCTCGGCCGCCTCGGCGCGCGTACCGCGCCCACCATCACGGCATCCTTGATGGAATCGGACGTGGGCGCAGGAGCAGCAGCGCCTCGGATGGCGCCCACCGCCAAGGCGGAGGCGGAAGCGCTACTCACGCTGATGCTGAAGTACGCCTCGGGACCCGACGGCTCGTTTGGCTTCCTGCTGCACGAGCTTTCGCTGCTCGTGGCCGCGCGCGCGCCCGAGCCGAGCGCAGACGGCGCGGATGCGCTCGGCGGGCGCGAGGTGCCGGTGCTGGAGCGCGAGCTGATTGACATGATCATTGAGAGGATCACGTCCAACTTCGAGACCGAGTACCTGCATGACATCGAGGCGCTTCCGTGCAAGCCGCCTCCAATCGGTCGCCTTGTGCCCGCGCTTGCTCTCTCGCTCGATGGGGATGCCGCGCGGATCGCGGTCAACGTGCTGCCGCTCCTGCAGAAGGAAATTGGGGATGCGGACGCGCCCGCCTCGCAGCGGCACGCGCTGAGCACGCTCTCGGCGACCTTCCAGCTGCTGCGTGTTTGCGAGGCTGCTGTCTCGGAGGACTCGAGCAACTTGGACGCCGTCGACGCGGTGCTCGGCTGCCCGCTGTACCTGTTCGACGTGTCGACGCTCGTGTGCTTCGAAGACCTTCCGACGGCCTCGCGCTCCATCGCGTGCCTCGCGCTGTTCCACACGGTCGACTGGCTGCGGGAGCTCGTGAACGCCTTCTGCACGCAGAAGGAGCACTCGATTCGCAAGAAGGTACTCGCGCGGCTGAAGCAGCTCCTCTGGATGGAGCGCTCGCTCGAGCGCTGCTTGTGCCTCACGCCCACCTTCAAGCTACCGGCCGCCATCGTCGGCCCGCCCGCCGATAAGAGAGACAAAAAGGTCGCCGGCGGCACGGCGAAGGTGGCCGCCGCTAAGCAGGCGGCCGCCGCAGGCAAGGCGGCGGTGAGCAATGGCAAGGGTAAGGCGGCCGCGGCTGGCAATGGGAAGGGGAAGGCGAAGGCGCCGCCTCCCAAGAAGAAGGCGCGGCGCAGCAACGGCTCCGATGTCGACTCGGACGAGGACGAAGAGATGGGTGAGGTCGCCGAGGAGGAGGACAACGAGGAGGAGGCGGAGGGCGAGGGCGAGGGCGAGGAAAGCGTGGCAGCCAAGGGCGGAGGCGGCGGAGGCGGCTCGTCTGCTGCGGGCGACAAGAAAGACAAGGCCAAAGCGGGGCCCAAACCCTCGAGCAACCTGCCCGCGCTGACAGCGCTAGGCCGCGTGAGCGCTTACCTGCGCAGCACGACGCCCGACGCGTGCGAGCTTCTCACCTTCACGTCGGCGCTCGACGCAAACGCCGACACAGAGGAGCTCGAGCTGCACGAGCTGCTCACGCCGCCGTCTGTGCACTACCTTCTCTCGCATCTGCACGCTACGCTCAAGCATGGGCTCGTGCAGCGGCGCGTCGGCCGCCCCGGCGCCGCCCCCTCCGCCGCTGCGGCCGCCGCCGCCAACAGCGGGCATGACCTTGCGTCTATGGAGCTCGCGCGGCTGTCGCCCGCGGCGCTGCTGCAGCGGCTGCTGCCCGCGCTGCTCACGCTGCGCCGGCACACGATCATGCTCTCCGAGACCATCCCGCAGGTGCTCGACGCGCCTGGCTGGGTCGTCGACCATCAGGCGGCCTTCGGAGGCGAAGAAGACAAGCAGGAGACCACCCGCTTCGTAGAGCCAGCGCTCCTGCTTGTGATGCAGGCGATGCGCCGGCTGCTGGAATCCTCGGGACAGCTCGCCGATGAGGCGTCGCAGGCGGCCATCAACCGAGTTCTAGGCCATTTCGACGACGACCCTGCAGCGCACGCCGCGCTGCACCAGCACCGCTCGCTCTCGCAGAGCGACAGCCCAGAGGACGCCGCCGTCGACGCCGCCGATGCCCACGACGGAGCTGCCGATGCCCAAGCCGCGGCTGCAGCATCGCGGTCGCCAGCGCGTGCGTGCTGCGTCACCTTCGACTTCTTTGCCAACCTGTTCTCGAACCTGCCCTCCATCACGCTGCAGTCGGAGGTGGTCGCGCTGTGCAAGGCGACACTCGAGCGTCTGGTCAAGCACTCGCGCCGCATCGGCGCTAAGGAGCTCGACGAGCGGCGCGAGCGCCTCGCCGACCTTGCCTCGGCATGCCTGCAGCGCAACATGCCAGACGACCGCGAGCTCAGCTCGTGGTCCGCGAAGGCGCCGCCGCCGGTGCTCGTCAAGACGCTCTTCGAAGTCCAAGCAAGCTACTGCCGCTCGCCCTTCCAGCTGCTCCACAAGTGGACGGAGGACATCCTGCCCGCGCTGAGCGAGCCTGCAGTGGGCGAGGAGGAAGGCGAGATGTGCTCCGAGGAATGCCCACTCTTCACGCGCAAGTCGGCGCCACTCTTCATCGGCGCGCTGCTCGGCATGCTGCTCGAGGAAGCGAAGCGGCTACCCTGGCCCAAGGTCGGCCCGAGGAAGGGCAAGGGGGTGGCAAAGAAGGCGGCCGCCGTCGAGGACGCGGACGAGGACGAGCTGGCTGCCGCGGGGGAGCTCGACCAGGCGGGCGCCTCCTCGCTCATCGAGCGGCTGCATGAGCTCTTCTCGGCCTTTTGCCAGCTCGTGCATACGACGAAGATCGTCGACACCTCCACGCGCCGAAAGGACGGGACGAGCGCGCCCGCGGCCAAGACCCTCAACAAGAAGGTGATCACGGCAGCTTCGAAGTTTCTCGCGCTCGTCAACAAGCACGCCGTGCCGCTGATGAGCGCTCACTTCACCTCGCTCCACCATGAGGTCTGCGCGGCGCTCAAGGCGCTACAGCCCGCCACGCGGCTGCTGCAGGTGCACTGCACGATGGTCAAGGAGCGGCAGCAGCTCGCGGCGCTGCAGCCGGCCACGCTGCTCAAGCGCGAGCTCGAGGCGCTCGTCTTCCAGGTCAAGGTGCTTCTGAAGGAGAACAATGTGGGGGAAGGGTTCTGGATGGGCAATCTGAAGCACAAGTCGCTCGTGGGCCACGAGATCTCCTCGCAGATGGCTCCAGAGGTTGCCGAGCCCAAGGAGCCCAAGGAGCCCAAGAATGGCAAGAAACGCAAGAAGAAGGAGCAGGAGCAGGCGGAGGAGGAGGCCCTCGACGACGCCGACGACGACGCCGATGGGGTACCGCTGGCGACGGTGCAGGAGCTCGACGACGAGGAGATCGAGGAGGAGGGCGAAGACGGCGAGGAAGAAGATGACGATGAATGCGAGTCGGAGGTCTGAGGCACACGCGTGGCCGCAGAATGAATGCCGGAGCAGACGGCGGCGGAACGTGGCATGGCCAGATGGCGAGATCGGAGATGAGTGGGGGGGTAAGGTGGTTTACTGGCTGTACACGCGACACTGAACAAGCGCTTGTAATCGCTGATGCGGCCGCGGCCCGCTGTGCCCGGCCGAAGTGCTGCGTGCGTACACGGGCCGGCGACGTAAAACGATAAACGTGTAACGTCGCGACCCGTTTGGGCTCATAATCACTATATAATTATTGAGCTCAAGCGCACTGTTAGGGGATAAATAAATAAAATAATAGCCGCGGCTGAGCGAGAACAAGGGAGGGGCGGGGCTTATCGCCCCGCACCAGAGACAGCAGTCGATTACACTGTGTTCGAGACTTTCGCCCCAGCACGCTCGTGAGTGGTTTCGTTCCATTTAAAGCAGACCCTCAGTGCACAGATCTCACGGACAAAACGTGCTTAACCGGTACGACCGGTAAAAACCCGGTAGAGCATGGATCGGATGACGTGAAGAAGTTTTTCGTCTTCTTCGTTTTGCGCGGAGCTCGACCACTCGTGAGCGAGGCGCCGAGAGGAATCGGGGCGGTGCAAGCGCGGCAGCCGCAGAACCAGGCTCGCCCATGGTTGCCAAGGTCGAGAAGGCCACGTCGCCGCAAACGGTCCGCGTGGCTCTAGAGCTGGATGTTCCGCGCACCCGTCCCTCTTCAGCTGCATCTACACGTACAACGATGAGCCCTCAAAAACAGCTCAGGCCTCAGTCTGCGTCGCCCGCATTGACACGGGTGCAGCAGCAGCATAATCAAGTGCTCGGCTGGCGGGCGTACGTTGCCGATCCGCGGATCTTTAACGACGCTGCCATCGGCGCTAAAGCTCGCGCTGCCAACAGTGTCCCTGCACTGTGGCAGGCGTCACTGCGACGCGTTGATGTTCGGTCGATTCTGAAGAAGGAGAGCAACATAGCGCCGTATTCAGACTATGCCATGCTGGAGCCCAGGCCAATGGGCGTCGGCCAGCTGCGATGCCCGGCCGCTGGTGGTATCCTGCCGCCGTATGCTCTCCACAACACAACGTCGGCAACGAATGCAATGGTCATGGATGCAGCAGGATGCCGCCCGATGCAACGGCCGGCGTCAGCGCCACTTCCACACAAACATCCGCTCTGTGAGACAGACATCTTGGGCATGCCAATGCGCGAAAGATCAGAGGCTGCACGAGTCGTCTGGTCGATGGAACTCGGTGGCTGGGTGAAACCGCAAGCCTTGGCACAACACCTTGCCCTGCAACAGTCTCGTTCGTCGCCTGGTTTTGGCGGACCACAAACCTTGCTTGCGAGTGGAGCGAGCAATTACGAGCGCAGAGCGCAGCTCTCGTCAAAAAAGTGGATGCACTGGGGTGGTGGAGAGTCGATTGATTCGGACGATCAAGTCGCCTCGCCAAGCAGCGGCGCAAACGTGGAGCGGTACGAGCTGATCAAGGGCGTGATCACAGTGGGTGGAGCGCCCGTGTGGCGCGCGGGCATCATTTTACGGCAGCCCGAACCAGGGTGTGAGCAGGCAGCGCCCGAGCACCTCGGCGCTGACGTCCGAGCGCCGCAGCCGCTGGGAACCGTGCTCACCTTGCACAAGACGCACAACGAGCGTAATGCCCAACTGGCGCGCCGACGCCGAGATCTCGTTGCCCGACGTGTACAACAAGGGGGACACTCGCCGGTGCGAGGTGAGCACACGGTAATGCCTAAGACACGTGCAAACTAAGTGTGGATGGGGCACTGATTGTACATCGGATGTAGTACATGCAGCTGAGCGGATAGGTGCAGCTCGCAGAGATGCTCTCAGTATCCGGCCGCGCATCCCTTCCAGTAGTCGAGTCCACCTTTGCTGCCGGACACGGCGGCTCATCTTACAGAGCTCTGTATCACCATCGTCTCAGAGACCTGCTCGCCGTTCACCGCGTGCTGCCCGGCCTCATGAACACGACTCACGAGCACCGCGCCGATCCCCGCCGGCTGAACGTACTGAACGGCGTACTCAAGCGGGATGGGCAAGGATTACGTGTACGCGCTCGTGCCCCTCCTCGTCGCGGCAGACGGCATGCACCACAGTGAAGCACATGGCGCTGGGTACCGTCGGGCTCGACGTCAGGATGCGATGGTCCACCTGCTCAATCTCGTCGTGTGGCCGAACATTTTCGAATCATCCCCCCACGTGATCAATGCGGTCATGGAAGCGATCGAGGGCATGCGCTGCTGCCTCGGGCAGACGCGCGTGCTGCAACACGTGCTGCAAGGGCTCTTCCACCCCGCGCGCAAGGTGCGCGAGGTCTACTGGAAGGTCTGTAACAACCTGTACATAGGCGCCCAGCCCGCGCTCGTACCCTGCTACCCGCGCTGGCCTCGGGCGGTCGCAAGCTCGCTCTCGCGGGAGATTAAATACAGCCTCTCGGGCGTGGGAACGTCCCTGACGCTGCACCATGACGAACATCATCACTGCGACCAAGCGCACGCCATGTATAGCGGAGCACCCGCTCGCTGGAATCTTTCTGGAATTCAGTCTCAGTCTGGAATCTGGATACGCTCGCGGCACGCGCACGGGCTGCGGGCCGTGCCGAGCGGGTCGCCGGACCGGTCGACCGGACTTCGGCGAGGCCCGGGACCAGCCCGGGACGTGGGCGGCCGGGGTCGGGGCACCAGATCGGGGTAGCCCGAAGCCCGTCCGTGGCCCCCACTCCCCTGCGCGACGTAACCGAGTTAGCCGTTTTATTGCAGGATTCGTCTCCAGCTACACAACGCATCGCAGGCAATAAACGGCTCAAGCCTCAACCCGGGCGCCATGCATGCACAATCGTCTCTCGACCCGCTCCGGACCCGATGTGTCGGGCCGAACACGAAGCGTGAAATATCTGAATCTGTAGACGTATCGCAAGAACATCAAGATCGGACGATGATACATTGCTGTATCCTGTAACGTTACTGATGAGTGATGACACACGGCATTGAGCGCGCCCGCCCCAGAGGCAGAGCCCACAGCCGCCGGCCTGCCCACGCGCGCAGCAACGCGAAGAGGCGCGCGCAGAGACGCCCGTAGGCCCGCAATCCACTTAGAGGAGACTCATCTCACAAACCTGCCTGTGACGCACGCGGAGCACCACACACAGCTCCGCTCAGTGCACCCTGCATACACCCTGCAATCGGCGCCGCTTTCGCCACGGTCCAACGCCACGAGCGGTGCACTGTGAACGGTGCGCTGTGAACCGCGCTCCTGCCCCCCCACCTGGCCTCCCCCTCACTGCACCCTCACGCGCACGATGTGAAATAGGCCGCGTACGCAGCACGCATCTTGCGCGAGACGCTGACGGCATCGGCGCTCGGCGTGAGCGGATACGCCTTCGTAGCCACTTGGAAGTCGTAAGCATGAGTCGCCTTGACGAGTTCGAACTTGGACTCGTTGAGTGGCTGGCCCTTAGCCGCATCCTCCATCGCCGCCGCCAGCACCTTGTCGACACGTGCAGCATAGTAGTCGGCGATGAGCCCCGACCAGTGCTTGGCAGCATAATCGATCGGGCCGTCAGGTACCTCTTTGGCTCCCTCGGGCGTCGGGTTCCACGAAGTGATCTGGCAGCGCGCGTTCCACTCGTAAAAGTGCGCACAGTCCTTGACTGGGGTTGGCACTCTTGCGGTAGGGGTGGACTGCGTGCAGTCCTGGTCTTCGGGCGCCGCGAGCGCACGTGCCATATTGATCCATGGGCCCAGCATGAAGGCAGTGTCCGTGCCAACCAGTTCGTCGAGATCGTATAGCAAGGCGGCATAGGCGGCGCCCGTCTTGTTGAGGGCGGCCGCGTCGATGGCCGGCTGTTGGGTGAGCACTTCCGTGAAGTTTGCAGACAGCGGAATCGAGAGCTGAGCGAGCACTTCTCGCCCGACATTGATCAGATCGTAACGCAAGGGCTCCGACAACGAGTGCGTTGATTTGGCCACGTCCTCTGCGACGGCGAGCAAGCCTCCCCACGCACTCCACACAGCACACATTTTGGGCGTGGGCGTGTGGCGGTCGCTCTCGAACGACCACTTCGAATAGCCGTAGTCAGCTTTGCCAAAGTGTGAGACGCCCGTCTGGTCTTGCACCGAGGGCTCCTGCGCATAGACCGAGTCTACCAGCTCCCTCCATGCGGCCTCAAGAGCCATCGAGGGCGACGTGAGACGGTAGCGGCGGTAGGCGCGATCGACCATATACTTACATATGCTGGTGATCTCCGGCCCACCTCCAAAGTGGCTGTCGATGATCAGCTCATAGAACGCCGCGTTCTGGTCGATGCCCTCCATCGTGAACCCCGAGCCAACAATGCTAGT
>Ga0209550_10006936_pt1 | contig 10511 bp, 6 predicted proteins | sample LauGreSuBDMM15SN_2_FD_187567 | JGI IMG/M metagenome (GOLD analysis project Ga0209550, IMG submission 187567) | Freshwater lake microbial communities from Lake Michigan, USA - Su13.BD.MM15.SN (SPAdes) (version 5) | ecosystem: Environmental > Aquatic > Freshwater > Lake | place: Lake Michigan, USA... | reverse complement strand
ATCACCGGTTTGTGGTTCCCCGACCCTTGGCTGTCATGGACCCAAGTGCCCACCGAGCTGTGGCCCGATGTGCAGGCCTATTTGCGTGTGCTGGCCTTGGCGCTGGTGCCTACCTTGCTGTTTCGCATTTACAGCACACTCAACCAAAGCCTGGGCTATCCACGCTTGGTCACTTGGCTTCAGGCAGGGGCCGTGTTCGTGAAAATCCCTTTGTCGGTGCTGCTGACCTTTGGCGCTGGCGATGTGCCGGGCCTGGGCGTGGTGGGCTGCGCCTGGGCCACGCTCGTGGTGAACAGCCTGATGCTGCTCACCGGGCTATGGCTCTTGTGCACGCAAGACATTTACCGCCCCTACCAACTGTGGCATCTGCCTGAAAAACCCCAATGGCCCATGCTGGTGCACTTCTTGCGCCTGGGCGTGCCCGCCGGTCTGTCCATCATGGTGGAGGTGACGTCATTCACCCTGATGGCGCTGTTCATTGCGCGCCTGGGCTCGTTGGCCTCGGCCAGTCACCAGATTGCGGCCAGCCTGGCATCGGTGCTGTACATGGTGCCGCTGGCCCTGGGCATCGCCAGCAGCGCCCGCACCGGTTACTGGTTGGGTGCACGTCAACCCCAGCGCGCCCGGCAAGCAGCGGGCCTGGGCATTGGCCTGGCCATCGGCGCGGCCTTGCTGTGCGCTGCGGCCTTGCTGCTGGGCCGCGAAACGATTGCCCACGCATTCACCAACGACCCTCTGGTGGCACAAACCGCCATGGTGTGGCTGGTCTGGGTGGCTATCTTCCACCTGACCGATGCAGTGCAGGTGGTCTGCGTTTTCTTGCTGCGTTGCTACCGCGTCACCATCACGCCGCTGCTGATCTACACCGCATTTCTGTGGGGCTTCGGTTTGTATGGCGGTTACCTGTGGGCCTACGACGATTCAGCGCTGAGCGGCTGGTTGCAATGGACCAGCCGCCCGGCCGTGGACACTTTCTGGATCAGCAGCAGCTTGGCTATGGCGACCGTATCTGCACTGTTTGCGGCGCTGGTGTGGCGTGTGTCGCGGCTTGGGGCATGCTCAACAGCCTAAATCTGAAGCGCTGGCCGTATAGATACGGCCTAGTGAAGTTTAAAAATGTAGGGGCCCGTTTGAAACTTACGTGATCCCAGACTGACATTGTTTGTCGTCCCGGACTCGATCCGGGATCCAGTGCGCACAACTGACGTTTACAAAGGACATCGCTGCACATTGGATCCCGGGTCTTCGCCCGGGATGACAAAAACAGGAGCTGCACGGTCATATCAACTTCATGGGGCCGGGCCGTAAGTATCGACCTGGCCCGGATTCATCAAAAATTCATACAAAACAACGAAAGTTGATTTTTGATGATTTTAAACTGCCACGACACCTACCCACGCCATCGATGAAGCCCAAATGCGCCAGCTGCGCGAAGACCTGCTGGACAGCTTGGCTGCGGCCCGGAAGTGACTGATTTTGGTCATGAACGAACCGATGAAGGCTTCGTCAATGTGCGTGCCAGACACTTCGGACAACAACTTGGCGGCATCGGGATCTTTGGGGCAGCAGATGATGGGCTCTTTGAACGTTGGCAAGAATTCCGAACTTCAACATGCGAGAGTTCTAGGCCGGCAGGTTGACGAATGTGGGCGGTTTACTTTAAGATTTGCTTAAATTTGTATCAGCAAGGCAGTTTTCAGAGAAGCGGGTGGAAAATTGCAGGTCTGCCCCTTGAATGAAATTACTTTTAAAGGACCAAAGTCAATGATAGAAGTATATGAGTTAGTGGGGCTTAAGGACCCCAATTCAAACTGACCCTTTAAAAAAAGAGCTTGTAATTAGCTGTATATCAACTAAGCTATAAACTTAATGAACTCACTGAGACAATCGCTTTAGCATAGTGAGTCAAAAATGAACAACAAGTATCCCAAATACAATCCTTAACAAAAAATTAAAACTATGCTGGACTTAATAAGCCCATTCCTTTCCTTAAACACTGCCTTTTTTATGGGGGAGTGCGTGTTGACCATTAGCTTTCTAATGTCATCACTTTTACTTATTCGCTTGTTTGCAATGTTGTCTCAGATCATCATCATTGTTGCAAGCAGTCTTGTCGGTTTTGATCAAGTAGGAATGCTCAGTTATTTCATCTTTGCATCCCTCAGTCTGGCCATCAACGCGACACATATTTCCAGGCTTTTATATTCGAGGTTGCCAGCAAGTGTTCAAACTAAATACAAGTCTATGTATGACTTGAATTTTTCGACCTTAACGCCCAAAGAGTTTCTAATTTTATTGAGCTTCGGAAATAATTCAATCAAAACTGACGAAGTCATTATTCCTGAACAACAGCCTTGTGATGTTCAATTAAACGTCAATGGTATCCTGCAAGTTGAGATTGACGGAAAGATCATTGCAAAATTACCCGCCAACAGCTTGGTGGGGGAAATCAGTTTCTTAACTGGTAAACCAAGCATCGCTAGTGTCAAGGTACTTGGTGAAGTTGAACTGTATTCTTGGAATCGAAACAGTCTTCTTCAAATACAAAAAAAATACCCTGCGATTTATATAAAATTTTATGAAATCTTATTAAATAATGTTGTCAATAAACTAACCTCAGCCAATAAAACTATTCATCTTTTGGTGCATTGAACAAATTAATGAAAATTACTAATTTGTTAAAAATTTTGAGTCTGTACTTGAATTAATTTCAGCTTTTGCCATTTTTGCTTCCATATCAAGATCAATTCCACGCGCCAGAATCAGATAGGCGATTGCGCTGATTGGAAGTCCTACGAAGATTGAATAGTCAACATTGGACAAGCTCTTTGCAATGACACCAACGTAAGGTGTTGTCACAAAAAATGGCACCATTGACAATAAGCCCACGAAATAGGCAGCGTTACCACGCCACCCCCATCGACCATAAATTCCATCTTTATTGAATATCTCACCAATGACATAAACTCCTTTGCGAACATAGAAGTAATCAACGAGGTTGACTGCTGTCCAAGGTGTGAAGAGGTATGCCAGAAATACCAATGCATTGCCATAAAAAGAATTAAAGCGATCTTCTCTCACAAACTGTGCAATGCCCCATACAGTTAATCCCATGACTGTTAAGGCAATGAGCCTAGTCTTCTTTGTTGGATTGATTTTTTTGAATGAGTCTGCCATTGAAATCAATGTCAAAGAGCCTCCATAAGCGTTGATTGACATTACGATTAATAAGCCTAACAATAAAACAACAAGCAAAGATGTTCCTAGACCACCAAATATTGAATCTCCCAATGCTTTAAAGGCCGCAACTGGTGTGAGGGTTCCGTCGGGACCTGATGCAATTGCACCAAGGGCAAAGACCCAAATTCCCGAAAGTCCGCTGGCCAAATAAGTGGCCCAGAAAGTCGACCGAATACCTTCTTTCTTCGGAAGATAACGAGAGTAATCAGAAACATAAGGCGCCCAGCCCAACTGAAATCCGGCAACGATCACAAAGGCTGTCATGAATGACGCCAAGTTAAAATTGCTTAAGTCAAAAGCCCCTGCTGGAAAACTTCCACGAACGCACACTCCTAAGGTCATCACACCGAGCGCAATCATAGAAGGCCAAAACAATAACTTGTTTAGGAAATGGATCAGGCTATAACCGTAGATTGCAATGATGGTAGCTACGGCAGCTGCAATGAAAAAGCCAATTTGTGAAGGAATACCAAAAATTTCATGCATCGCCGATCCCGCAAGAATCGCATCCGTTGTGTTGTAAGTGATGTAATTTGCAAGAGCAAAGACCCAAACAGTCAAGGCTGCTCCAACGTAACCAAATTGGGCACGTGATTGCACCAGTTGAGGAATTCCAAGTTGAGGACCTTGGGCAGAGTGAAAGGCCATGAAAAATGTTCCAAATAGCGAGCCCAGTACAACTGCGATGACTGTCCAAATCAAATTCGATCCCAGCGACATGACAACGACACCTGTTGCCATCGCTGTTAAATTTACGTTTCCAACAAACCAAATGTTTGCAAGATCGCTGGATTTCCCAAATCTTTCTGAATGAGGTACCCAGTCAACACTTCTTGTTTCTACATCTGATGGTGTGAGAGTTTGCTTAATGGAACTCATTCATTATCCTTTAAATCTAGGGAACTAAGTATTAATATACAAAGATTCACATTTCAAATTTTAATACATCGCCCGTCAGTATCTGACGATTGTTAAATGCATTGATTCAAAAAATCATTCTACAATACTAAATTGTTTTTATGAGCCAGTTCCAAGCCTATTGTTTAGAGAAGTGGTTCCTCTTATCTAAACAGATTTACCCTAAGAGATAAAGATACTGCGGGTGATTGAATTGATGCAGAGTTGTCCACGGCGACAGCTGTAGGCAACTCGGGGCGCACGAGTTCGACAAGAAACGCGCTAAGTGCTTGATTTCATTAGAAACCGCTCAAAAGTTTCCACTACAACAAGCTCAATTGGGCATCCGGCACGCCCGAGTTCGACAGTTAATTCCGGTTTTCGCCACTTTCGCCTCCAGCCCCTCTGTATAAATCAAGCACTTACGTGAGTTTTTGGGTCGCTTTTCAGATTTTCTTGTAATGGCACGTTTGTTCGGGTTTTTACTGTCTTTGCCTGGGTATCTTTCTTTGATATCGTAGAGGCATGTTCATCAAGGTCACTTCCTCTGGCCCCCGTCGCTACGTCCAGTTGGTCGAGGCGTTTCGCGATGCCTCCGGTGCGCCCAAGCAGCGCACCGTCGCCACCTTGGGGCGACTTGACCAACTGAGCTCGGGCCTGGATTCCGTCATCTCAGGCTTGCTGCGTGTGACTGGCCGTGAGATGCCTGTCACGGCCCAGTCCGCCGTCGAGTTTGAGTCGGCGCGCGACTACGGCGATGTTTGGGCACTGTCCGAGCTGTGGAACGCTTTGGGTTTTGACCGCCTTCGCCCTGTGTTTCGCCGCACCCGCCACGCCATTGATATCGAGGCCCTGGTTCGCGTGATGGTCTTCAACCGCCTTTGCAACCCCGACTCCAAGCTGGGCGTGCTGCGTTGGTTGGAGACCGTGAGCATGCCCGCCTTGGGCCCACAGCCCATTGAGCACCAGCATCTGTTGCGCGCCATGGATGCACTCGTGGCGCAGCAAGCGGGCGTGGACAAAGTCATCTCTGGCTTGCTTCGCCCCTTGGTCGATCAGGACTTGGCCGTCGTCTTCTACGACATGACCACCATTCGCTCCGAGGGGCTGTTTGAGCAAGTGGGCGATGTGCGCCAGTTTGGCATGTCCAAAGAGGGGCTGATCGCCCGGCAGGTCATGCTGGGCGTGGTGCAAACGGCCGGTGGTCTGCCGCTGCACCACGAGATCTTTGAGGGCAACACGGGCGAGGTGGGCACGCTCAAGCCCATCATCGAGAAGATCGTGCAGCGCTACCCCGTCAAACGCATCATCGCCGTGGCCGACCGAGGTTTGCTGTCCATCGACAACCTGGCCAGCTTGCAGGCCATGAAGCTGCCCAGCGGACAGCCGCTGGAGTTCATCTTGGTCGTGCCCGGCAGGCGCTACAGCGAATTTGTGGACCTGCTGGCCCCGGTGCAAGCGCCATGCGCCAACGCGCAGCAAGAGGTCTTGCACGAGTTGAGCTGGAACGCGCTGCGATTGGTGGTGGCGCATGAGCCGCAAGCGGCCCGTGAGGCCAGCGCCAAACGCGATGCGCTCATTCAAAAGCTTGAAGCGCAAGCGGCCCAGTGGACGGGCAAGCTCGATGCGCAAGACACAGGCCAACGCGGGCGGGGCCGCAAGCTCTCGGATGGCGGGGCGCGTGCCAGGTTCTACCACGAGGTGTGCGAAGCCCAGCTCTCGCGCATCGTGCGGGTGGACCTCAAGAGTGACTTGTTCAGCTACGCGATCGATGACAAAGCCTTGGCTCATGCGCGCTTGATGGATGGCATGCTGCTGCTGGTGACCAACACGGCCGATCTGAAACCTGCTGAGGTGCTCGAGCGCTACAAGTCGCTGGCCGACATTGAGCGGGGCTTTAGGGTTCTCAAGTCCGAGATCGAGATTGGGCCGTTATATCACCGCTTGCCCCAGCGCATCAGGGCGCATGCAGCGATCTGCTTCATGGCGTTGATTTTGTACCGAGTGATGCGCGCAAAACTGCGGGCCGCAGACGTCAAGCTGTCGCCCGAAAGAGCGCTGGAGAAGTTGCGGCGCATTCAGCATCAGAAGATCATTTTGAACAAAACACAGCCCATCACGGGCCTGTCCACCATCACCCAAGAGCACAACGCTATATTGGCAACGCTGGACATCAAAAAGCCGACACTCGACTCCCAAATGAGCCTGTTGTAGTGGAGCGTTTGCAGCGCACCCCTATACAAATCAATAACTTACGACATTAACTGTCGAACTCGGGGGAGCGATTGAACAAGGAGCTCAAGCGGAGAACCCGAGTTGCGACGCTGTTTCCCAATCCGCAAAGTTGTCAAAGACTGATCAGCGCACTACTGGCCGAACAAGACGAGGAGTGGATGAGCGGGAAAATTTACCTGAACATGAAACCCTGACTTGACGTTGATACGCCACAACCCCAGAACAGAAATCGAAATTTACAGAAAAGAAGTTGCTTCATCACAATTTTTTGGGTAAATTTCCAGCGTCAAGTTTAACTTTTAATAAATTTTCATATCAATCCATGTCAATCGCTCGCACGATAAACTATAGCTTTTGGCTTTGAGCAACTGATTAAGGAGTTTCCAATGGCATTACTAATGCCACCGGAGTGGTCTAAACACGAACGCACTTGGCTTGCTTGGCCAGCAGCTGATTTTGAGCAGTCTGAAGACGCTTATCTTGTTTGGTCAGAGGTTGCCAATGTTGCCTCTGAATATGAACAAGTCACAGTTCTTGTCAATTCACATCAGAGATCAATTGCGCAGCGATATCTATCGAGTGAAATTGAGCTTCTCGAATGTCCACTAGATCACTGTTGGCTCCGAGATACTGGTCCAAGTTTTGTCATTGAAAACGGAAAACTAGCAGCTATAGATTGGAAGTTCAATGGGTGGGGTGCTCCCGCGGGGCGTTACAAATATGAGCTAGACAATAAAGTTGCACGCTTTATGGCAGAGCAAATTTGTGCCAGATTGGTCGAAAGTCCCCTGATTAATGAAGGAGGCGCAATTCATACCAATGGCAAAGGCTTATTGCTGGCCACAGAAACTGTTCAGTTAGGGATAGAGCGCAATCCTAATTGGACTCGAACTGAGGTTGAATTTGAACTCAATAGCAAACTTGGAACGGATCAAGTAGTTTGGATTCATCGTGGTTTGACACGCGATTATGAATCTTTCGGAACTTTAGGGCATGTAGATATTGTTGCTTGTTTTGCCAGTGAAAACTTACTTTTGGTCCATGATCAAACAAATGAATCACACCCTGATTACATTGTCAGTCGAGATGTGATTTCAAAATTAACACAGCAAACCAAGTGCGAAATTGTTCGAGTACCTGCACCGAGAATTTTGAATGATACTTATGGTTTTGTAGACTATTCCTATATAAATCACTATATCCTGAACGATGCCGTTCTTCTTTGTACCTTCGGAGATCCTTCCGATTCAATTGCCAAAAGTATTCTTGAGGAAGTCTATCATGGTCGTCAAATCAGAATGATCGATGCCCGACCAATTTTCGAAATAGGTGGGGGAATCCATTGCATAACCCAGCAGCAACCGGCTGTCTTATGATTCCCGAAATTGTGGATATAATACTTCCCAAATTATGATTGGGCTTCCTGCCATTTATTAACTTTCTTTTCGAGTCAAATTTACTCGAAATATTCTTGCAACACCAGATAAATCTTTAGTATGATAATTTATATATCCAGCACCGTAGGCCGTGGTAAGACTGCACTGTCTGCCTTTGATCACGCGCTAGTTAATACCGGTACCGCTAATTACAATTTGGTCAGACTAAGTTCTGTTATCCCTCCAAATTCTGAAATTATTGAACTAAATGGTAGTGTTCCCCCATTAGGTGGCGACTGGGGGGACAGACTTTACGTGGTCTATGCAGATGCACGTACAGATCAGCCTGGCGAAGAAGTTTGGGCCGGCATTGGTTGGGTTCAAGATCCAGATACTAAGAAAGGTCTGTTTGTTGAGCATGAAGGTCATTCCGAACTCCAGGTACGCTCAGACATTAAGAATTCTTTGACTGGACTCCTGAAAAATCGTGGTATGGATTTTTTGGAAATACACATGTGCGTTGCTGGAGGTGTTTGCCAAGATGACCCGCTTTGTGCCTTTGCCGTCGCTGTTTACCAAGTAAGTGATTGGCAAAACGGCGCGCATTTATTTCTCTAAATTGTCCATGGATCAAAAGTTCGCGGAGATAACGACGTGAGGAGTGGGTGCAAAATAACTTTGGACTTCAAATACTTTCGTTCCAAGGAGTATTTGAGTGAGTATTATCATTCCGTTCGATCCGAGAACGATGAGTTGCTTCGTTTCTTTGCAACGGCATCAAGCCTTATTCCTGAGGACTCAACATTTCTCGAATACGGTGGCGGTCCTACCATTTATCAATTGGTGAGCTTCTCACCACGGCTCAAATCTATTTATTTTACTGACCACATTAGACAAAACCTATTGGCTGTGCAAGACTGGATACAGACCAAAGAACACTCTCACGACTGGACTTCATTTGTTGCAGTTGCATTGCAACACGAAGGTATAGCAAATCCGTCAAGAGAGCAGATCAGGGAACGTGAAGACAATATCAAGTCTCAGTTGTCTGGATTTGGGCATGTAGATGCGTTTAACCCACATCTTGATGAGGTACCAAGTCAACAATACGATGTCGTATCGGCAAATTTTGTTGTGGAATCCATTGCAACTGATGCAATCAGTTGGAAAAAAGGTCTAGACAGCCTACTTTCTTACTTGAAACCTAATGGCCTTTTAAGTTTGACCTCCATTCGAGGTGCTTCATATTGGAAGGTTGGTCATATAAAATTTCCCGCCTTCAGTGTGAACGCCAGTTCAATAACCGAGGAGTTAAGAGCCCGCGGCTTTTCTATAGAACTTATTCATGAAATAGATGCAGAGGTCACTGACCAAGGTCACCCCAAATTCGAAGGCTACGATGGAATGGTTTTTTTAATGGCCCGACATCAACAGAGGGAGTCTGATTTTTTGTGTAAACGGATTTAAGTTATCTTGTTGAAAATATCAAAATTTTCAATCGTCCAAAAGAAGCTAGGTCGCGGATAGGAAATCCAACAGCACAAGCACAATTATTGAATTTTTTTATATTACAAAAAACCTGCCCATTAGGGTCTGCAAGGGTGCCTGCACCAGGCCAGTTGGCCGAGGTTTTTCGAGATTTGTCGCCATGACTCATTTTGGGCGGTGCCTAGCGCAGCCCTGACCCGCAGCGTTGGCAAAACCGCTCTTGCCTTCCCTTACCGACTCAACTTACCAACTGACGCGCTGATCGACCTCAAAGTCCGGCACCGTTTGGGCCGCTTCATCCCAGCCTCAGAAGTTCGACACCTTTTTCCAGAAACTCTGCATTCCCCAACCCAGTCTGCCAATAAATTCAATCACTTACGAGGGTTTTCAGACTGAAGCTTAAAAATTTTTGTAGTGGCACGTTATGCTGTTTATGTAGTTTTTTGTCTTCGCAACTTCAGCTACACTAAGTGCCATGTTCATCAAGGTCACCCAATCCGGTAATCGCCGCTACGCCCAGTTGGTGGAGTCTTTCCGCAATGAAGACGGTAAACCCCGCCAACGCACCGTCTGCACCTTGGGCCGCCTTGAAGCCGGTGGCGAAGTTGACACCTTGATTGCCTCTTTGCAGCGTGCCCGCGGCATTACACCGGCGGCCTCTGCCTTTGCCGACCTGCGCTTTACTGGCAGCCGCCATGCTGGCGACACTTGGGCTCTTTCACAGTTGTGGCGCTCCTTGGGCTTTGACGATCTGGCGTCAGCTTGGCGGCGCTCAAAAACCGAAGTTGATGTCCTGACCTGCCTGCGCCTGATGGTCTTCAACCGCTTGGCTGACCCTGGCAGCAAACTCGGGGTGCTGCGTTGGTTGGAAACCGTGGCCTTGCCGGTGGGCTTTGGCGTTGTCACCGAGCATCAACACCTGCTGCGCGCCATGGACGTGCTCGATGAGTACAGCGACAAACTCAGCACCCGACTGGCCACGCTCATGCGGCCCTTGATTGATCAAGACTTGTCGGTGGTGTTTTATGACCTCACCACCGTTGCCGTCACAGGTCAGACCGATCTTGACGATGATGTGCGCGCCTACGGTCTGGCCAAGTCGGGGTTGATTGAGCGCCAGTTCATGCTGTCTTTGGTGCAAACCGCAGAAGGTTTGCCTATCGCGCATAAAGTACATCCCGGCAATACAGCAGAGGCCAAAACCCTGTTGCCCATGATTCGGGGACTATTGGCCCGCTACCCGCTCAAACGTGTGGTGCTGATTGCCGACCGGGG
>Ga0209550_10006935_pt1 | contig 10512 bp, 11 predicted proteins | sample LauGreSuBDMM15SN_2_FD_187567 | JGI IMG/M metagenome (GOLD analysis project Ga0209550, IMG submission 187567) | Freshwater lake microbial communities from Lake Michigan, USA - Su13.BD.MM15.SN (SPAdes) (version 5) | ecosystem: Environmental > Aquatic > Freshwater > Lake | place: Lake Michigan... | reverse complement strand
CTGAGTAAGGGTTGCCGTTTGAGACCCTTGGCCTGGAGAAGGATCTCAGCACGCCTAGCTCTTCTAGTCGCACCTCCAGGGTGGCTGCCCACATTGCATTGCCATTGTCAGCATGGAGAATCAGTGGCTGCTTGCGTCGCCTAGTGATCCGCTCGCGCAAACAAGCCCTACCAATTAGACTTGCTGCAAGTTTGGGGGCCTCACTGCTTTCTACATCCCAGGCCACGACCTTCCTACTCCACACATCCATCACTAGGTAGAGATAAAGCCAGATCCCTTTTACGCTGGTGGGCAGATAGGAAATGTCCGAGCTCCAGACCTGGTTGGGGCCATCAGCCCTTAAACGCGGCACGGGTCTGGGTTCCATGGGCAGCCGTGCTCTTCCTCGGCGATTGGCCTGCCCATGGGCGTGCAAGACCCGGTAGAAGCTGCGTTCCGAACCAATAAAGAGTCCCCGATCAGCCAGCACCGGCACGATCTGGCCCGGAGGCAGTGCTGCAAACTCCGGCTCGTTGCAGGTCAGCAGGATCCGCTGGCGCTCCTCGTCGCTAAGGCGGTGAGAAACGTTGCGGTGGCTGCCTTTTCGGTGATCGGTGCCATCCCCTCCACCTGCGAACTGTCGCCGCCAGCGCTGCAAGGTGGTGAGCCCAACGCCCAGCAGAGCTGCCACTTCTCGGGCCCTGGCACCGGCACAGACGGCGCCATCAAGAATCTCTAGGGCCTTGCGGCGATCGGTCGCTGCGGTCAATCCCCCTCGTCCTCTCCCCAGAATGCCTGGATCTTTTTTGCCGCCAACAGCAGCGCCGCTGCCTCCGCTAGGGCCCTCTCCTTGCGGCGCAGCTCCTGCTGCAGTCGCTTGATCTCCCTTTGATCCTCCTGGTGCCGCTTCTGGAGGTCCTTCTGGTCGCTCATCGTCAGCAGCGGCTGGGCATTGGCATCCTGGGCAGCCTGACGCCAACGGTCCACCTGCACCGGGTAGAGGCCCCGTTCACGACAAAACGCACCTAGTTCACTGGTGTTGAGCCCGGCGCTTTCAATCACCACTGTGAACTTGTCGGCAGCGCTCCAACCATCTGGGTCCTTCTCTGATGCCGGAACCACTTCCCCCTGCAACCGCCAGGCCTTCCTCCAGGCGTACAGGGTGGCGAGGTGGATTCCCAGCTCCTTTGAATTAAGCTTTCTAAGCTGATACTCTGAGATGAGCTTTGGATAACCGCACAGCACAGTTATGTAAGAGCTACCGCTGCGTCGCGGAATTTGTTTATGTATACCTCCATAAATTCTTTGAATTGCGTTAAATATGCTCATTATAAAGCTTCTCTAGCTGTGTTGCTTTCGGAGGCCACTCTGGTTGTCTAACTTCAGAGGGTGCCGGGAATTTGTATGATACTCTTCCGCCGGCAAGCTCGTTCTTTGACCGAGGCAGGTGCAGAGCTTAGCACCAATGCCTCAGTTTCACCGGATAATGCCCCCGCACATGAAAGATACAATGAGCTCAGCATAAGCCCGAGCCACCTTTAAATTCAACTTTTTAGTTTTGTTGATACTTGTTTTGCATGCGATATCATAGCTCCGTTGTATGAGACTGCGCTTTCCGCTGAAAAATAATTTAGTTGAGTATGGAAAGTCTGTTATTTACTTGCGCTTCGCAGGTGGGCTTGGCAATCAATTATTTCAGGCTGCAGCTGCCTCACTTGTTTCATCTAATCTAAGCCGCCCTATTGTTGTAAGCACTAGCGGGTTAGGCGCCTACCAAGTGCGCTGAAAGCCGTATGTAAGTAGCGTAATTGGAGACACTTCTCAGCTTTTATTTGCAGATTCCTGCATCCCTGCCTATCTCAATATTGCCCTAAACAACTTTCGCTTGGGCCGATTCTGTCCCATGATCTCAGTTAACGATCGTAATATTGACAGAGTACTCGCCGCAAAGATCGTCGCTCCTTTATTTATGGATGGATACTTCCAAGATTTTTGGTCTTGGCCCCTATTTGAGCAAGCACTTAGCCAGCTTGACGTGCCTCCAGTTTCTTCGCTGGATTCAAGAATCCAAGCTGACGAAGTCTTAGTCCATATTCGAGGTGGTGATTTTCTGCTCAATTAAAATTTTTTTGTAGCTGACTTGGCCTATTATAGAAGAGCAGTAACCGAAGCAAGCGCATTGAATTTAAAGCGCTATGTGCTTGTCTCGGACGATAATAAATATGTTCAGTATTTGATTCCAGGCTTTCCGAGTGTTTCCCATCATTATCCTTTCGCGTAATATCAGAGGCTGGGGTACTCGAAGATTTTGATTTAATTAGAGGGGCAAGGTACAAAATCATCGGTAATAGTACCTTCGCATGGTGGGCATCTGCATTATCAATTAAGTCGTCCCATACTTGGTCCACTATATTGCTGACTCGCGGAAGGCCTAAAAAGTTTTTTCTTCCTTGGGAAACAGCGCTTTGATCCAAAAATTGTATTAGCGCAAATCTCTTGCAAATAATTGCTACATGAAACGAAAAGTTGTCCCCTTTTCTACGATGTGCTTTTTAATCGCGTTTTTTATGCTGCTTCTCCACTATGTTTTGACAGCTGTATCATACGCTAGAATCCCCGCTTCAACTAAATCTGCAACTTTCTGAGCTTAGTTTACTACAAAATCTTGCTCGCTTTGTTCATTTTATAGCTTATTATTGTGTTTGTGTACGAGCAAGCTGCATTAATTGGTTTTCATTATGCATGGCAATGGAGTGGTTGCCCATTTTGACAATAGCTTTTATAATACCTGCAAAAAATCTCTGTCTATTCTTTGCATGAAAATCAATCATTTCGCACTTGCATTCTTCTTATCACTGGAGTGATTGAATTGCTGCTTGTTCAATTGTTGGCTTTATTTGGCGACAATTCTCATGCTTTACGAGTGGCATGCAATGCTATCTTACTTGGTGCTATGGAGCCTGGTCTATGGAAGCTTGCTTATAATATCTAGTTGCAGGCTACAATGAGCCATTCTCAAATATTCAGCTTGTGTGGCTTTAAGGCTAATTTGTTCTGCTAACTGGTGTGGTCAGGTGTTTTCTGTGACTCTTAAGCACCTCGCGTTTATTATCTATGCATTAGGTGCGACACTACTCAGCTCCATTAATTTTGCCTTCATTTATTGTTTCCATCGCAGGATTTGAAACCCTTTGGATTTTAAAAATACTGCAAGAGATTGACGTGTCCCCCTTTGCTGCTCCAGTCCTTATGAGTGCTAGTTGGCCGATCAGGCCGCCTTCCATTGCTGGATGACCTCCAAGGGCGTATGCCCATGGAGAGCCGAATGCGGTCTGTAGACGTTGTACTCGATTCGGTGCTGTTCTGCCAACACCTTGGCCTTAGCAAGTGATGCAAACAGTTCCATATTTAAGAACTCATCCCTTAGGCGGCCATTGAATGACTCCACAAATGGATTCTCCCATGGTGACCCTGGCGGGATATAGGCAGTGGCAGATCCATTGCCCATGCACCACTCTTGCAGGGCATTAGCAATAAACTCGGCACCATTGTCCATTCGTAAATGGGTGGGGGCTGGATGTTGATTGAGCAGTCCCTCAATGGTAGTAATCCCATCCACTGCCTTGCAGCGCCTGCCGACACCAATGGTTAAGCAAGCGCGACTGAATTCATCGATAACATTGAGGAATTTCAATCTGCGGCCATCCATCGTCTGGTCGAACTGTAAGTCGATCGCCCACACGTGATGTGGATATTCGGCTCTCAGCAGCTCCCTTGAGCAGCCTGGGGGACGAAAGCGCTTTCGCTTGCGCGGCAGGGGCGCCGCTGAAGCCCCTCCTCCCGCCAGATCCTTTGTACCCGCTTGTGGTTGACGCTCCAGCCGTCGAGCCGCAGCCGGCGGTAAACCAAGCGGCGGCCCCAACGCCCATGGCGCCTCGCCAGCTCCTTGATCCGGCTGCGCAGTTTCCCTTCCTCGATGTCTGCAATAGGCGTAGGCCGCCGCTGGGAAACCCGGAATCGATCTTCCAAAACCATCACGGCCCTGCGACGACGCTCCGGGCTCAGACGTTTCCCGTCGCACTGCAAGGTGCGCCTAGCGGCGCAACAAGCTCCTACTGCTTCGCAGAAGCCTGCGGCTAGAGCATCGCCTTGTCGAGCTCTGCATCGGCGAGTAACCGCTTTAGCCGGCTGTTCTCCTGTTCCAGCTCCTACTCCTTCGGAGAAGCCTTACGGCTAGAGGCGTTTTTCCTCACTAGCTCATGGCCTCCGGCCGACTTCGTCTACATTCCCCCGTAAAGCTGCTGCCAGCGGTGATAAGTCGCTGGTGATACCTCCAGGGCTCGGCAGACGTCAGCGACGGCCTGACCCTGGCTCAAAAGCTGCTCAGCGGTGCGCAGCTTACGGATGATCTGTACTCCTTCGGAGAAGCCATCGGCTACGGGGCTGTGGCGTTTGACTTTCATTGGGCTTCTCCTTGCCAAGTCTGGCTGGTGGGGAAGATCTCATAAGCATTGGTTCAGGTTTTGGGGTCCACGTCAAGATGTTTTCTGCCATTGAGCAACAATGAGAATATTGTGTATCTTCAAGAAGCATACTCTATTATTCACTTGTTTGATTTTGGTTACTGTTGCTTAGCCCATGGCTTTGTTCTATTGTGAATCTTAATGACAACCCTAGTCATTGGTGCTATGCTAGGCTTCATTTAGTGCTTTCCATGTCAATCTTCTCTTGACGAAATGACCGAATCCATAAGCGCTTACTCAGACCGGCTGTTTCAATCATTGCAAGGAATAGACCAAGGTCAGGCTGATCAGTTAGGTATTTATATCCTGCAAATGATTTCCTCTTCCGGATCAATCCATTTATTGGGTAACGGCGGCAGTCAAGCTAATGCACATCATATAGTAGGAGACTACTTGAAATCATTTAGCATCTTAAAGCAGAATATACGCATTTCATGCTTCGGCGATAATGCGTGTTATCTGACTGCTGTGTCCAATGATATTGACTATTCAGAGGCCTATTCGCTTCTTGTCAATTCATCCATACGATCCGATGACCTTATTATTTATCTTTCTGGAAGTGGAAATTCAATGAATTTAGTCAAATGTGCACAAGCCGCTAGGTCTAAGGGCGTTAAGCAGATTGCAGTCACTGCTTTCAATGGGGGCCAATTAAAGGAACTTGTTGACCTTCACGTTTATATACCCACATTCGACATGGAAATCGCCGAAGACTGTCAGTTGGCGATTTTTCACAATTTAAAGCAAAACTTATTAAAGCATTTTAGTTCCACCCTGAGTGCTCAATCAGAAGTCTCTATGACAAAATACGCTAAGCGTACTATCGAGGATCTCGTATCATGATTTTCATCGGCAAGGCTCCGTACCGCATTTCACTTCTAGGCGGAGGATCAGATCTTGATTGGTTTGTAGAGAACCAGGGGCCTGGCTATTGTATTGGATACTCTTTAGACCAGTTTTCTTATTCTGTATTACATGCTTTGCCCACCAGCGCCATGGGTGGAGTATTAAATTATTCTTCACGTGAGTTTTATCATTCTATAGATACCATTGTTCATCCACTGATTCGATCAGCTTTTGAGTCAGTTAGTCTAGATTCTTTTGTAGAGCTTTCTAGCTATGGTTTTGCTTCCGGGGGGTCAGGATTAGGAGGATCCTCTTCTTTCTTGCTATCTTTGCTTGCTGCCCTTTATGAATACAAATCCATGAAGGTACAAAATAGTTTCCTTGCGAAACTTGCCTCTGATATTGAGATTCATTCTCTTAACAAGCCCATTGGAAGACAAGACCAATATTTTAGTGCTTTGGGAGGTTTGAACGTTTTAGAGTTTAGATCTGCGGGAGCGGTTAGCACCATAACCCTTTCTCAGCAAAAAAAAGATATTCTTTTAAGGCTTATCGATAATCTTTATTTGGTACCTTCTTCTATTACCCGTTCTGCCGACAAGGTTTTGCAATCATTTCGAAGTGATCCGAGTGCGATGAATCAATTTTGTGAGCTACGTAATATTGCCAAAGCATTTATCGATTCCGCTGAAACGCGTGATGCTGAATTAGAGACTGCTTTCCATCAGGCTGTATCTGATTCTTGGACTATAAAAAAGAGCATGAGTAATGTCATGGACGATCAACTTAATTCTCAGTGTAATCTCATTTCAACACTTCCTATTAATTGGATTCGCCTCATTGGAGCTGGCGCTGGGGGATATTTCTTGGTGTCTCCAAAAGATTCATCCGATCAGTTTCTTGCTTCTATGCGTGATCTCGGTTTTTCCTCTGTCTTTAAGGCTCAGTTAACTCAAAATGGTGTCTCTGCATGCACTATCTAATGCAAAATATTACAGCTGTCATCGCGCTTGGTGGACATGGATCGCGTTTGAAATCCATTACGGGGGATGTGCCAAAACCACTGTTCCCAATCCTGGGAGAGTCCACCTTATTTCGCTGTATTTCCGAGTTAAATAGAAACGGCATCAGAAGTATCATTTTAACGTTATCTTATAAGTACGAAGATTTTACGGCTTTTCTGGTATCATGTCGCAAGCATTTTGATTTTGATATTCAAGTTCACCTTGAGGATGAGCCGCTCGGCGAGTGTGGTGCGCTCTGGAAGATATCGTCTTTACTTTCTGATACCTTTTTATTTGTCAATGGAGATCTTGTATTTTCAATGGATCTCAGTCGTTTTTATAATTTTCATTGTTCTTCCAATTCAGATTTAACGCTCGTAACGCATGTTTCTGACCATCCTCACGATTCTGACCTTTTGAATGCCCCCAATGGGTATAATATAAAGCATGTATTCCCTAAAAATCAACCGAATCATACATCTTCCTCTGCTTATTTGGGAAATGCTGGAATTGCTTTTTTAAAAAAGCGTGTCGTTTCTGACTTAATCCCACCTTCTTCTCCTAGCAACAGTTCTCTGTTTCACCATATCGTTCCTCTTTGTCTAGAAATGCCTGGCTATCAGGCCTTTTCTTACAATACATCCGAATATATCAAGGACATGGGTACTCCTGATCGTTTTTACCAGGTTGAAAGTGACTTGAGAGCATCTCGTCTTGCAACAAAATCTTATTCGACAAAGCAAAGTGTTTTATTTCTTGATAGAGACAACACCTTGATTTCATGTCCTGATCATGAATATATTCTTGATCATAAGTCGCTTGTCTATCTTGATCAATATATTCAAAAACTCGCTTTACTCTCAAAATCGTTTGATTTCGTCTGTCTTGTTACAAATCAACCCCAGATTTCGATGGGTTTACTCTCAATTGATCTCCTTGATCTGATTCATGGAGAGCTTGTTCGTTTTTGTTTGACTTATAATTTAAAAATCGATGTCATTTCTTTTTGTCCCCATCATCCTCACTCAGGTTTTGAAGAAGAAATTATACAACTTAAAATCCCCTGTTTTTGCAGAAAACCCAATCCGGGTCTTTTGGTTGAGCAAGCATATTTCCGAAATATCGATATGAGTTCATCTTTATTTGTCGGAGACTCTGCCTCTGATAGTATTGCAGCTTCTAGAGCTGGTTGTAATTTCAAGTACGTTTCTGAGATTTGATGAATTCTTCACTGCCTGATTTATCGGCTCCATGTACTTTTTCAATCGTTCCTCTTTCCTTTGATTCTACTAATGAGCAAATTTTTGCTTTTTTAAATCAAATCACATCCTTCTCTGTTCCATTTGAACTTATTGTTGTCTTAGAGCCCGCTGATGTTAGTGGCTATATAGCGTGGAGTTCTGAATTGGCGAATTTTAACAAAAAATTAGTTTTTTTGCTTTCAAGGGTGAATTCGTCGTCAGCTTCAAAGGGCGGTTGCTTAAACAAGGCTATTTCTCTTTCCAAAGGAGACTATATTGTTCGCGCGGATATGGATGATATAATTTTTCCTCACAGGCTTATTTCTTTATGTGACTATATTAATAAGTTCCGAGTCTTTCCTGATTTGATTTATACTGATATGGTCGAAGCACGAACCGGGAGGCTTTTGTCATACCCACCGCCAAGCGCCCTTGTTTATTATTCTGCCTTTAGAAATCCTTTGCCCGCACCTACTATTATATTTAGACGCTTATTTTTTATAGAACATGATTTTGCTTATCCTGGCATTAATCGATGTGAAGATCTTTCTATGGCTTTCTCTTTTATTGACTCAACTGCCAAAATTGTTAAGTTAACTCCACCTTCCGTCGCTTATGCAGGTCTTAATATTTTTCGTGATGCATTGAATTGGAAATTCAATGCTATTATACGCTTAAGACGTAATCGTATGGATTTTATTGGGATCATGTCTTTATTGTTTTCTCGCTTTGCTTGGGCTATTTACATTCTTTTGTCTTTGCGTTTTTTTGCGATGAAATGTTATGCGAGCAAATAGTTATCTGTTAGAATCTTTCTATAAAATACTTTGATAATAGACGGTAATCTTGTTTATAGAACATCTTGATATCTGCTACAAGGCTGGCATGCAAAGGTTTTTTCTTTGCTTTGCTTCTGGATGGATTTATTAATCTGTGTGATTGGCGTGTTGATGCCAAATTCTTTTGCCATGCAAACGTTTAGCTGAGATATGTCTAGAATTGAGTTAACAATTATTTGTTTGTTGTTGCTTAGTATCCAATTGGACTGATCCCGAAGTAGATAGTCAAGGCTTTTGGGAGATTGTTTAAATAACCGATTATAGCAGAAGGTTTCAAAGTCTCCTAAATACTTTTTTGGTACTCTTCTAAAGCGGTCTTGCTTTACGACGGAAGTTCCACCCGTTAGCGAGAAATTGTAAGCTGAAATTAAACGTTCAACTGGGCATCTAACAAAAACTATTTTTTTGTGCTTTTTGTATTCATCAAAGCCTATGCAAGCTCTTATTATTCCAGGTGGTGAATGGCCTAGTGATTTGCCATATAGCGCTTTGCCGATTGATTGTCCCGCACATTTTGGATTGTGAATAAAAATACTATTTTTTCCCAAATATTGTTTGCGATAAATCATTGCTAATCTTATAAATCTTACCATATCGCCAAGTGAGAAGGCTGAATTTTTCAGCTCCTTTTTTAGCAGGTCAATGCTTATAGATTTAGGCATCGCTGATGCGAGCATTGAGCAGAGCTTCTATTTCGAATATGAACATACTGGAACGTTGATTAATTTGTGTTAAGTCGATAAGCGGTTTTTCAGCGTTATTCTTGTTTGGGTTTTATGTGAGGATCTGAAGTATGGCTGTATGGACAATCTCTTTGTTTGCTTCGAGTCCATGCGAATGAGGATTGTTTGAAGCATTTGCCTCAAATTGCTTTTGTGTTATTGTGATGTGGTTAGCCATTTCTTGTTAGATGGTCAAGCCTCTTAATCATTCGATAATAGCCTCTTATGCGCTTTTTGCATAGCCCCTTGCAAGGTTTGATGGCATCTACCACAGGGCGCCTCCTTCGCGATGCATGTCCTTCCTGCCGACCAAGGTCTGACTGCTCTAATCTCAAGCATTTTCAGGTCTTGGCCTGCTTCGTAAGAGGCGTTTGTGTGCTACGAATGCGCTGTAAGAATGTTTATATTTGTTTGGCTTTCCTTCATACACCCCGAACCTCATTGGATCCTTACATCCTGGAATAGGGTTTACAAAAGTCTGGTTTTCTTTATCTCGTTTCCTTGGCCTTCTCATGATGAGGGTTCATATTTCTTTGATTTTTTAGGCATGTTATGCGACCCTCTTAATGTCGGCCAATTCCCCCTAGAGAATAAGGAAATTGATGAAAAGGATTTTTGATTGCGCCCACTTCGCAAAAATTGTATCGGTTACTTGCTAAGCCTAAAATTTTCCTTGCAAGTCGATACGGTGTCTGCCAGGAAAGAAGACGCTGCTGCGGCTGACCAAGTGGACACACCCAAGGTAGCGGTTTTAGCTTGCGCCGCATGCGATGGCGGGTTGATCTAGACCACCCCCGTCTGACGCCAGCAGCGCGTGGATCGTTTCCATCGCCTTGGATGGAGTTCCCGGGCCTGCTCATAAACCCGCCCGCGATGTTTGCAGATTTTCGCAGCTTCGACGTTGTGTCGCTGATCGGGCGTCCCAAATTTGATGGCGCTGTGACGATGTCTGTGGTTGTACCAATCCACAAAAACGTTAACCCACAAGCAGGCCTGCTCCTTGCTGGTGAATGGCTTGCGCGGATAATTAGGTCGGTATTTAATGGTAGGGAACAACGACTCTGAGTAAGCGTTGTCGTTTGAGACCCTTGGCCTGGAGAAGAATCTCAGCATGCCAGGCTCTTCTAGCCGCACCTCCAGGGTGGCTTCCCGCATTGTATTGTTAGCATGGAGAATCTGTGGCTGCTTGCGTCGCCTAATGATCCGCTCCCGCAAACAAGCCCTGGCAATGAGACTTGCAGCAAGTTTGGGGTCCTCACTGCTTTCTACATCCCAGGCCACGACCTTCCTACTCCACACATCCATCACTAGGTAGAGATAAAGCCAGATCCCTTTTATGCTGGTGGGCAGATAGGAAA
>Ga0209550_10006934_pt1 | contig 10512 bp, 7 predicted proteins | sample LauGreSuBDMM15SN_2_FD_187567 | JGI IMG/M metagenome (GOLD analysis project Ga0209550, IMG submission 187567) | Freshwater lake microbial communities from Lake Michigan, USA - Su13.BD.MM15.SN (SPAdes) (version 5) | ecosystem: Environmental > Aquatic > Freshwater > Lake | place: Lake Michigan, USA... | reverse complement strand
TAGAACTGAATGATCCTGAATTGGATATATTAGCTGTGGTCAATGTTGTTATATTGCCATTCGTAGAACTGAATGATCCTGAATTGGATATGTTAGACGTATTCAATAGAACAATGTTCGCACTTGCATTTGTTATACCACCATTAAAGATCACATTATCTGTGTATAATATTCCTATACGTGCAGACCCAATGTCTGCATAATTTGTGTTTATTGTAGAATTATTGATAATACTAACATTTACAATGCTAGTTGATATATTGGTTGTATTGATTGACGTTGTGTAAATGTTGTATGTATTCAAACTAGAAATATTTGCAATACTTGAGTTTAATGTAGACGTATTGAAAATACTCACATTTCCGTTGTTACTGTTTAGGTTGCTTGCATTAAGTACGTGTGTATTGACTAATCCTGAATTATAAATATTGGCTGTGTTCAGCGTAGTTATATTGCCATTCGTAGAACTGAATGATCCTGAATTGGATATATTGGTTGTGGCCAATGTTGTTATATTACCATTCGTAGAACTGAAATTGCCAGAGTTAGAAATGTTGGCGGTAGTCAGTGTTGTTATGTTGCCATTCGTAGAACTGAAATTGCCAGAGTTAGAAATGTTGGCGGTAGTCAGTGTTGTTATATCGCCATTTGTAGAACTGAATGATCCTGAGTTGGATATGTTGGCGGTAGTCAGTGTTGTTATATTGCCATTTGTAGAACTCACTGTTCCAGAGTTAGAAATGTTGGCTGTGTTCAACGTAGTTATATTACCATTCGTAGTACTGAATGATCCTGAATTAGAAATATTGGCTGTTGCAAGTGTAGTTATATTGCCATTCGTAGAACTGACTGTTCCAGAGTTGGATATGTTAGCTGTTGTTAACGTAGTTATATTACCATTTGTAGAACTGAAATTGCCAGAGTTAGAAATATTAGCGGTAGTCAGTGTAGTTATGTTTCCATTCGTAGTACTGACTGTTCCAGAGTTAGAAATATTGGCTGTTGCAAGTGTAGTTATATTGCCATTCGTAGTACTGAATGATCCTGAATTGGATATATTGGCTGTCGCAAGTGTAGTTATATTACCATTCGTAGAACTGACTGTCCCAGAGTTAGAAATATTGGCGGTAGTCAGTGTAGTTATGTTTCCATTCGTAGAACTGAATGAATCTGAATTGGATATGTTGGCAGTAGTCAGTGTAGTTATGTTTCCATTCGTAGAACTGAATGAATCTGAATTGGATATGTTAGCGGTAGTCAGTGTAGTTATACTACCATTTGTAGTACTGAATGATCCTGAATTAGAAATAATGGCGGTGGCCAACGTAGTTATGTTGCCACTCGTAGAACTGAATGTTCCAGAGTTAGAAATATTGGCGGTAGTCAGTGTAGTTATATTACCATTCGTAGTACTGAAATTGCCAGAGTTAGAAATGTTGGCGGTAGTCAGTGTAGTTATGTTTCCATTCGTAGAACTGAATGAATCTGAATTGGATATGTTGGCGGTAGTCAGTGTTGTTATATTTCCATTCGTAGAACTGAATGAATCTGAATTGGATATGTTGGCGGTAGTCAGTGTAGTTATATTTCCATTCGTAGAACTGAATGAATCTGAATTGGATATGTTATTGGTACTTAAAACACTGACATTTCCATAATAACTGGTCAAGGACACCGAATCAATCGTTGTTATATTTCCATAATTTCCATATAGATGATCCGTTGTTAATGTAGAAGAATTAAGTACGCTTACATTAGTTGGATTACCGATATTCACGTATTCAATTAATGGATCCGCTCCAATATTCAATACAACGTTTGATTCCGCACTTGTGTCATACGATATCGTTTTGAATCCCACAAAAGACATTTGTTGTTCAGATGCATTATATTCATAAGAAGATACATTAGATACATTTGTTATAGTAGTTACAAGAAACGAGGTATTCATGACATTGACACGATTCGCATGAATGACGTTTGTTTTATCATATAATTTTGTGGTACTACTAAAATTTGTAGACGTATTTGCACTAATATTACCAAGGCTATATATATCATTAAATACCTGAACTAGACCCGAACTACTATTATAATAAGGAGTAGATGTTGCGACTACATCGCCCGCAATTGCTATATTTTGCCCATAATTAATATTGGGTAGTCCTAAAATGGTCGCTATTGATGAATTTTTATTAAAGATATCAACACCCTTTGAGGATGTTGCTACCAACGTAGTACCACTCGCATTGATTGCAACATTTGAATAAGTGCCGGCGACATCTAACCTTTTTACATGGGGTGAACTTATATCATAAACTTGTAAACTGCTATTAGTAGTAACCGCAACAACGGATGCATTTGCAGCCAAGGATGTTATGTTAGTTGCATCTATATCAGCAAGTTCAACAGTTGATGTATCAGAAATACTAAATAATTTGGTTTTTGAACCACCTGTAATAGATAATATGTTTTGTTTGTTCATGGTTGCTACAATGGATCCATATGGAAAAACGTACGATCCATAATGAACACGATTTGTATTCAAGAAATTACCTATATAGACAGTTAAATTTGGATATGAAAATAGTATAACGGCAAAGTATGTTGAGTTGTTTGCAGTAGTATAAAAATCATTATAAAATACATTGCTTAAATCCCAACCATTCGCAACTGCTTCAAAACTGGAATTGGCTAACACGAGAGAAACATTTGTTCTTACTGAGTTAACTTTTAATGTATTGATCACGTATGAACTTGCATTTCCGTTAGTAATGACATTATTGAAATTAATAAATTTAAAACTGCTATTGAAATAACTATTGGACAATACATTGTTATAGGAAGTTTTATATACATTCGCAGCGACTGAAACATTATCTGAAAATTTGTAATATGTATAAGAATCAACATCATTTGTGATTGAGTCTGTATACATTATTTTATTACCTGATTGATCAATCAATAAATATTTTCCGTATCGTATGCTAGGGTCCGGGCCAACAATAGATTGAGATAAAATGCCATCAGTGTATTGATGAAATATACCACGATTATTAAGATAATTGGGTGAACCCATGAGAACAGTACTTCCGTTTATTGCGAGATTTGTACCAAATGCAGCATTATTTACATCACCTACAAATGTATTCAATAAACTACTATTTCTATATATATCAACCCGTCCAGCATTTGTAAAATTACTATCATATTGTGGCGATCCTACTGCAAACGTAGTACCGTCCTCGGACAATACAAGATTTTTTCCAAAAAGACTATTAGGTTGCTCCGATACATTAAAACTTTTTGTAAGTATTGAAGATATATTATTGATACCAGAAACATTGGTAGAATTGCTAAAATTGCTAACATTGTTAACGAACCCTGCATAAGAAGTATTTGTTGGAAAAATATTACATGGAAATGATAAATTGGTGGTGGTATAACCAAATGTTATGTTTTGACTATACAAGTTCAAGTTTTTTGAAGATGATATGTTAAAGTCATTCATTATAACTTTAATATAAAAAAAATAATGTTCCAGAGCGGAATTGAACCGCTGACCTACGGCTCATAAGACCGTCGCTCTAACCATCTGAGCTACAGGAACACATATATACATAGATAATTTCTTTATATTATTTTTAATAGTATTCTCTTTCGCGCCTTTCTCTTTCGCGTCGTTCTCTTTCGTATCGCTCTCTTTCGTAGCGCTCTCTTTCGCGTCTTTCATGATATCTCTTATCAGCATCACTTTGGCGGTCATCTTTGGCAATATCTTTTACAATTTGCGATGCCGCATATAATCCGTTAAGCACCATAAAGATGAATCCCAATACCACACTTCCAATTACGTTCACCATTAGATTTGTGGGATTGATCAATGTTAATATGAAAAACATAATTAGAGCACTTAATGCAAAAACGAGGAGGCCGATCATATATTATAACCAAATATTATTTATAACGGAGGTTTTTCTTTTGCCAATTTAGATGCTAGGTGTATGCCAAATCCTACTACAGAGACAATGCTTACTAATAAACTGATGAATATATGTTGGATTCATTAGATAAAGAATGATAGTGCTATTAAACCAACTAGAAAAAACCGTTCATTATAATTTATTAAATATTAAAAATAATGTATATGTTATTCTAATGTCAATAAGAAATAAAAGATTGCTAAAAGAACAACAACGGTTGGATAATTATGAAATACACTGGCCGGATGATTGGACGCATCACGAAACTGTAAAGCTCAAGACAGTACAAAAAGACACATATATTTCATTAGAAATTGGTATGAAATATCCATTCCGATTTCCTAAAATGTACGTACATCCCGAATTCAAAGACGGCATTGAATACATATCATGGTTTTTAAAATTAAAGAATAAAAACAGACATATCATAACTAATATGGGGATAAATGTTGAGTGCGTTTGTTGTGATAATATAACATGTAAATGGGCACCATCATATGGTATTGCCAATATGATAGAAGATTTTATTAAACACTACAATATTTATAATACATTGGACAAGTTTAGGATAATTTATCAGAAAATAAATGGTTTTGATGATTTAATTTATAAAAATATTATGTTGTATTTATATAATGCCGAAACGAACTCGTAAGAACAAGACTCAAAAGAGAAAGTTGTCTCCCTGGATCAAATTTGTACAGAAGGTTCGTAGTGAAAACCCTGGTATGAATTTTGCCAAAGTGTTGAAGCTTGCGTCTACTCTTAAGAAGAAGGGGGCAATGAAGTAAGCGTTGCAAAGAATTGATTAATTTCATCTTTCGTTAAACTACTCTTTGAACCTAAAAATATATTAATTTTAGTTTCAATATCCGCCAGTACATCAAGCCTATGTTGAGTTTTGTCAAATTCTTTGGCATTTGATAATTGTCCAATCAAACTTTCTAACAAAGTTGCTGCTTCTACTGCAGAAGCGGATGCCATTGCGTCTAATGCCGCCTGTTCAACTTCACTGTTTTTTTTCATCGCCATCGTAGTAATTCGTCGCGTTAACTCAGTTATTTGTGCATTAAGTTTGCTAATTTCTTCATCTTTTAACGTATTTTGTCCGGCCTCTTTATTTCTTTGGGATGACGAAAGTTTTTTCGTTTCATTTAATAAATGTTCAATTGCTGCCATGTGTTCTGCATTTTTTCTCTCTAATTCGCCCTTGAGTTTTGCCGAAATACCAGACTCTTTTTTAAGCGTATCACTCAAAGAAGCTACTTGTCCTTTAAATTTATCAGAATTTTCTTTGAGATATCCAATTTCTCTCTCACTCTTACCTTGTTCAAATGCAAATTGTCTTTTTAGAGATTCTAACTCAAACTGAGCATCTTTTAATTCACCTTCATATAATTGTTTTATTATAGCAATCTCTTTACCTGTTTGTACAGATATTTTATAAACTTCATCATTTGCCATTTTCAAGTGGACCAATGCATCTTGTTTTTCTTGTTCTGTTTTACGTACTTCTGCTTTTGCTATTAGTAGTTCTTGTTTTGCTTCTACCAATTCACTGGCAACAGTAGATGTAGCTCCTTCTGCCTCTTTTATATGTGCCGCAATCTCTTTTGCATGTGCGGCAATCTCTTTTGCAATTGACGATTGTTTTTCTTGTTCTGTTTTTGCTATAGCCAGTTCTTGTTTTGCTTCTGCTAATTCGCTTGCAGCTGCAGATTTAGCCCTTTCTTCCACTTCTTTTATATGTGCGGCAATCTCTTTTGCATGCGCAGCAATCTCTTTTGCCTTTGCCTCTTCATGACTTATTAAAATTTGACGTAAATCCGTAGTTGCTTTTTGTATTGCAGCAGCCTGATCTTCAATAATTTCTTTGTTTGCCACTTGTTTCAAAAGAAGTTCATTTATTTTTGCTTCAGATCTGCGATATATTTCATCGCAACGCCTTTTTGATTCTTCTTGTAATTCGTCTATTGTCGCCTGTGTTTCAAGTTGTCTAGTAGATGCAGCCTTGCGTGTCTCAAATAGTTCAATTTCAAGTTCTAACCTTTTCTCTCTGTCTTCCTTATATGCAGCTTCTATTGTTTGGTATGCTTCTTTTAATCCATCCAGATCTGCATTATCCAATAACTGTTCCAACTCTCCTATTTTTTCTCTAGCTAATTCTACGGTTTCTAAAAATGCATCAACATTTGCCTGCGCGCGTGGTTCGGATAAAATGAGCTGATCTGCTAATTCTAATATAGAACATTTGTGTTGAGTATATTCACGCTTTGCCTCCAATAATGTTTTGTCATCTTCTGCTGCATATATTGCTTGTAATATTCTTGTTAATTCTTCGCCATTGAATGTAGTTTCGGATTTTAATCCAAATTGTTGCTCTATTTTAGCTCTATTGTCTAATATAATCTGGTTGAATTTATTCAATTTAATTAAATAAGTTAAATTCATATATTCGGCAACTCTTGACATTTCCTCGGCGTCTTTTATTTTTGATTCAGCAACTTTTGATTCAATGTTTGCTTGTTCGGCCGCTTCTTTAGCTTGTTCGGCCACTTCTTTAGCTTGTTCGTCCGCCCTTTTTTTATCTGTTTTTAATTTTGACATTTCTTCGCGAGCTGCAGTAATTAGCTCTTCTATTGTCGTACGTGCCTTTTTAGTTATAGCACTTAATGCTTGTGTCAATTCTTCTTCTTTTTGTTTACTTTTATCTACTAATGATTGATTTGCCTTACGAGTTTTCAATAATTCTAGAGTTGTTTTTTCCAATTCCGCATCTGTTTTCTGTACAATTTGCTCCATTATTGTACGAGATTCTTTAATAATTTCTTGTAAATTACCAACTTTTGCTTGTGCCTCATCTGCAGTTGCCTGCACTTTCTCCGTATATGCATCTGCTTCATCTAATTCATTTTTTGTAATGCGCACGAGTCTTTCAATTTCGGCCTGTTTTTCTGCCAATTCTCTTCGTTTTGTTTCTTCTAATCTTTTTAATTTTTCAGATATTATTGCGTAGTCAGATTCAAATTGTTCATCTTTACGCTCTAATTCTTCTTCATAATCATCAGCTGCTCTTTCTGCGTCTAATCTCTCTTGGGTTGCTTCAAAATTTGATTGTGCAGCTTGAGCTTTTGCACTAGCCGCTTCCACTTTTGCACTAACCGCTTCAGCAGTCAATGCACGAATTATTTCATCATATCTATTTTTTTCTTCCCGTAAAGATAGTATTTCGCCACGTATTCTTGCAAGATCTATTTCTTTCATTCTTAATTGATGTGCCTGCGCTTCTTGATTTTCAGACTGCTCACCAGTAAAACGTATTAGATCAGCTTCACTTTGTGTTAACATTTGAATTTTTACAACCATTGCTCTAGAAATTCCAATAAGAGCGTTATATCTCTTTTCTAAATCGGACTTTTCCGTTATTTGAGATTCTAATGTACGCCGATTTTGACTGTCGCATTCTCGTATTGCTTCAGTTATCTTTCTAATGTAATCAACACATTTTCTAATTTCTTCTTGCAAATTAGCTATTTTTGTAATATTTTCTTGATGAGAAATATCATATTGAAGATTTAAACTACTCATGCGAGTTAATTCTTCTTGTAAAGCAAAATTCTTAGCAATGCGGCCTTCTACGTTTGTCCGAAATTCGCGATAAACATTTATAACTGTTCTCATATGACCGCGTATTAAATTGAGATGAATTTGTTGTTTACGAAACAATTCATTTCTAGTGCGTATTAATTCATCACTACTTTCTTCAATATTGGGTATTTCTTGACCATCCAATATAAACAATGCTACTTCATCATCAATAGTTCCTCTTTCTAATTCAATTGCTACATTTAGAAGCTGCTTTAAATTAAAATCAAAATCATTAGAATCACTTATAATTTGTTGCATCGTAGCCGAATCTAATTCTCCTTTTTGTTCCATCATTCTAACAAAATTATCATTGGCAGAAACAGCAACTGATAATTGAATTTGTAAATCGTCCATTCCAATGAGAGACTCTTTTGCTTCTCTCAATTCAAATAATACCGATTCATTTATATTGCTCAACTCGTCAATTTTAGCTTGATCAAATGCCATAATAGACTGGTTATTTAAAGATTCTTCATTTGCTTGTTTCACATATTTAGATAGTTGTTTTGCACTTTCTTCTAAACTTTTCATTGCTTCTCCATCCGTCAATCCTTCAGGAGTCTTATATTTTTCAGCATTTAATTTCATTAGCGACCTTGCCATGTCTTTTACGGTTCGTTCAATTACAGGATTATCTATCTTAATATTTTCAATAAAATCGTCAATATGTTCATTGCTGGACACAGATAATCCAGAATTCATATTTGAGTTTTTGAGTAAAAAATAGCATAATAAATAATTAATGTAATAATAATTAATATGTTCTTTAATTTGTTCAAATGCATATTGGTGTTCGGGGTCTATAATTGATTCTAAATATGAAACAATCTCCTCATTTTCTTGATTTACTAATTTACTAAAAGTAGTAGCAACATCTTTATTACATTCATCGTTGAATAATTCAATTGATAGTTGTTTTTTTTCGGGATATTTGTTGAATAAACTCAATAGTACCTTGAGTTCTCTCGGAACATTGCTAGGAAGTTTTCCTTTCAACATATCTGCTTGTTCCAATGCCAATTTGCGTACAATTTTTGATGCAGCTACAACTTCTTCATCAGTTATAGTTGCCATATATAAATAAATATAATTAATATCTTTATACTTTGTAAAATACATCAAACACATCCTTAAAATATTCTTTGAATGACCCCTTATAACTATATGTATGGCTAGCATATGCTTTCATGAAACAAATCAAATGTACAAAATCATCGTCGGAATGTTTTATGTAGGGAGTTTTTATTTTTTTATCAATATCATAATGATAAGAATCACTGAAATGTGTTTTACCATGAACCATGTCATATACATCGGATGAATCGTCTGGAAATCTTATATTACCGCGTGATATGATTTTGATGATTTGTTCTAAACAGTCTTCTTCGTCAAGTATTTTGTGCGGCTCAGTAAAAAAGGTATATGGTAATTTATGTTCTTCAAGTATATTTTTGCGATTTGCTAAAAAAAATAAATCTTTTAAATCCATTATATAAAAATTGATATAGAATAAATCTAATTGTTTTCTATAAAATGGATAAGACGGAAGAGGAAGAGAAAAAGACAAACAACACGAAGAGTGAAGTAGAACAATACATTGCTCAATTTACACCAGAACAACAAAAAGTACATGAAATTGCAATTAGAATTTTAGAATCATCGTATTCAGTTGAAAAGAGTATAGGGTTTTTGGAATTCAAGAAATCTTTAAAAAATCAATAATATCTATATCATTTTCTTCGGGTTCTACCTTATTATAGTCTTCCAATGTACCACACTGAATAAATTTGTTAATATTTTTTTCCATCATTGTTCTCTCTACTTTCTTTACAAACAGTTCATTGCCAAATTTTTCTGTTTTAAAGCTACGACTATCTTCATCCTTGTACAAACTTGGGCAATTAAAATCAATAACGTATTTGCGACAAACTACATTTAGATATTTGTGAATGACATCACCTCTGGTATAATAACAAAACGCTTCCTTTTCCGGATCATAATACATGATAACCGTATTATTATTAACTTCTACTTTAACAACATTATCTTTGGAAACAGGTGATTCTTCAACATTAGAATCAATAAGCTCCTCTAATTCTTCAACATATTCATATTCGGGCAATATATCATCTGGATTATCATCAATTACCTGAGGTTTAGGAAGAAATATAACACATAACATAACACCGCTCACTATACCTGCCATGTGAATAAAAAATGACAGAATGAAATACATTAATTATAGAATAGAAAATCATTTAAGTTGTTTTCACTTTTGTTTCTTTTGATTCTTCCGTGTATTTTTTTTAGGAATTTTTCGGTTTTGCTTTTTCTTTTTTACATTGTTTATCATTTCATGTAAATCTTGTTTATTGAAATGAATACATTTTTTGAATGTGGGTTTAACAGAACCATCTTGAATGAAATCTTGTACTAATCTCTCTGGTAGAGAGAAATGAGTGTTTAATTTTATATTATAAAATAATTCTTTTATTTCTTCATCGGTTAATTTGCGATGTACGTGTGTAATTCCATCGTCATAATTATAGGTTCCGTCTATTCTGCCTCCAATAATATTCATATATATTATATGACAAATAAATTAAGGAATAATACCATTAAATCTTATAAAACACAAAATAGAAATTCTAAAACTGTTAAGAAACTAAACGTCATGAATATATACTTTACGTCTAAGATAACCCCTTCCTTTTTAAAAACCTATATAAAATCAATATAAAGAATTTATATATGTACATATGTAAAGGGATCAAACCCTTGGCCTTGTTTCCTGTATAGGAAATATAACAGCACTACCTGTTCAAGCTTGAATGCCGGAGCCTGGTCCAACGGGGCAGACTTAAAATCTGCTGTGTTCGCA
>Ga0209550_10006933_pt1 | contig 10514 bp, 8 predicted proteins | sample LauGreSuBDMM15SN_2_FD_187567 | JGI IMG/M metagenome (GOLD analysis project Ga0209550, IMG submission 187567) | Freshwater lake microbial communities from Lake Michigan, USA - Su13.BD.MM15.SN (SPAdes) (version 5) | ecosystem: Environmental > Aquatic > Freshwater > Lake | place: Lake Michigan, USA... | reverse complement strand
AATTGTTGAATTATTTATTATTATTTTTCGTTTTATTATTTTTTTTAAATTTATTTATTTTTCTTGTTTTATTATTAGGGTTTCTCGTTTTATTCGGTTTTCTCGTTTTATTCGGTTTTCTCGTTTTATTCGGTTTTCTCGTTTTATTAGTTTTTCTTGTTTTATTATTTTTTTTACCTCCTGCAACCTCCTCGTAATCATCATCGCCATCTTTTATTTCATAAGGGTCGGACAATATATTTTTCAAATTGGTATTAAAAACTTCGTTATTTATATTGTTATTTTCAATATTAATTTTATCCATATTATATTTTTTCAGGAACTCTTGCGGCGGTAATGTAGCTATTTCATATTTAATACCAAACACTGGTATATACTCATCAAATATAGTTAATTGGTCATCAATAGTTTTGACCGTTTCATAATTTCCACCTCTTTGTTCACCATTTTGTGGTATACCAAAAAATACAAAACCAGTATTATATGTACTGTTTATTTGAGCTCTTCTATTTATTTCATGTTTAATATTATTTTCTAGAATAAAAGTAGAACGAATATATCCTTCTATAACAATTAGGTTTATTGCGAATTCATTATTTATTATGGCATTAATAACTAACTCATTATTAATAAACAATAAGTTTGTTCTTAACTCGTCAATCTGTAGTTCCGAGGTTACTTTTAATTCATCAATTATTGTTCTATAATTGGATACAACTTGTTCGGCATTTCGTATTTCATCATTACTTATTACTTGTTGAGTAATTAATATTTGATATAAATTCGTTTCTATATATTGTATTTGAGTATATATGACAATTATTTGATTAAATGTTTCATGAATATTTATTACCATTTGTCTATTCATTTCATCATATCTTCTTTGAATATCAGACGCGTCTTCCTGTAGTTCCATCATGTCGGCATAATCAACATCATCTTCTTGTATTTCCATCATGTTATCAGAATCAAAATCATCTTCTTGTATTTCCATCATGTCGTTATTATATATTGGTTGTCTTTGTCTTTGTGCTGGTTGCCTTTGTTTTTGAACTGGTTGTCTTTGTTTTTGAACTGGTTGCCTTTGTCCTGGATGGAAACCATAGTTTGGTGCGGTATTTCCTTCTTGTTGTGGTAATTCTTCTTTTTGTTCTGGTTCTTCTACTAGTGTTGGTTCTTCTTCTTCTACTTCTTGTGGTTCTTCTACTACTTCTTGTGGTTCTTCTACTACTACTTCTTCTTTTTCTTGCTGTCGTTGTCTTTGTCTTTGTCTTTCTCGTTGTCTTGCCTGTTGTTCTTCAAAATATTTTTGCTCTTCCTCGCGTGCTTGTTGTTTATATCTTTGAGCAGCAGAGGCTTCAGCGGCTTCTTGTGCTTGTTTAGCCTGAGCGGCTTCTGCCGCAGCCGTCGGGTTTTGTTGTAGACACGCATTATATGATTCATCGTCTATACCGCCTTGTTTTTCTTTATTATTTGAAAGAGCTTTAAACTTTTCTGTCGATTCTGTTATACACCCGGTATTTTTATCAGGATGTAATTTTAATAATAAATTTCTATAATCTGTTTTATTTATACAAGTAGGAACAACGACATAAAACGATGGACAATTTTGTGAAGCGGTTTGTTGTTCTTGAGCGTTTTGTTGTTCTTGCGGGTTTTGTTGTTCTTGACGGTTTTGTTCTGGTTGTGGAAACCCAAAAAATGGATTTCTTTGTTGCGAAGGAGGTCTTCTTGGTGGTCCTCCAAAATATGAATTACCTTGTGGAGGGGGTCTTCTAGGTGGTTCTTCTTTTTCTTCTGTTGGTTCTTGTTGTCTTTGTCGTGGTTCTTGTTGTCTTTGTCGTGGTTCTTCTTTTTCTTCTGTTGGTTCTTCTTTTTCTTCTTCTGGTGATGCTTCTTGTGGTTTTGGCTTTTGAACATTGAATTTGAAGAAACCAAATATATTTATCCAATTCCACATATTAAAATCGTTAAATGCTGGACTTTCAGTTGGATAACCTCCTGAAGAACCGTACCAAAACATATACCCAATATTTGTTTTTTTTATTTCTGAATCTATTGGACTTATCTTCCCTTCTTCCGTTGATGATTCTAGAGGTGAGCCTGATTCTGATTCTGAACTTGAAGGTGAACTTGATTCAGTAACAGGAAGAGATTCTGATTCTGATTCTAGAGGGGAGCCTGTTTCTGATTCTGATTCTGAACTAGATTCTGATTCTTTTTTTGGTTCTTCTGTATCTATTTCTGTATCTATTTCTGATTCTGATTCTAGAGGTTGTTCTTGTTTTAGTGGTTGTTCTTGTTTTAGTGGTTCCTGTTTTGGGATTTCTCTCCATCTAGCTTCTAATCTTTCAGCTTCTGCATTTTTTTGAGCGTAAAGTTTATCTACTTTATCCTTTTCTTTATTTATCATTTGAATAAATTGGTCTGTAGTTAGAATTGGTTCTTGTATTATTGGTTCTTGATTTATTATTGGTTCTGGTTTTATTGGTTCTGGTTTTAATATGGGTTCTGGTTTTATTGGTTCTGGTTTTAATATGGGTACTCGTTGCCTCTTTTGAGCTTGTATAAATTTTTGTTCTTGTTCTTGTTTAATGGCATTTTGGGCAGCGATAAACTGTGATGAATTTATATTGTTATAAGTTATTAAGTTCATTTCTACATTATGTTGTGTAACAGAATTGTTTATTATTCTTCTTTGCTCATCGTCTAAGTCGAAAATTAAATTCGCGGACATAGCGGCTCGCATTGTGTTAAAAATGTTATACAATACAGGATTTAAAGGTTCAATATTGATATCGCGCCCAATTTTTCCAACAAAAGGTGGGTTAAATCTCAATGTATCAAATAATTCAGCTCTCCCAAAATCAATAATTAAAGCTCTTCCGTAATAGTTATCATTTTGGACGGTTGTAAAATATGGATAATTCGGATTTATCATTACGTTACTTTTATGTGCGTCTTTATGCATAATACCTATGTTTTTTAGTCGTTGCAATTCATAAAGATGCATTGCTTTGTAATAACCGTACTTTGGTTTATCCGCAAAATTGCTTAGTACGTCATAACCTTCCATAAATTCCATTACAATTAAAGTTATATTATTCTTCTGAGTAAATAAACTTTTTGTAGCCTCTAAATCGGTGTATCTGCGTTTCGCTTTGTTTATTGTTACGCTGTTTATCCTTTCTTTAAGTATTCTAGTTGTTGCGTTATATATTCTAATTTTATTTTGAGGAGTTATGTTTGAAGAATAAGAAATAATACCAGGACAAATAGGTTCTAATGGACTGTCTTCACTAACAAAAGTTTTTTTGAACGCGATACATTGAATCTTTACTTCATCTTCTAGGGATTTTTTAGTTCCACATTCAAAATCTGCTCTTGCGTCAAACCCAGTTCGTTTAATTTGGTTTGTTAAATAAGTTGTTTTATCCGTTTCCAGACTAAGAAGACCCACTTTAAAAAGTATTTGAGTTACAGGCTTATTTAAATTTGTACTCCTCACTGTAGTATATGGTGATTCAAGACCGGGCTTTAATGTAAATAAATATGTAAAACAACTAATCGACTTGTCTGTTAATATTTGACAAACACTAGAATTTTCTATAAAATAATAAATGGCTTCTTCTGGTCTACTTATCCAGTTATTTGTTAAAATAACACCACCTTTCAAAGAAATGTGTTTCATATATATTATTGAATATGTTATTTTAAAAATCTAAATTATTTTTAATAAATTTTAATTAAAAATAATGCGCTTTTCTAAATTTAAAATATTTTTATAAACTGATACTTATACTTATACTTATACTTATATTTATATTTGGTTAATTGGTTTTTGGTTTTTATTTTTTTAAGCGACAGTAACATCCTTAGATGCCTTGGCAAAGTGAGGACTCATGTAACGTTGGAGGTTGAAATAAGTGAGCTCATCGGTCTTCTTAAGCTTAAGAAGGGCGGCAAGCTTGGTATCAGGGTTAATCTTGCGACCATTCTCCTTATCTTGGAGGTTGTGTGTGCGAATGTACTTGTTAATATCGCGTGTGACCTCAGTGCGTGCCATCTCAGAACCAGAAGGCTTCTCAAGGAACTTTGCGAGCTCATCGGAAATGCGAGTGGGCTTGACAAAACCAGAAGGAGCACGGTTTCCAGCCTTGCGCTTGCGCTTAGAGGATTGCTTTTGTGCGGACTTGAGTTCGCGAGTCCATTGCTTCTCAAGAGTGCGGTATTCAGCCTTCAAAGAGGAGATAAGAACTCCAAGTTGTTGAAGCTTGGCAAGAAACTCAACAGACTTTTCGGCAACGGGAGCATCAACTTCAGCATCAACAGGGACAACATCAACGGTGACAACAACAGAGGGAGTATCGACGGAGGCAACATCAACAGAGGTAACAGTTTCAGTCTTCGCGGTCTTAGCCTTTCTTACCTTCTTTTCTACAACAGGGGCGGCATCAATATTGGCAACAACGGGGGTGACTTGTTCAGTCTCGGCAGTTTTAGTGGCAGATTTCTTAGGCATCTTATTATACTATATCTAAATAAATACTTTTTAAGTGATTTAACGCAAATAATATATATTGTTACGATAGTATGGTAATAGGTCATTCAATTATGTCCTACATATATTCAAAAATAACTTACGGACTGAAAAAGCCAAGGAAGCGATGTAGCTGCCTCTTGATTTACTAAAGTTAATCCTCCTAGAACATAATATGCGCCTAAAGATTTGCTATCTTTATCTGAACCACTATTTACTAATTTTTCTAAAACTTCTAAAACAACTTTTTTAACATTAGACATATTACCTTCTGTATGTATATATTGCATGCTAAGATTCCTAAATGGGTCTCCATTTGGCGGGCATATATTGCGTTTAGTTTCTTGCGATAATTGAGCTCTATAATTCCAAATGTCGGAAAGCTCTCTAATAAATTTAATCGTTTGATTTCTATTCAAAGAGAGAAACCATTGGGCATTACTATAGTTCCCGAGTGAGTCTATTGTTTGAAATAATGATAATGCTCTTAATTCAATTGCTTTTTCACTTGAAACTTTTTGTGAATCATCTTCGAAAAGTAAATTTATATGAATTTTTAAAATTTTGCTTAATCTCAACATTGATTTAATAACTTTAATAACGGATTCGGGAAATAAATTGCGGTTATATGGGTTTTTCATTTCTTTAGAACATTTAAAATATAAGTTGTGAAGAGAAGTAATATCAAACCCGTAAATAAAACCATCTTCATCTTTGTAGCTTAAGAATTGATGAAAATTAATTTCTTCAAGTGGTTCCATAGTTATAAAATCATAACTATTATTACACAATTTTCTATTCATTGATGCAGGACCATGTAGAGTTTTATATTTTTTAACAAGAAATCTTCTAAAATTTTTTTGGATTTTAATTATAAATGATGAAAAATGTAAATAACAAAACACTCTTATTAATAATTCACTTTTGTTACCGCTTAATTTTAGTTTGTAATGTTTGGCAAAACTTTTTAACTGTGTAACATTATAGTTGTATTTCGTTATTTCATTATAATCTTTTATTGTTGGAATACTTATTTTATCATCATTTATTTTAGAAGGTTTCTTAACTATTTGTATTCCTTTTTCGCATTTATTCGTAATACAATTCATATAGTGTTCGATTTCACTTTCGGTATTTTTATTTTTTTTAATAGTTGGTTCCATATGTTATAAATATATATTTTTCTTTTTGAATTGTTTTTTATATTAATTTAAATTAGGTTGCTTACCATGTATCGTAAGATTTAAAACACGCAACTGGACCATAATTACATTTATATTTTAAAAAAAAATTGATTTAAAGATAAGTCAATAATATAAATCATACTAATACAATGGCAAACGCAATCATCGACGGTACTAATATTGACACTTCTGTGTTTTCATACTCCGCGCCAAAGGCTAATCCAGCTGGAGGCAAGGTTGTTAATTTATATAATAAACATTTTAGAGAGTCTCTTACCTTATCCACACCATTAATTTTAACTTGGGGTGGGCAAGAAGGGTTGGACCAGGCAAAGAATCCTACCGGAAAGTTTACAATGTCGCTTCAATTTCCTAACAATGAATTTCCTAACGCTGATTGTGATGCGTTTCTAGAGTCGATGCGCAAGTTGGAATCCAAGATTAAGGCTGATGCGTTGGTTTATTCTAAGGAGTGGTTTGGGAAGGAAATTAAGAGCTCAGATGTTATGGATGAGAAATTTAATATTATGCTTAGACATCCGAAGCTAGAAAAGGGCGGTGTTGAAATGGATTACAATAGACCTCCTACACTAATCGTTAAGGTACCATGTTGGAAGGGTGTATGGCAGTCAGAAATTTATGATGAAGACGGTGAGCCTTTGTTTCTGAAGGGGAAAAGTCCTGTCCATGTAACACCATTAGATTTCTTGAAGCCGAAGACACATGTTATTTGTTTGATACAATGTGGAGGTTTATGGTTTGTAAATGGTAAGGTATCTATTACGTGGAATTTGAAGCAGGCAATCGTTCAAAAGCCAAAGTCGTCAACTATCGCAGAGGGAACCTGTTTCTTGAAGCCTAAGGCTTCTGATGTTCAAAAGTTGAAGACTCTTCCTCCTCCAGAAGATGACATTGACCCCGAAGGTGCGGTTTCAAGCACAATTGTTGAAGATTCAGACGACGAATACGAGTTGCCACCTCCTTCTAAACCTGTTGCTCCGGTTCCAGTTCCAGAAGTTCCTGTTCCAGTTGTAGAAGTTCCAGTTCCAGTTGTAGAAGTTCCAGTTCCTGTTCCAGTTGTAGAAGTTCCTGTTGTAGAAGTTCCTGTTCCAGTTGAGGAGCCAAAGAAAAAGAAGGTTATTACAAAGAAGAAGACCTCTGAACAATAAAATAAAAAGAATAAAATAAAAAGAATAAAATAAAAAGAATAAAATAAAAAGAATAAAATAATAAAATAAAAATATTTTTTCTTTATTTTACAATTTACAAGTTCAAAAACTTATTTTAACCCGCACTACTCGTATCATATAAAATATTTAGGTATTTTATATGAAATAAATTATAATTCAAGTTATATTATATTATATTCACTTTAACAATTATGTCTGCCTTCTCAGATATATCACATATATCATTTTTTATTATTGATATACCTTTGTTTTTAATTCTATAATACTGCTGTTTTGTTATGTTTAATTTAGAGAGATATATTGTAAATTCGCTATCACCTATTTTTATAATTATGTTCATATCATTTTTCAACAATACTGGAATATCATTTTTTAAGTCAACAAATATTTCAGTATGTATATTATTTTCATCGTCAATCTGTATAAATTCTTCTAGCTCAGGCTCACATATTACTATTATTTCAGAACCACAAGAACCAGAACCACAAGAACCAGAACCACAAGAACCAGAACCACAAGAACCAGAACCACAAGAACCAGAACCACAAGAACCAGAACCACAAGAACCATCAAAATAACATTCATTATGCCATAAAGGAACTAAATATAATTTATCATCAACGTATAATTTGTATAAATTATTATTTAACAAATCATTTATGCTGGGATTTAATTTAAAAATCTGAACATTATCGTACTTTTGAAGGACAACTTGCCTAACCTCTTCTAAAATTTCTTCTGTTAAGTGAAGTATAAAACGATGTTTAGAGAGAAAGGTATAAACATTAAGAGCCGAATCTTTATCTAAATCTTCAAATAATTTAAGTGATATTTTTTTACTTGTGAAAACAATTTCGTTAACAATCTTTAATATAAATTCATTATATTTTCCTTCCATTACACTTTTCATAAAAAAATTTAATACATCAAAATATACAGACGACGCGTTATCTTGTTCATTGTCATTTTCTTCATGAGAATCATATGGGTTCATGTTTTTAATTTCTCTCTTTAAGTAACTGTAAGCTTCATTTATTTGTTTAAATTTTTCATTTGATTCAGACGTGTTACCATTTTTATCTGGATGGTTGAGCAAAGCTAACTTATGATATTTTTTCTTTAAGTATTCCAATGTTAAATCATTATAACTAATCTCGTGCGTTTTTATTTCTAGAATATCAGTCGCGGTTTTAAAGTCCATTAAATTTAATTTATTATAAACTTTAAGTATTAAAATATGTAATTTTTATTTTATATTTTAATAATATAAATGGCTATTCGTACAAGTGCTATTACTTACACTAGAGGCATTCCTAAAACATATAACAATTTTTTCTTTGTTGCCCAAACTAATAATACCATTCCTGTGCCAATTAGCAGTTATATAAGAGGATTTAATTTTAAGAATCGCAATGTAATAAATACAAACAGTCGCAATAGATGGCCTTGGAGAAAATAAACTAAAAGTTATGTATTTGCGTAGATAAATAAAATAAATAATTTTCAAAATGATAAATCGGTCTGTAATTATTATTATAATATTGAAAGAAACAATATGTTTTTATCATAACATTAGACAACTGTTCTTTTTTAATTTTCTTTTGTTCAACAAGTGTAGAGAGAATATACCAAATACAGTCTGTAATGTCTAAATTGTATATAAATATATCGTAAAGGGTATCTCTAAATTTTAAAAAATCTAATTCATTTATATTAATTATATTATTTATAATTTTGTTACATATTATTTTATATTGTAACATTAAGTCTTCATTATAAAGGTGTAATACTTTAATGTTTGTAATATTTTCAAGTTTTAATTTGTTGGGCAACTTATTTTTAAGGCACTTTGTATAGGATGTTTTTGTAGGTCTTCCTATGTTAATAATTTCACAACAATTTAAAATATTATCTGGTAAAAAAGTTAGCTCTTCTGTAATGATAACAAATTTCAAATCTATTGTTATGGCATTATTTTTCTGCATATAACTATAAAAGTTTTCTAATAATTCACTATGTATTTCGTGAAAATATTTACAAACTATAATACCGGATTTTTCTTTTTTTGCCGATATAATGTCTATAATTTGTTGATAAATTTCATGCCAAAGTAATTTTGAATTGCAACCTAAGAGAGACATATCGATTTCATAATGAATATCACTGATTTTAAAAAAATATTGTTGTTTATTATAAGTTACACTAATTTTTTTTTCATATTTTAATTCGGTTGGACTATATTTTTGTATTGCCTTCAACATTTGAGTATATTTTCCTGTACCACTTGGGCCAAAAAAAATTAAGTTTTTTAAATCATTTATGTTAATAGGAAATTTGTCGTATAATTTATTAAGCTTTGGATGTAAATTTATCCTTGCGTTTTCACTTGTATATTCTTCAAAATGAGTTTCATAAAATTTCATATTATATTTGTTATATGTATTGTATATTGTTTATTTAAATTATAAACTTATAAATAACGATTTTTACATTTTTTACATTTTTTACATAAATTATTCGTTTTAATATACAACTTAAAAAGAATACATTAATATTATAGAGTTATTATAATGAATATTGTAATTAGATTTGACCAATATGACGAAACTTGCGTATACTTTTGCGAACCGATAAAAAATAATATAATGAATGATGGCAATTTTATTAGAATGTTGTATACGACGTCACATGTAGTACTAAATGGTATATATATTTTACTTAAATTAAATGATATTGTATGTGAAAAATATTATAATAAATATAAATGTACTTTTGACGTTTATAATCATAATGATACTATTGATACTTTAAAAAATATTGAAGAAAATCTATTAAAAAAAATTGATATTAAAGACAAAGTGCCACAATATAAAATTCACGAACAACTTAAAAATGGTAACATTAAAATATTTAATGATATTGGAAACAAAACTAACTGCCAATTTATTTTAAAAATATCGGGAATTTGGGAAACATTTTCTAATTATGGATTAACATATAAGTTTGTTAAGGTAGAATAGATTGGATTAGGTTGTACTAATAAATGCCTTTGAACCCGTCAGTTGTATAATATTTTAAAACAGTAAATAAAATAAGAGAGCAAGCCAAAGTTAATACTCCAATTAAATAAATCAAGCTTGAAGTAATTTTTGACATTTGACCTGTATTCACAAATTTTTCACTATCTATATTTGTGTATACGAAATATATTTGAATCAAAAATAGTACAATAGCTATATTACTAAAAGTATAATAACTTTTTGAAACGTGATTTTCAATAATAATTGTTTTATAATTTATAATTAAATATAAAATAAAACCTATGACTCCTAACATTAATAAAAATGGACCTGTGGTGGTTATAATTGTTAACAACATTTGTATTGTCGTTTGACCATTAGTAACCTTCAGTAAACTTTTAAATAAAATTAATAATATCATCATTACAGCTAAAATTAGTACTGAATAACCAGATAAAATAGCACCTAAAGATACGTTTCCTTGTGAAAAAAACCCAATCGCAAATGCTATAACACTTGCCATTATAAGAGCTTTATAAACACTTGAATACCAATTTGACATTATATTAATATATAATAA
>Ga0209550_10006932_pt1 | contig 10515 bp, 10 predicted proteins | sample LauGreSuBDMM15SN_2_FD_187567 | JGI IMG/M metagenome (GOLD analysis project Ga0209550, IMG submission 187567) | Freshwater lake microbial communities from Lake Michigan, USA - Su13.BD.MM15.SN (SPAdes) (version 5) | ecosystem: Environmental > Aquatic > Freshwater > Lake | place: Lake Michigan... | reverse complement strand
AATGTCGTGCAGAGTAGAAATGTCGCGCAGAGTTGAAATGTCGCGCAGAGTTGAAATGTCGCGCAGAGTTGAAATGTCGTGCAGAGTTGAAATGTCGCGCAGAGTTGAAATGTCTCGGGGTTGAAATGTGTTTAAACTCAATTATTATTATATAAAGTTATAGCATCATTGAATATGTCTTGTAAACTTTGTGAAGCCGACCCAACAAGTCATTCTTTTAAATTTAAAGGAACATTTAATCATGTAAATTATTATTATACTTGTCCTGCGGAAGCGACCAATTACGATTCACAAGGAATCGTAACTCATTTTGACCTATTATTATCTGAAAACAAGAACAAGAAATGGGCCTGCATTATTGATTGTAAAGGATTAAGTAGAAAACAATTGTTAGAAATTACTACTGGAATTGAATTAACAAAATTTATAGTAAATAAATATAGTGATTCACTTGAAAGAATTATTATTATGAATAAAAATATATATTTTAACATGTTAATAAATGCATTGAGTCCTTTTTTTAATGAAAAAATCAACTCTCTAATTACATGTCTATAAAATAAGTTTTTAAGTTTATAAGTTTTTAAGTTTTTAAGCGAACACTTAAAAACTTACTATAGTATAAATGATAGTTTATTCTACTTTACTTGTAATCGTGATTTTATATTTGGTATTTAAAGTCTATGTGAAACTAACTTATAAATTTTGGGCAGATCAACCAGTCTTTCATTCTTATAAGTTAATGTATTGGATTATGCCAAATCGCATACTCCGTGAAGTTCCAAAACTAACTTCTTATTGTAATTTTATTGATATTATTACTAAAAATTATTTTGACTACGAGGAAGAAGACATACTTACCATAGTAACACTCATAAATAATAATTTTCAAACCACCTATGGGAATGGGTCTCTCGAATCCAAACTAGAACTTCCTATCACTCACTTTGTCGCAATGTTTACAGGACATCTACATAAATCTTATGTGTCTGTTTATAAAAAAATTATCTACACATTGAATGATCAAACTATTGAACCCAAACCAACAATCCTTGGCGTGGTCACCGGAAAACCAATTTCTATATGCATTCACAAAAAACACTTGAAATGTTATTATATAGATTTTTTATGCGTTGATCATAATTACAAAGACAAACAGATTGATGTACAATTGATACAAACCCACGAATATGTTCAAGGACACGACAATAAAGAATTTAAAATATCACTTTTTAAACAAAAAGAAAGGTTTGCCAAGATTGTTCCTTTTATTCACTACAAAAGTTATGTCTTTAATTCGGCACTCATGAAACCAGAGTATAAGTGTTCTTATCAAATTTTAGAAATTAGCGAAGTGAATTTTAGTTTACTTATTCACTTTATAACCATCCATAAAGAATACTTTAAATGCGTTGTAATGGTGGAAGAATCAAATTTATTACATTTACTATTAAAAAAAGTATATAAAATATATGGCTTATTAGACCTTAACTCAAATTGTTTAAAAGCCTGTTATATTTTTAAAGAAAATTATATAATTTTTAAGGTTAAAGAATTATATAAAAAAGAGGACAAATACATTCGATCATTCGAGTTAGTAGCCTCTATAAAAAATTGCCTTGACACTGAATTTATTAATGGGTTTTTAATTGTTGTAAATAAAAAATGTTATCTTACAATAGATGCTCTTAGTTATAATACAATTCTAATTCAATATTTATTAACTCATTCATTCCATCCTTTAAGTATATCAAATGATGCTTATTATTTATATAATTATATCTCTACTGGGATAGAATCGCATAAAACACTCGTTCTACTATAAAATTCTTTTTAGTCATTCTTTTTAGTCATTCTTTTTAGTCATTCTTTTAAGTCATTCTTTAGCGAACATATTTCCCTGCTCTTACAAAGGAGTCTAATACATAGATAATAAATACACCTAAAAACACGTACAAAATAAGCTCTTCCGTGATTAAATGGGATTGGTCATTTTTTTCTTCTTCTAAAAGATATAAAATTTTATCTAAACGTTTCAAGAGATCATTATTTGTATTTGGATAAGACGATAGATTTGATGGAGTTAATGGAGTTGATAGAGTTGATGGAGTTGATGAATATAAATCTTTTGCAAAGGATTGATTATAATTATGAATGTATTGTTTGTATAATTCGTTTTCATACGTTGCGTCGGTGTTTATTTTATCTACAACATCATCATCCTCTTCTGATGGTTCTTTTTTTTTACTATGACTACTACTAGTTGTACTACTATTTAAAATACCTTGTTGAAGATTTGCTGTTTGCATTTGTTTTTGAACAGGAACAAAATCACCCATCGTTTCCTCGGATTCATTATTGTTAGACGACGTATACAATTGGTGTAACATTGTTTTATCTATTTTTTGAGCAGTTTTATTTTTATAAGTTTGATTTTTTCGACAAGAACCATTGTTGCCATTGTTGCCATTGTTGCCATTGTTGCTATAATTATTAGTAGTGCCATTATTATAATCATCATCTAATGTTGCGGCATTAATTACTAAAGAACTCATACTAATTAAAAGAGAGAATAAATATTTTAAAATCTACATTAATTATATATATGAAAAAAAAAAATTTCTTTTCCAATTTTCCAAAACATTATATTCAGCAAATTAATGAAAGTAAATTATTTGCGGGACTTGGATTAATAATATTAAATTATTTTTCTAAATATCTTGTATTAAATTTTAGTAAAACACAAGAAGCCTTTATAAAAAATACAATTACGCGTGAACTTATTATCTTTTTAATCGTATTTACTGGAACAAGAGATTTATTACTTTCATTGTTTTTAACGGCAACTTTTATAATATTATCAGGAACTTTATTTAATGAAAATTGTCCATTTTGTATTATTCCTGAAAAATATAAATATGTATATGATGAAATGAATCGTAGTAAAGAGGATGGTCATATAACAGAGGATGAAATTAAAAATGCCAAAACATTTTTATACAAAGAAAAAAATACCGATTTTTCTAATGGTTCTGATTCTTCTAAGTTTTCTAAGTTTTCTAATGTTTCTAGTTCATAGCTATAAATATATAATCCTATAGTATAATAAGAAATAAATGAATAAATCGAGCGATCAAGACTATGGTACTTTCACATTTAGTATAACAGATAAGAATAATACAGAGAATACAAAATTAAATAAACTTGTTTTTACAACAAATCCAAAGGATACTTTTTATGTTAAGAAGAAAGGCGCACCCTTACAACAACCCGATACTAAATATTATATGCCATTTAATATAAATATCTTTAAACAAACCTTTCTAAAAAATTCTTCCACTACCGCCATCAATGAATTTTTTATACCAGACCTTAATACGTTTATAACAAATACAATGAAAGAAAGTTTAACCCCACAAACCTATATTAAATTTATAACTACTAAATCATTAGTAGAACAATTTATTAATGAATATAAAGTAAAATATCCCGATAAAAAAGTAGTTCAAGAATCAACACAGCGTGATGATATTATAGCAAAGATTAAAGAACTACCGGGAGATATAAAAGCCAAAGAAGAAAACATAGACTTGATTAAGCGTAAATATGCGTATAAAATATTTATAGAAAATATATATTTATTTCTAATCAAAGTACTATTGACTAAACATGGGACGTTTATATATTTAGATACACATACAGAAAAACAAGCACAAGATGCAGCAGCTAATGCAGCAGCTAATGCAGCAGCTAATGCAGCAGCAGCAGCAGATCAAGAAGAGGAACCAAAAGAGTATGAGGAAGAGGAATTATACAATGAGAAAAAAGAAAAGCCCGGATTACATTTTATAACTTATAATGAAGAGAAGGAGCAGGATTTAAAAACATTAAAATTAAGACTTAATACATTTATCAAAGAATATAATACAGCTACGCCAGAGAGGTTAATTATTGATAAAAATATAACATTAGAACTAAAACAAAATGAACTAAGTAAAGAGGCGTTAAAAAAAATAACCAAAGAAATTTTGTATGATCTTTTTTTAAGTAATAAAAAAAATAAAAACGAAGATTTAATTGGTCTTTCTATTAGCGAAAATGTTTATCATGAAATTGTAACAAAGGAAGTTTATGAAAATATAATTTTACATGAATTTTATACATTGCCAAAATACAACAAGGAAAGATTAAATGAACAATTTAGAGAAATTAAAATAACAAAAGTAGAAGAAGCTCAAAAAAAATTAGAAGAAGCACAAGAAAAATTAGAAGAAGCACAAGAAAAATTAGAAGATGCACAAAAAAAATTAGAAACAAAATCAAAGGATCTCAAACAACAAGAAGCAAATAAAATAGATTTTAACAAAAAAACACAGCAAGTAAATGATCTTGCCAAAAAAGTTGAAATATTAAAAAGAGATTTAGTGGCAATAGAAAAATCTTATGAAAATAGTATGGGTACTGATTATTTTATAAAAAAAATATGGAAAGGAATTGATGAGTTCAAAAAAACTAACTCAATTCTAAGAGAAATTATAATTTCCGATGACACTATCGAAGAAGATATCATTAAAATGCTTAGATTTTATTTTTTAAAAAAAGAAAAAGAAACAAAACGAAAAAAAGAAATAGTAATTTCGATTACAATTACTCCTGATAATTTAAAAGCATTTGATAAATTCAAAACACTTCTTTCAAGTACGCCTTCTTTTGAGGATATAAAAAAATTTCAAAAAAATTTACAACAACAAATTACAAACTATGTAAATAAATGTCAACCAACAGAAGAGCTAGAAAATAAGATTACAGAGCAATGCGAAACAATTTGTACTACATCGAATCTTGGTATGAAAGAAAAGCTTTGGTGTAAGATGTGCGAATCTTATATACGATGCGTCTACGACCAAAACTATACACCAGCAGCAGAAGAACAGAGACAAGACGACGCAGCCAAAGCAGAAGCCGCTAAAAAAGCAGCCGAAGCCGCTAAAAAAGCAGCCGAAGACGCAAAAAAAGCAGCCGCACATTTAAGAAAAATTACAAATCCAGAACAACTACCTAAAGAAGTAAAAGCAATCATTAAACTAACATTACCTAGACGATTAGAAGCATTACGAAATAAAACACAAGAAGAACTTAAGCTATTCACAAAAGCACCAACAATCATACAAGGAGCACCCGTAAGACCATCACAAGGTGTCGCACAAGGTGTTGTCGCACAAGAAATACGAGTAGGAGGGAGAAAAACAATTTCAAAAAACAAACTGAAACAAAAATTAAACCTTTCCATTAAAAATGGAATACGAAGACGTTAGATAATTAGATAATTAGAGGCTTACACCAGCCATAAATTCTAAGACTAAGTCTTGCGGAATTTCATTAAAATCAATCAATGCTTTGTTTCGTTTGTAATGCTCTTCGCACCCTTGAACTTTTAAGTCTTCTTCGAATAAACTTCGATTGTTATAATAATTTACAATCAATGAATGAGAGCAACGCTTAAACACTGGACGAATATTATCACTTTTATCTCCAACAATTATTTTATGAAATAAATCAAAGTCGGCATTTCCTGAACAATGTTTGCTTGTAGTAATATCTTTATATTGAAGCGTAATAATTTTGACCTTCTCTGATACTAATTGTAAATAATCCATATCGCTCGCAATAATATAAATCATACAATTGGAATCCTTAAGTAATAAATGTTTACAAAGTAATGCATTAATATCATCAGCCTCCAGTTTTGCATGATAAAAGGTTGGAATATTCATTTCTTTAATTATGTTTATCCCCATCTGAAAGAACGGCCCGCCCAAAAACTCGTTTGTATAAATACGGGTTTCTTTATATTCATTGTAAATTGTATTTCTCCAAATGTCACTCCTAGAACAATCTAACGAAGCAATCAGTTTAAAGTGTTTAAGCTTTAGTTTTTTTGGAAGTTCTTTGATCTTATCAATGCATGTTTTTTTGAATTTTGTAACAAATTCTTCATTTAAAATTGGATTTCCTAATGGAAGCTCTGGTTTTGCCACTTTCCACCATGTTATTAAAGCATAATATCGATAAAATATAAAATAACTAGTGTCTAACAAAATATAGTTCATTCGTTGTGTCGTGGTCGTTGTCATTAATACTAATAGTGTAGTTGTACTTATATTAGTATTAATTTAATAGATTACTATGTTTCAATTTTTTTAAAAGTGTTTACAAGTCTAAACTAATCGTATTCTTTGGAGTATTGGATTGTTTTCGATTCGATTTTGGTTGTTTTTGATTGCTCATTTCTTTTAATTCAGAAATGCTCACTGTGCTCGGGTCCCGTTCTTCTCTAAAGTCGGGGATCAATACTGGCTTACTTTTTAATCCAGAAAGCAAATCGTTAATATCGCGAGGACCTTTCATCTCAGTGCGTCTTTGTGGTGCTGGAGTTCTAATACTATCAGACGTATCGAGCGGAGCAAATCTCTCTTCAATACTAATTCCATTTTGCTTTTTTGAAGACATTAAATCAGGCCGATTTTTTGGAACGGCATAACGTTCGCTTTTCATGCTTTGTGTTTCCATGGGTGGCGGAGGACTTCCAATGTTTGGAGGATTTGGAACATTATTTCCGGGTATAAAATTATTCATAAAGTTTCCAAAGCCCGGATTGGATTCGCCCATTGAATTTACTGCTGCTTGCGAAAATTGTCTCATAAGCTCTGGATTTTGCTTCATAATATCATCCATTCCGGGTAAAGCAGACTTAAACATTGTGTTTGTCATATGAACCATGATTGCGGAACCGCCTAATTGAAATAACAATTTGAGTTCGGGCGCCAATCTTGCTTTGGATTTGTATTTTTCGTGTAATTCTGCAAAGATTTCATCATAATCATTAATATTTTCATTCACTTGTTCGCCCCAACCATCAATCTTAATATCAAAAGGATCAAATTTGTTGTTTAAAAATTCAATTCCTGTAACAAATGCCATCAACATTTTTCCTTGAAATTTAACACTATTGCTTTTTTCTTTCTCAGCAATAATCATCTCATACTCCCCTTGAAGCTCTTGTAACGGCGACTCCATCGTATATTTTTTTGTTAAGGTCGCTCCTTTTCGTTCTAATTCTTCTAATCGTCGTAAAAATTTAAATTTTTCTCTCACCAATTCTTCTTTTGTCATGGACGCCTCCTCATTCTCGCTTGGAATCGCATTCACTTTGCCATATCCATCCCACGTTTTTGTATTTGTATTAATGTTACCAATGGTTTGTTTTCCTAAATTGCTTTCCTCTGAAATATTAATTGGGCGGTCATTCATATCTTCTTTTTCATTTGATCTCTCATTATTAAAATTAAGATTGATTGCTCGATTGAAAATATTATCTCTTGTATTTTCTGTTTTTGTTTCATGAATTGTGCTAGATAATTCATTTAATTCATTTTCAAGTTCACTTAAGTCTCCAAGCATTTTATTACTTGAACCACCACGTTTTTTTTCATTCATCAAAAGTTCAATGCCTCCTCCAAAATTAGTGGAGGATTGAGCGCCGCCATTTGATAATGAAATTTCATTTTTAGATTCTTCTAATTCTATAACCACCGGTTCTAAAGAACTCATTATACTTAATTAAGAACATATAATTTTAAGTCTTACGAAATTAATATTAGTTATTTCATTAATTCTTTTATGTTAATTCTTTTATGTTAATTCTTTTATTCCGTCTGTTAGAAACCATACAGCTTGTAATAATGAATCTGCTAAATCGTCTTTTTTGGTATGATGATCAAAAAAGTCAACGAAGGGTTGGTCAATCTTATTTTTTAAAAGTAGTGTGCGAGTAATTTCTATACTTTTCTTTTTTCTCTCACTATAACTTGTTTGTTTATCAATCCAATTTTTTAATTTGTTCGAAGCAGATACATACTTAATAGAATTAATATTTTTCATTATAAAATATTGTGTTAACATTCCTTGAATACTATTCATTCGATTCGCGATTGGCCCGATCTGATTTTCAATTAACACAAAATCAACATTAGAAAATAAATTCATAGAAGTTTCTAACGTTTCTAAATGATACTTTATGGATTTTCCTATTTCTATCAAATTAATTGTATTACAATTTGTGCGTGGTATTGTAAACAACCCATTCTTTTCTATATAGCTTTCAATCGTATTAAGTAATGAAGTCTTAGTTAAATTGTCATGGTTAATCATATATTGGTCACATAAATGCTCCAAGTCTTCTACTTTAAGTGATTTATACTTTGGTATGCTTTCAGGCAATAAATAACTTGATTTTTTAGCATGAGTTTTACAAAAAAAATTGTCCTCTTTAAAAAAAAAAGCAGGATTTGTACATAGTTTGTTTGTTTTTTTTGTTAAAGTATAACAAGTACAAATTTTTTTACTTTCGGTTAGATTAATACAATTCCAATAAATAATTTTAAACGTCGGTTCAATGTTGTCAATTGTTTCAATCGATTCAATAATACAAAGTGCTAAATTTTTAATACCTACATCAATACTGACTATTTTCATATATACAGAGATCTATAACTATTTATATCTTCTTTTTTCTTATACTATTCTTTACCACATTTTTATATTTTAATATTGTAGTATTGTAGTAGTATACTTTAAAATGACATGGCAAGATGATATAATAAATGAATTATATGAATACTATAAAAAAGACAAATCAACGACTAAAGACAACTGGGTTACAAATCCACAATTACATAAGTTTATTAGAAAGACTTTTATTAAAAAAATTTTTTTTGATCCTTTTGATCATGATGAAACGCTACAACATTTTGAATTCTTAAGGCATATAATGTATACAATTTGTAACTATATAAATAATGATGAGTATTTAAATTTTATTACAAGAATACTAATTACAATATTAGAAGAACATGGTATTTCAATAGAGCACATAATACAGAAATTCACTAAACCACATGAAATCACTAAACCACCTGAAATCACTAAACCACCTGAAATCACTAAAATATATAAATTAGTAGTACTTCCCGAGTTATTATATTATTTTAAAGACCCCAATGATGGTATTATGAAACTATCAAACGGAAGCGTGAAAAAGTTTATACAAGCTATTGTAGATGGCGAAATAGATAGAACAATATGCGAACAAATGGAACCAATAATCAATACTAGAACAAGTAGTTATACAAGTAAAAATTTAGGAGAAGGATATTATAAGAAAACAAAAACAAGAAACACAAGAAACACAAGAAACACAAGAAACACAAACACAAAGTATAAAAAACGATGGACAAAAAATTATAAAAAGAACAAAAAAAAGAACAAAAAAAAAGAAAAAAGTATAAATAGAATACAAATACTATAATACTATTATACTATTATACTAGTATAGTAATAAAGAATGATATTTAACTCTATTGAAAAGCATTTGTATACAATCATTATACTCCACGGAATGTTTCAGACCTATAAAGATTTGATTCCTTTAAAAATCGCGATTCAAACCCATAATAAAAATATGAAAGTAATATTACCAACCGCACCATTGCGTAGTATTTCTTGGTCAGAGAAACCGCTGCCTAATATCAGTTCATGGTATGATTATTATACGCAAAAAAATGGACTATTAGAACACGACGACATAAATGAAACCCATTTTAAAGAACAAACCCGGCGGATTTATAAAATTATTGACCACGAGAGAAAGAGCATCATGGCGCAAAATATAATCGTCGCTGGAATAAGCCAAGGCGGGACAATTGCTTTCAATGTTGGACTACATTATAAAGAACCTTTAGGGGCAATTCTTGGGATTCATACTATCTTTTTAAATACGATTATTCCTATTGAACCCATCCAAACACCCCCTATTTATTTATTTTCTGGGAGAAAGGATTCCATCTATAACATTCAACTTCAAGAAAGTTCTCTCGCCAAACTTAAAGAAAAATGTGCTGTTGATTGGCATATTGAAGACATCTTGAATCATTGCGAGTATTCTCCCAATGAATTAAACTATATAGTATCGGTTATTGATAAGTGTAAGGGGGGTATTTCCCCCTTACTTTAATTTTTATAGTTATATTTTATAATGAGTTTTATAGAAATGTTTAAAGATAAGTTTTATTTTATTGGTTGCGACATCACAAGAGAAATTAGAAATCATAGAGAAGTTAAAATAGTAACTTTTCCTAAGGAAGTTTTAAAAAAAGTTGTAGAACAAGCTAATTATGATAATAATACAAATGATATAAGTTTAAATGTTTCTTCGTGGATAGATGAATATAATGCTTACGCATTACATACTAAATCTTATGCTGTGCTAACTGGAAAAATTAGTGGAATAACAGTTTTAGATTTTGATAGTTTAAACTCCTATAAAACATTCTGTAAAAATGTGTCCGACTTTGAAAGTTATTTTACTGTTAAAACAAAAAAAGGTTTTCATGTTTATTGTTTATATAATTCCGAGTTAAAAACTTGTAATAATGTATTAAAAAAATTAATAAGCGT
>Ga0209550_10006928_pt1 | contig 10516 bp, 6 predicted proteins | sample LauGreSuBDMM15SN_2_FD_187567 | JGI IMG/M metagenome (GOLD analysis project Ga0209550, IMG submission 187567) | Freshwater lake microbial communities from Lake Michigan, USA - Su13.BD.MM15.SN (SPAdes) (version 5) | ecosystem: Environmental > Aquatic > Freshwater > Lake | place: Lake Michigan, USA... | reverse complement strand
GTCAGAAAGGGGTTGTGTCTCTCACACGACGTAATACGCGAAGCGAAAAGCGCTTTTCGCTTTGCGCGACGAGATCGCGTGAAACGGCTGGGCACCGGTACCGGGTACGGGTACTGTGCCAAAAGACACCGGGGGGAGCCGGGACACATACCCGGTACAGTACCGGTAGAATGAATACCGACAGCACCGGTAAAAAGACACAGGGGGGAGCCGGGACACACACCGGTAGTGTATGAATACACCGGTCCGAGTCAGTACCGTTGTTCGTTGAGCGCTTTCGAGCAGGCGCGGGGAGGCGCTACTGGGATCGGGAGGCGGCAGGGTCGGGTTTTACATGAACGGGTTCGCAGGGGTGACCTCTTCTGAAGATTGAATCCTGGGCATTCTGTCTGATAGAGATTCGGCAATCCGGCGACGGTACCAAAAAACGGTTCTATACTGACTTACTGTGTTACTTTACTCCAACCCTCTCTTCTACGGAGCCAGCCCATATGCCTGCTGCACGCTCGACGTGCGTGCCCCCTGCGGCTGCGCGCCGCCGCTCCTCGAGCCGCTCTGCGATTGCTGCTGCTGCTGCTGCTGCTGCTGCTGCTGCTGCTGCTGCTGCTGCTGCGTGAGCCAATCCTCGGCCGCATAGGCCGCGGCGACGAGGCTCTTCGTAGGGAGCAGCGTGGGACCGCCGGCCGCGCCTATCCCGCCGCCCGGAGCGGTGCCGATGCCGCCATTGGTGCCCGTGTTGAGAGAGGGCTGGGCGGCGCGTGCCGCCTCTGCTCGGTCTGCGATCCGGTTGGCTGCCATCGTGAAGCCACGCGCGCGCTCCATCTCCTCATAGGCCTCCCACACGACCACGTTGGTCTCGTCGAGCAGTATCGCCCCTTCGAAAAGCTCGCGGGCGGCGACCATGTTGTTCTGGCGTGCCTCGAGGCCAGCCCATACGACCCTCACGTCCACTGCAAACCGGTCACGGCGCACGGCCTCGCGCAGGTAGACGCGCGCCTGTCCCACCCTGCCAGCTCGCTCTTCGAGAAGTGCCCAAGCAGTCCAAATCGAGCACGAGCCACGCTCATCGCGCCCGCGGCTCGCCCAGACGCCGCGCTGGTACACGTCGCGCGCGCCGCTCACGTTGGCCACCTCGAGCTCCACTTGGCCCCACGCATGATAGAGGGGCGTGTGGGTGGGTTCGAGGGCGACTCCGCTCTCAAAGGCCTCACGCGCCTCGTCGAGCTGACCCTGCGCGGCGAGCTGAAGGGCGCGCGCCTGCCACGTGGCACCGTCCGGGCGCGAGCGCCGCCGGCGCGCGCGTGCAAAGATGGCCTCGGCGCCCGTTAGGTTGCCCGTGCGCGCCTCCATACAACCCCACGACTGCAAGATGTACCGGTTGTGTGGGGAGGCCTCTAGACCCTTTTGGAAGAGGATGGCGGCGAGGGAGTGGTGGGCGCAGCGCCACTCAAGCACGCCCCACGCATGGTACGTGGCCGCATTCCTCGAGTTCAGCTGTAGGGAACGTCGGTATGCTTCGCGTGCCGAGCCGAGCTCGCCACGACGCTTGTGCCACTCACCGATCACTTGCCATACAAAGTACGACGCCGGCGCGACGCGACCGGCGAGGCGCAGGCACTGGGCGGCCGCATCATACTGGCGCTGCCGCTCGAGCAGCAGCCCACACGCCACCCAGGCGGGCGCATGCCGCGGGTTCGCGCGCACCGCCGCCGAGTACGCTTCGAGAGCCTCGTCGGTGGAGCCCGCGCGCTCGTGCACCGCACCCGTCGCCTGCAGCAAGTAGGCGCTCTCGGGCTCCCACCGGAGGCCTTCGCTCAGGAGCTCGAGCGCCTCGTCGAATGCACCAGCGCGCTCACGCAGCCGCGCCCGCGCAATCCACGCGCGCCCATCGTTGGGGTCGAGCTTCGTGCACCACTCGAGCGTCTCGCTCGCGCCGTGCACGTCGCCCTTCTGCTCGAGACGGCGCGCACGGTAGTTGAGCAGGTCGAGGTTGACCTTGAGCGGGCGGGGCTCGTTCCCGCTCAACTTCAGGAACGGCCGCTCGTCCTCCTCAATCAGCGCGTCACGCACGCGGAAGGCGAGCGAGTCGCTGGCGTCAGCGGGCAAGGGCACGAGGGCCAGAGGAGTGGCCCGCCGAGCGCCCATTCGAAGCAGAGGGCCGATGCAGTGCGGGGGCGACAGCTGCAGCGCCAGCGAAAGCAAGAGATGCTGCATGCAGGGCAGGACTCAGGGACGGCGACGGAAGCGCTCGAGGCTCGTCCGGCGATCACTCACACCGCACCCGAAAAGCGTGTGTGAATGTGATCGTGTGTCCATGTGATTTCAATGGGTGCGCTCGCATGAGAGCCGCAGTACAATACTGACGGTATTGTGTCAACCCTTTGAACTTTCAATCATTCACACGCCTGATCACAGTGATCCGCGGGCGACAAAGGAGCACCACACCGTGATGAGTGCATTCGAGGGCCTGAGCTCGGTGGATGATTGTAGTGGATGTCGATTATCGACCTTTTCGCTCAGGGCCCGGCTGTGCGCTCGGATTCGAACGAGGACGACGATGAGAACGAGGGCGAGGCCGCACCGGTGCTCTCACCGCGAAGCATGAGCTTGGCTGCCGCTCCTGCTGTAGCTGTTAAGACAGCGGTACCTCCGATAATCGAGGAGACGATCATGCCTAGAATACTGACGCAAAGTCCGGCCACGGAACCAGCAAGCGAGCCTGAGTTGGGTGGCATGGAGCCACTGCCACCGGCAAGCGAACCCGAGCCATCATGTAAGCCTGAACCCTCAGCGCAGCTGCTGTACGAATGCCGCAGCTGCGGTCGGGATGTCGAGCAGACGTGCAGTGCGAACGGCTGCTGCGCCGCGTGCCTCGCCGACATTCACGATGCCGAGCAGCTCGGTCACACTGCGATCACCAAGGCTGAGGCAGCGGAGGCGGAGCGGATCGGGGGCGACCATGCGTTTGGGTACGGCGAGATCACGCCGCTCGGCATGCGGACGCTCGGAACGGCGCTCTCGCTCGCCGCGGAGGACGTCTTCGCTGACCTCGGCAGTGGCACTGGCCGGCTGGTCCTCCAAGCGGCATGTGAGTTTGGCGTCTGCCGCTCGATTGGTGTCGAGATTGTAGGCAGCCGGCATCGGCTGGCGTTGGCGGCCTTGGGGCGGGCGCCCGAGCTCGCTGGCCGAGTCGTCTTCGTCCGCGGCAACTGTGCGAGTGCGCGCCTGTGGGGGGCAGCCGACGACGACCCCGCTCCAGAGGAAGACGAGGGTGCGGCTCGTGCACAGGGTGGCTCTCGCAGGCCAAAGACGTCCAAGGGCCGCAAGGTGACGAAACGGCTCGCGGTGCAGCTTCGCAAGAAGGCAGTGGCGATGGCGGCATCGGTGACGGCGACATCGGCGGCGGCGGCAGCGGCGCCGGCGGCAGCGGCGCCGCCAGCGACAGAGGAGGCGAACGTGCCGTTAGAGGCAGCTTCGGCTGCACTATTCGAAGGCGCGCTGGTCGGTGTCACGGCCATACTCCTCAATAGCCTGCTTTTCAGCCCCGTGCTCATGGGGCAGCTCGCAAGGCTCATCGAGCGCTGCCCGACCCTTCGCGTCGTCGCGAGTACCCAAGCTTTCTTGGAGGATCCTGACAAGGGCTATTGCTTGGCAGGCTACACGGAGATGCCGAGCGTACATGTGGAGACGTCGTGGATGGCGCCGACGCACGTGGACAACCCTCTGCGGCTGCAGAGCCCTGGCTCTCCCGTGCGGATCTATGTGCGTGGGGCGGTTCACGGGGAGGGCGCTCGGGAAGGCGCTCGGACGAGCAGTGCATGCGACGCGCCCGATACGGCGCTCGAGATGGCCACGCATCGGAGCGCCACCTTGGCGAGCATAGTGAATTTGGCCAAGAATTTGGGTAGCCTCGAGAGCGAGGCGGACCGTCTCGCCTCTGCACTCGACGAAGCGTTAGAACGCTTGATGCGCGCGAAGAAGCACGAAGGGCGTAGTAGCAGTGACGTGAGGGTAGATCCTACCCATCCGCTTGTATAGAGTACGGTAGAACGTTGTCCCTTCGGTCTCGGCGCACAGAGCCTCAGGCCCGGACCGTGCGGTGGTACCTAGAACGAGCGCGCGGCGACCCGTCCGATCGGGCGGCTAGAATGTAGAAACGTGACGTCGATTCCGACGCGTAGTTATTACCGCGTCTAGCTACAGTACGAGGGTGTGTGCAGTGGCCGTCGTCGCGGTCATGATTCAACGACCCGACCCGCTAACGACCCGCCGGGTGGCCGGGTGGTGGTCTTGAGCGGAGAAGAGCGGAGCAAAGCGACCGGTACAGCGGTCGGCTGAGGGTGCGGGCTGAGGCGCGCGGTCAAAGGGGAGCCGCGTTCAGCGGAGACAACACAGGCGGATGATCTAAGTTCTGCACAGGCACGCCGACGACTGGAGCCCCTTGCGGCAGAGCGACCGCCTCCACGGTGACAGGTTGACCTATTCTCGCCGAACTTCGTCCAGGTACGGTCGCCGAGCCGCTGGCCACTTGCATGCCGCTAGATGGCACAACAAAGATAGGCTGGCCCACTGGGATCTCTGTCGTAGCTGGGGACACATTGGCCGAGCGCCTGCGAGGGTCGGCGTTGTCTGCATCGCGCGCGGTGCCAGCGCTATTCGAGCCGAATGCGATGCGGACCCGCGCGATCGCCGTAAGAGCGAAGAAGGTGCACAAAGCATAGAGGAGGCCAGCCACGTTGCGTGGACTGGTCTCTGGGTTGTCGCAGCACCACTCATTCACGGTGGTAGCGCGCCAGAGGGCGATGCCGATATGCGCGGCGCTGAAGGGCAAGGCACACGCATTACATGTGCGAAGCAGCGTATAAGCAGCCGGGGGCTGTGCCAGCCGTCCAACGACGGTGTTACAGCCGATCAATCCCAAGATAGCAGCAGGAAGTCCAATGTAGCCGCCATCCTCAATCGTGAACAGCGCGAGCAGCGCGTAGAAGCCATCGAGTATGAGCTGCACGATGATCTTGCAGCGCACTTGTCGCACTATGTACGGATCGTTCGGGTCGCACATGTGCGTACCACGCACGCCGGTTGCTGGCCGGTTGCCTCGACCACAGGGGGACGGTTAGGAGCTTAGGACTCGTGATGTTTCAAACTACAGTTTCGTCATTTGGGCAGAATTCACTACGCAAACGTTCACCAAGTTTACCGTATGCATAGTGAATTCTGGCTTTTCAACATCCACTACATGTACGCGTCGGTCTCTTCGTCCTGTCACGAAAGTCACGTCACCTGATGGCCTCGGCTATGATAGCCACGCGGTGCCCGGCGACATCCTGCGTGCGGTGAAAGACGCCTGGAAACCAGAGCAGCACGTCGCCAGGCTCGGCCGGCACGACACATCCTACAGCCTGCAGCGCTCGCTGGTCGCGTTTGCGGCTTTCGGCCTCGTACCCACTGCTGCGCACCCAACCGCTCGTGCCATTGGAGTCGGTATGATACTCGACCCTGTCCTCGGGCGGCGGCAGCGGCGCCACATTTGTATTCACGTTGAGATGGTCGACGAGGTCGCAGAGCCGCTGCACCTCGTCCAGCGGGGCGACCACCACATTCTGGTGCTCACGCGCATCCGGGCGCGCCTCCTTTCGCAGTGGGAGCCACAGCTTGAAGCCGCGCATGCCGCCATCCACGTGCCAGTCGCAGCCGCAGGGCACGCCGTCCTCCTCGCCAGTCGGGCAGTCGTGCTCCGCTGGATCGAGAACAACGTGCTCGATTTCGCGCACCTGCAATGGCCGACGCTCTGTGAGATACGGCAACGGAGGCGTGAGGCCGCGCTGATCCAGCTCGGTCAGCAACCCATCGAGGGCATTGAGCAGCTGCGGGTTGACTGAGTGGATCAACTGCGCGTCGTTCATGTTGCCACCGCGATACGCCGACCGTCCGTGGAAGCGCTTCACATCGAGCATGATGCCTGACGCATTGCGTAGCAGCTCGTTCAGGTATTGCAAGCTCACCTCTCGCATCGTCGCCGAGATTGCGCCGCGCACAAGCAGCAGGCCGGTGGCCCTCACCTGCCCGGAGTCCGTAAAGTCGCACCGTTTGGTCCGCCGCACCGCAGCGAACGCGCTGGCGAGCGCGCTCTCGGGTAGGGCTCGCATCCGCGCGAAGCAATGACTTTTCCCCACAGTGCCCTTGGCATGGGCCCACCTAGTAGCCACATCGTCCGCCGAGGCTGGCGAGGCGTCGTCGGTTGCTCCAGCAGCAACGGCAGCGGCGCCGCCGACGTTGACCACGAAGGTCCGAGGAGCGATCGGCAGTTCCTCATCCGGTGCACATGCTTCAAAGGCGAGCCCAATTTTCTGGGCTACCCGAGCGAGGGCCGTGGCGGACGAGTGAAGCTGGCCGAAGAGGAGGGCGCCGACCACCTCCTCCACGCTCTGTCGCCCCTGCTCGCGCCCCTCCGTGTGCTCGCCTTCCTTGTGCTCGCCTTCCGTGTGCTCGCCGCGCGGCGTGCAGAGGACCGCGAGCTTGCGCAGCCCCACCGCGGCGGCAAAGCGAGTGTACAAGTCCTTGTCGTCGACTATCTTTGTCAGAAGCAGCTGCGCCGTGCGGGTCACAGCTGATGCCGTGCGCGCCGTGAGATCGACCAGGTGCTCGGCCGCTTGTAATTTGATGACGTCCACCCAGTCGCTCAAGGCTGCCACCAGCGCCGCTGCCACCTCGACGTCGCCGCGCTCCGCGGTCAGTGACAGCGCCTTCATGCCGAGGTAGCGGTCCGTGATCTCGTCGCTGCGCATCAGCCCGAGAGCTTGGCTGCGCACTGTGAGGCTCGGCCGAGGAGCCACCAGTGGCAGGGTCAGCAGAGCTCGCCAGCGCATTCGATGGTACATCCCCTCTGCATGCTCGGAATGCATCGAAGACTGACTGGCGACCGAGCTCGCGTATTGCATGCACAGCGAGGCAGCCTCGGCAGAGGGGGGTGCCACTGCAAGCCGCGCGAGCGTCGCCTCGGCCGCGAGAACGGCCTCCTCACCCGCACTCGTCTCCGTGTGCTCGCGCGCCTCATGTCTCGCGCCCGTGTAGGCGTCCTGCGCGGCTGCCCAGTCGCCTTCGCAAACGTCCGCCGAAGCAGGCTCAGCACGACGCTCCGCACGACGCTCTCCACGTGTCCCCATGGCCGCGAGGGCTTTCCGTGCGGCGCAGCGGACGATTGGCTCTGCATCGGCGGCAGCCACTGCGGCGGCCGCCGCCGCACTCTTCGGTGCCGCCTCACCCATCTGAGCGAGAACGAGCAGCGCCGCGGCCCGAACGTCTGGCGTGGCGTGCGTGGTGGCGAGTGACTCGAACGCCGCGTACGCCCTCAGCGCGGCGGCGGCGTCCGCTGCCGTGCCGTCTCGATGCGCAGCTAGCCGCCTTGCTGCCTCGAGGACGAGGAGGCGCACGAGCTCGGGCGTGCTGCCACGGAGCTCCGTCTGCGGCGCCGCGAGCGTGGCTGCAAGCCTATCAAGCACGGGTTTGGGGTGAGCCATTCCGCCGTACAGCCGGCCAAGAACCTCGGCCGCGAGCAGCCCCACTCCAGGGAAGCCCATGTCGTCTTGCATGCTCCGTAGCACGTCGTCGAGCAGCGGCAGCTCCGCGCCGCGTGCGAAGCGGCCGAGTCCGTGCAGCGCCATCCACCGCGTACCTGGCTGCCAGTGCTCGAGGCGCCCGCGCATCTCGTCAGCAGCTCGCGTCGTACTGAGCGTGCTCCCCGGTTTGGCGTGCTCGTCCCACGATGGCGCGCCCCAAGGCCCCCAGTGGCGCCGGTGCGCGTGGCCATTGACCAGCTGGGCCATCACCTCGACGCCCACCCAGCGGATCGCGATGTCGTGGCTCTCCGTGTGGTTGGCCGCAACAGCCAAGCATGCCGCACCTTCGAGCAAGTGAGTGCTTGCGAGCTGTGCACACAGCGCGATCATGAGCTCTGCGGCGGCCAGCCGGATGCCAAAGAAGCGGTGCGCCATATGCTGTGCGGGCGCACCAACGTACCCGGCCAGCTCCGTTGCGGGCCACTGCGCGCTGTTGGTTGAATGGCCGCGGGCCGCAAGCATGCGCCCGAGGCACATGGCATGTAAGCAGAAGCGCCGCCCGGGCTCAATCAGCGCCGGTAGCACCTCGGGGTCCCAGGCCACACAATGATCGTTGTCGTCCTCTGTGTGGCCTGGGACCCCGATGTCAGACTTCCGGCAGCCATGGTAAGCGTCGAACGTTGCGGAGAGCGCCGATCCTTGTACGGGTGCGTCGGATGCCAACCTGGGAGCCGCAGATGGTTGCTGGTGGCGGGAGCGCTCCCTCCAAGAGAAGCCCGGCGCTCCCGGAAAGCACGCAAAGCCGGATGACTCACAAGCGCCGCACTCATGCTCGGGGTTGCCATTCAGGACTTCGCATGGCTCGACGCAAAAAGGTTCGCAGATGACTTCGGTTTCGGCGCATGCGAGGAGGACGCATGTGAGGAGCACCACGGCTCTGACCGGCATCTTGTTGTTGATTGCTGCCTGCCCTCCGGGGCGGGTTCCAGCAGATTCCCAGTCGTCGCCGATGTGTTCAACCCTGTGAAATCCAAATGAGGCCACATCCAAGGCCGCTCACGGCAGTCTCCCGCTCTGAGGGGAAAAAGGCGCCATGAATTGAGCGCTCGAGTCGACGCTCTTACCGGTAGAAGTATCAGTCTACTATGGCGACTTCTTCTCAAAGAGGTCGCCCTCTGCCTCGCCTGCAGTGGCCGGCCGCATCAGCGCCGAGCGCCTGCCTGCGCGCCCCGCCGCCTGCCTCTCACGCTCCCTGCATCGCGCACCTCCGTATTGCGCGCAGTCTTCCTGCAAAAGTGGCTCCGTGTCCACATGGAGCGTGACCCGATCGTGCTCTTCTCGTGCACTCTTGGCCTCTTTGGTAAGCACTTGCGCGCCGCACGCAGCCGTAGCCGGGCCCGCCTTAGCCGGCCTGCCTTGCTCCGCCAGCCGTGGAGCATCATTGTCCATCGCACTCGCTGCTGACCGCGCTCACTTTGCTTCTCCGTGCGTGCGTCTCTGAAGCCTTCACGGTGCCCTGGATCGTTGGTGACGGCGGTCGCAAGCGCGAGGAGATGGGGACGAATTACGCCTACCGGATCAAGAGTGTCTACCCCAAAGGCTCATAACTCCGACGCCACGCGCGTCCTCTATTGGCGCTGCCGCCTCCACGTATTCGTATAGGGAGTGGGAGCCACAGCAAGCCATCGGAGCCAGCGAGTCTGAAAATTAGCCCAGACTCCGCGGGGCAGAGGCGTCTGTTCTTCGTTCACCTAAAATTGCGCCCATGAGGCTCTTCTCGCGCTCACACGGTAGCATCTCGCCTGTGCTGCACGGCGTGCCGCGTACCGGCCGGTATACGTCCGGCGTCCCGACACGACGCGCCACGCGCGCGTGCTCATCTTCGGCTCGACCTGTCTGTCTCTCTCTCTGCTCGCATCGGGCGCTGCTGGTGCTGCGCGGTGCGGTGCGCCTCGCGCACGTCGCAGCTAGTGGCGATCGCGATCGCGATGATGACGATGGCCATCCCCGTCGCGCCTCGACCTATCGCGGTCGCGGTCGCGGTCGCGGTCGCGGTCGCGTCGGTCACGGTCGCGGTCGCGATCCCCATCCCGGTCGCGATCCCCATCCCGATTGGGGCCGCGGTCGCGATCACGGTGGTGACGGTCCCTGTCACGGTCGCGGCCCCTCTCGCGCTCGTCACGGCGCTCGGCATAGTGCTCGTCACGGCGCTCGCCACGGGATTCGTCACGGTGCTCGTCACGGCGCTCGTCACGGGGTTCGTCACGGTGCTCGCCACGGCGCTCAGCCCCCTCGTGACCTCGCTCAGATCGTGTTTCGTCAAAGACCATCTGGTGCGGCCGTGCTGCCTGCTCGGCTGCCGTCGTCGCACCCTCCGCCGCCGAAGGCGTCGGTGCCCAACTCGGCGCCGAGGGCTTCGGCGCCCAACTCGGCGCCGAGTTGAGCGCTCTTGCCGGCGGTCTGACGCGCCACTGCTTCTCGCGATCCATCACCTCGACCCCCATCGCCCGCAGCGAGTCACGCAGAGCGTCCGCTGTGGGGAAATCGCGCGCTCGCTTGGCGGCGTGCCGTTGATTGAGCAGCTCATCCACCCGTGACACGTCGATCGGCGCAACGTCTCCGGGCTCCCGGGTGTAGTCATGGCCGCTGCCAGCGCCGCCGTTGCCCTTGCCGCTGCCAGCGCCCTTGCCAGCGCCGCCAGCGCCCTTGCCAGCGCCGCTGCCCTTCGCGCCGCCGCCGCCCTCGCCGCCCTCATACCTGTCCTCAGCGGTCGACTGCTTCCGCCTCGCCTTGTTCCACAGGCGCGCGACGGACTGCGAGAGGTCATGAGAAGGTCATGAGAAGGTCATGAGAAGGTCATGAGAAGGTCATCAGAAGGTAATGAGAAGGTCATGAGAAGGTCATGAGAAGGTCATGAGAAGGTCATGAGAAGGTCATGAGAAGGTCATGAGAAGGTC
>Ga0209550_10006926_pt1 | contig 10518 bp, 9 predicted proteins | sample LauGreSuBDMM15SN_2_FD_187567 | JGI IMG/M metagenome (GOLD analysis project Ga0209550, IMG submission 187567) | Freshwater lake microbial communities from Lake Michigan, USA - Su13.BD.MM15.SN (SPAdes) (version 5) | ecosystem: Environmental > Aquatic > Freshwater > Lake | place: Lake Michigan, USA... | reverse complement strand
GGGCAGCAAGGGTGCTGCCGCCGGTCTTGGCCAACTGATCACGCAGAGCCTTGAAGTCTTCAGGCAGGGCGAACGGCCTGCGGGATCGAGGGGGGTATCTGACGCCGCAAGCGCCTTTTCCTTCATCTGCAAAAGAAGATCCGGCAGCGAGCGCGACATCAAGTGTCAATTGCCCACGCTGTAGAGAATCTTTCACGGCATTGAGAATTGAGAGAGGTGGAGGTGCCCCGCATCGACTGGGCGCTGGCTTAGGTGGAGCCATTGTTTTTCGTACTATCGACCTTACGTCAGGTCGAAATCCGCTGTTGGGTAATTCCAAGTTCCGCGCCTTTTACGTTCAGATTCTGAAACGCAATCGCAGCATCACAGCTCGTACCAACCCTATATAGCGCCATTCTGGAACTCCTTCTTCGAGTGGACCGGTTCCATTATTGTAACGGGGCATTTTGTCCATCGTCAGACCAGAGGTACTGGAAGACGATAACTACGATTTTGGAAAAGATTGTCAGTAGTTTGACGGATTAGTAATCTAAAAATCTCGCCCAAGGCGTTTAATGGCGGAACACCCGTACGCCGGTGAAGACCATAGCAATGCCCGCCGCATCGGCAGCGGCAATGACTTCGTCATCGCGGATCGATCCGCCTGGCTGGATCACCGCCGTCGCCCCGGCCTCGATGGCTTGGATCAGGCCATCCGCAAAAGGGAAGAAGGCATCGGACGCGCAGGCTGAGTTATAAGCCAAAGACTGGGGCAAGCCCGCCATCTCTGCGGCTTCGCCGGCACGTAAGGCGGCAATTCGAGCGGAATCTTTGCGATTCATCTGGCCCGCACCGATCCCTGCGGTATGGCCATCCTTGGCAAAGATCACGGCATTGGACTTGACGTGCTTGGCCACTGTGAAGGCAAAGACCATATCCTTGATTTCTTGCTCGGTCGGTGCGCGCCTGGTCACCACGGTCAGGTCGGCGGCCGTCAGGCGCGCATCATCGCGGCTTTGGACCAAGAAACCACCCGCAACCGACTTGAATACATCGCCCTTAGCCTTCGGGTCAGGCAGGCCGCCGGTGACCAGCAGGCGAAGGTTCTTTTTGGAGGCGAAAAGGGCGATGGCATCGTCATCAGCTTCAGGGGCGATTACCACCTCGGTAAAGATCTTGACGATCTCTTCCGCCGCTGCCAAATCGAGCCGACGATTGACCGCAACAATACCACCAAAGGCCGAAACTGGATCACATTGAAGGGCCTTCAGATAGGCGGTCTTCAGATCTCCAGCGACTGCCACGCCGCACGGATTGGCATGTTTGATAATCGCGACAGCGGCCCCGTCAGCAGGGTCAAATTCGGCGACCAGTTCAAAGGCCGCGTCCGTGTCATTGAGATTGTTATAGCTGAGCTCCTTACCTTGCAACTGTTTGGCGGTCGCCACGCCGATACGCGGGTTCGAGAGGGTGTAGAAGGCCGCCGACTGGTGCGGGTTCTCGCCATAGCGCGTGGTCTGGGCCAAGGTTCCAGAAATCACCTTACGCTCAGGGCTCATCTGTCCCAATTGCTCGGCGAACCAGCTTGAAATGGCGGCATCATAGGCCGCCGTGCGGGCATAGGCGCGAGCGGCCAAGGTCTTGCGCAGGTCCATGCCCGTACTGCCATCCGCCTGCAGGGCGGCAATGACTTCAGCCATATCCTGCGGCGCGGTACAGACACAGACATAGCCGTGATTCTTAGCCGCGGACCGGATCATCGCCGGACCCCCAATATCGATATTCTCGATACAGGTGGCAAAATCGCCGCCCTCTACAACTGTGGCCTCAAAGGGGTAAAGATTAACATAGAGCAGGTCGATGCCGCCGATGCCGTGGTCCGCCATGGCCTTGGCATGATCAGGTGCATCGCGAACACCTAGCAGTCCGCCATGGACGACGGGGTGGAGGGTCTTGACCCGGCCATCCATCATTTCGTTAAAACCGGTCAGCTCGGAAACATCCTTGACCGGCAAACCGGCCGCCGCGATGGCTGCACGTGTTCCGCCCGTCGAGACCAGTTCAACCCCAAGGGTCGACAGGGCCGTCGCCGCCTCGATCAATCCAGTCTTGTCCGACACGGACAGGAGGGCACGGCTAATCTTGGCGCGGTCGGGTGCGGCGGGATAGGCAGGAGCGGACATGACGAGGGCCTTCGGTCAGGGGCGGACACTGCGCGCCTGCTAGCACGGACGGGCCCCACAATGAACCCTAAGACTATGGCTATCGCGTATCTGGCTGGAACCCTGGCTCCAGTCCCATCAGACCCTCAATAACCGCCTGCTCATTGCGCGATTGGGCCGCCGCCATCAGTCCGTCAAAGGCCTCTTGCAGGTCACACCATTGGGCAGGGTCTGTGCGGGCCGCCATCACCCCATCTGCAAGGGTCTGTCGAACATCTTCGGCGGCGTAGAACACCTCCTCAAAGAGTTTTTCGCCGGGGCGCAGACCCGTATGGGTTAAGATAATATCCTTATCGGGGCGCAGGCCATGCAGTTGGATCATGCGCCGGGCCAGATCTTCAATCCGAACAGGCTCTCCCATATCCAGTACATAAACCGCCGCCGAACCGGGCTCTTGCGGCAAGGCGGCTGCCTGCAGCACAAGACCGGCAGCCTCCTGAACGGTCATGAAATAGCGGACCATGTCGGGGTGGGTCAGGGTCACCGGTCCACCGGCCGCGATCTGGCGTTCAAAGAGGGGAACCACCGAGCCCGCAGACCCCAAAACATTGCCAAACCGCACAATGGCGGCCTTGGCTTTGCCGCCGACCATCAGGGCCTGAATAGCCCGTTCCGCCGCCCGCTTGGTCGCACCCATAACATTGGTGGGATTGACGGCCTTGTCGGTGGAAATGAACACAAAGGCTTCGGAAAGGTCCCGCGCCAGCCGCGCCACCTGCACCGCACCGCCCAAATTGGTCATTACGGCTTCGGAAGGGTTGGCCTCCATCAGCGGGACATGTTTGAGGGCGGCGGCATGGACAACCACCTGCGGCTGTTCGCGGGCGAACAGTTCGGTCAAGCGGCTCTGATCGCGCACGTCACCAAGCTCGACACTCCACGGCACCTCGATGCCCAATTCGGTGAGTTCGCGATCGATGGCGTAGAGATTATATTCCGAGGCATCAAACAGAATGACCCGCTCTGGGCCATAGTTGAGAATTTGCCGGGTCAGTTCAGACCCAATCGTCCCACCCGCACCCGTCACCAGGACCCGCTTGCCCGCTACCAGATTCAGGGCCCGAATGGGATCGAGCACACGGGGCGGACGGCCAAGAAGGTCTGCGGCCTGAACGGGGGCAAGCGCGGCTGCTCCGCCGACCAGCGATCGTGCCCGGGCTACCCGAACCCCCGCCTCACCGGCGGCCGCCACGACCTGTTCCAGCAAGGCCCGGTTGGGCCTTGGATCGACAACGACGACCTGAGGTAACTGGACATCGCGCTCAGACAGGCCGCGCAGAATCAAGGTCAGTCGGCTCAACGACCCCAAAACGGGGCGACCATAAATGGTGCGACCCGCACCTCGGTTATCGGGGGTGACAAGGCCCGCAATACGCATTGGCAGCGCAGCGCGGCGGTTCTCGCGCAAAAAATCTGCAGCGTCCTGTTCAGTGCCAACCAGCACCATAGCCGGGGCCGTGCGGTCTTCCAGCGAGAGGGCTGCGCGCACGTCTCCGCTCGCCAAGCCACTGGCGAGAACCCGTCCAAAGCTCATAAGAAGGACGGCCGTACCGATCACCAGAACCGGAGCGGAACGGGGAAAATCTACCAGTCTATTGGCCAAAAACAGCAGGGGTAGAACCAAGACACTGGTCGCAGCGGCGGCCCGGGCAATGCGCCAAATGTCATTCAGCGCCGTGAACCGCCAAACACCGCGATGGAGTTTGAAAAAGGGGAAGACAAAGGCGGCAACCAAGGCGAAGGCCAGCGTCGACTCCCAGATCATGGCATAGGGCGTGGCCTTAGTCTCAAACCTATAGCGGCCTAAAAGTACCACCGCCATCGCTGCCGCCGCCATCAGCAGATCATGGATATAGATCAGCAGAGCGATCTGACGGACAGACCAAAGGGGGATCTTTTGAAAAGGATCTGGCCGAGGCTCACTCATGTTGAGGGCTCCGCTGCCGCCAATTTCCAGCGAATGCGAGTGCGGCCCTGGCGCGTCAGTGGACTGTGGAGAACAACCTTCATACAGCGCCTCGGCCGTCCGTCCAGAAAGTGAAAACTCGGCTCGATGGTCACACTGGCCGCATCATTTCGCAACCACCAGCCATTGTTGGACGGGCCCATCAACAGCACACTGCGCCGATCGCGGGCCAAGGTGGCGCGAACCTGGGGGTGAAGGTGAAAATAGACCCCCACCTCAACCTGCCGCGATGGGGATCCACGCGGCGCCAAAGGAAAGACGTCCTCGCCGCGCATCTCATCGAGACGCGTATCGAGGAATAGCCGACGCTCATGCAAAAGGCCAAAACTATGGACCCAGCCGTCGTGCACCGCCTCAAGCCAGACCCCGGCATCGGTTTCGCTGCGGGTACAATCCACCGTCAAGGCGGCTCCATCGAGCTGCACACCCAACCGATTGGCCGCCGCGCCCCTTAAGGGCCAGCCCGCAGACCCTTCGCCCAGACAGGCGGTCGAGCCGCCGTCACTCAAGCGCCAAGCTTGGCCCTGCGGCAAGCGCGGGCTCCAGCCGCTATTCGTAATGAGACGTTCGCGGCCGGTGAGGACCTCAATGGCCAAGGGCTGAGCCGTGGAGGTTTGGCTCATGGCATCGCGCGCGGGTGCCCCCACATCCATCATCACCGTTAAGGTTCGGCCGGCCATACGCTGGTAGCCAGAGTGCAGCGCCTGCTGCGGCTCGCGCGCCTTTGGATCACGGTCCTCATGGGCCCGAGCCGCTGCCACATAGTCAGGATGACTTTCTTCGCCGCCCTGAAAACAGGCCAGCCGACCGTCCGGCAAAGTGAAGAACCGAACCGCCGCCGTGAGCCGATCAATGGCTCTGGATACTTCGACCGGTGCCGCCAATCCGCGCTGCGACAGCGCATCATCAAGGGTCAGCAGGTCGTAGAGCAGTTCTAGAGTGGCTTCGGGCGAGCGGGTAATGTGGCCCCCATCACTCAAGACGTGCTTGGGCAGAAGGCCAGTAAGGATCGACAGGCCCTTGGCCATCAATCGCTCACCGACCGGGCCGCTGAGGGCGGTTCCCGCGATGGCCGCTGCGGCCGCGCGCTCTGCCGCTCTGGGGTCGCTTTGGGACAGGCAAAGAAGGTGGCGGGCTTGGCGCGCTACGCTGTTGCAAAGGGCCAGGGTCTCAAGTTCTGAGGCCACACCGGCAAGATACCTGAGGTGACAGGCGAGGTTAAAAACGCGCCGGTCAAGAACGTCACCACCCCATGAGAAGCTGTTCCAAAGACCATAGGCACGTCGCCAGTCCAGGCAGAGCTGCAAGCCATAGTCCAGCCCAACCGGGCGCTCTTCCATCAGGGCATTAAGCCAAGAAAAGCGATGTAGCTCGACGGCAAAGGATCGGCTTGGGCAGGGCTTATCCCAAGGATCACCGCCAGCTCCTACCGCAAGGGTTTCTCCAGCCAGAACAAACCGACCCTCAAGCAAAGCCGCCGCCATTGCGCTGCGCGGCGGTCGCAGATCGCGCGGTGCGGCCGCGACGCCCTGAACCTTGGGTCCACCAAGACCCCAAAGATGGAACGGGGTGCCGTACCAGTCAGAACCGACCAGATCGGTTGCCGTCTGCGCCACCATCTGGAGCACAATCTTGACAGGCCGCGGCTTGGCGGTCTTGGGGCGACTTATGGGCAAGAGGGCCACGGCCGGGCCGGTCTCAGACGCCCCTTAGGGCGCGAATATTGTCGGCATAGGCCGAAGGCCCGCCACGGAAGACGGCAGAACCGGCAACAAGGGCCGTCGCCCCAGCCGCGATGCAAAGGGGAGCCGTTTGCGGTGTCACGCCACCATCAACCTCGAGGGGAATGTCTCGGCCCGTCGCATCGATCATGGCTCGCAGGCGCTCAATCTTCTTCAGTTGCGAGGTCATGAAGCTCTGTCCGCCAAAGCCCGGATTGATCGACATGACCAAAATCAAATCAACTTCATCCATCATCCACTCAATGGTTTCAGGTGGGGTCGAAGGATTGAAGACAACGCCCGCCTTCGCGCCCAACTGACGAATACGCTTGAGCGTGCGATTCAGGTGCGGCCCCGATTCAGGATGGACACTAATGATATCGGCCCCCGCCTCGCGGAAGGCTTCGAGATAGGGGTCCGCTGGTGCGATCATCAGATGGACATCGAACGGGATTTTGACATGAGGACGCAAGGCTTTGACAATATCGGGACCCAGCGTGATGTTCGGAACAAAATGGCCGTCCATGACGTCAATATGCAGCCAATCGGCGCCTGCGGCCTCGATGGCGCGCGCCTCTTCGCCAAGCTTGGCAAAATCAGAGGCCAGCAGAGACGGAGCGATGATGGGGCGGATCTGTGTCATGGATAGGACTTAGCCCCGCTGGCCTTGTCCGCGCAAGCAAACAAGGGTTAAAACCAGTCCATTAGGTGGCCATCAACGTGCCTACCTCCAATCCTAGGGCAAGGTGAGACCATGATCGAAGCGGTGATTTGGGACTTCGGCGGTGTTTTTACAACCTCGCCCTTCGAGGCCTTTAATCGATATGAGACCCAGCGCCGCCTGCCGCTGGACTTTATTCGCACCGTCAATTCGACCAATCCCGACACCAATGCTTGGGCCCTGTTCGAAAGGTCCGAAATCAACAGCGCCGCCTTTGATGTGATGTTCGCTAAGGAAGCTGAGGCCCTCGGTCAAACGGTTCGGGGAGCCGATGTTCTGCCGCTGCTGTCCGGCGAAGTCCGCCCAGCCGTGGTCAAGGCCCTGCTGCTCTGCAAGGCTCACTTCAAGGTTGGCTGCATCACCAACAATGTTTCGGCGGGCGAAGGGGCGGGGATGGCCTCAACCGCCGAAAAGGCCCGCACCGTCGCGGGCATCATGACCCAGTTCGATGCGGTGATTGAAAGTTCCAAAGCAGGCGTGCGTAAGCCTGATCCCCGCATCTATCAGATGATGTGCGCACAGTTGGACGTGGCCCCATCGGCCTGCGTCTATCTAGACGACCTCGGGGTCAACTGTAAGCCTGCCGCCGCCTTGGGCATGAAGGCGATCAAGGTCTCGAATGAAGGCCAACTTCTGCGGGACCTTTCCGCCATCGTCGGCCTGACCTTTGAGGGTGCGGCGGCTTGACCAAGCCCATCAAAATTGGAGCTGCCGCCGCGATTGGTCAACTGACCGGCTGGCAAGAGGTTCAAGGCCGCGATGCCATATCCAAGACCTTCCGGTTCAAGGATTTTAACGCCGCCTTTGGCTTTATGACCCGCGTGGCGCTGGAGGCCGAGAAACGCGACCATCACCCCGAATGGTTCAATGTCTATAACCGTGTCGAGGTCGTCCTCACCACCCACGACGCCGATGGGGTCAGCGCGCGAGATGTGAGCTTAGCACAATTTATGGACGATTTAGCCGGCTAGTTGATAATGATGGTGCCCAAGAGCAGTTTGGCACCCTTCTGACCAACGATCCGATCGGTTTCCTTTTGCAGCATCTGGGCAAGATAGTCTGCATTCGGAATGGTCCCCGTGGGCAAGCCGACCATGTAGCCCTGAACAATCTGGCCAAAGGCCGCTTGAAGCCTCGGGATAGAGGCATCTGTCCGCTTTAAAAGGTTGGGGTCTGTCACAAAGACACCGACCTCTAAGGTCACGACGGTCCGCGCGCCCGAACTGCGCAAAATATTGACGTTGAGGGCCCTCATACGAACATAGGGCGTGCTGCTGCTGTTCTTTGCCGCGCCACCATTGCCGCCACCACTGGCCTGAGCCGGACCAGCGGATATCATCGGCAAGGTTAAAAGCGCGATGAGAAAGAAAAGCTGTACGCGGCGATTGAACATGGTCCAGTCCTTAGGGCGGGTCGTTCTGGTTATTTACAACCTTCTTACATTCGCCCCTAGCGCTTTTGGGGGCATGACCAAAGGTCACAGGGGATGGCGTGGGTCTTGACCTTGGGCTCTATCGACACGAAATCACTTCCGTTAGACCCGGAAGGACAGACGATGAGTGGAGACAAGACCCTAGCGACCGGCCTAAAGCGTGGACTTTTTCGCCGTTGTCCCAACTGCGGCAATGGCAACCTGTTTCAAGGCTATCTCAAGGTGCGCAGCGAATGCGATTCTTGCGGGCATGATAATGGCCAATATCCGGCAGACGATGCGCCGCCCTATTTCACAATCCTGCTGGTCGGCCACCTGATCATAGCGCCGATGCTGTTCTTCCCGTTCATCTGGCAGTGGCCGGTCGGGCAGGTGCTCGCCCTAACCATGCCGACAGTCATTATTCTGACCCTTGGCCTATTGCCCCTAGTTAAGGGCGCAGTGGTCGGCGTGCAGTGGGCAATTGCCAAACAGGGCTAACCCCCCAAAGCAAAACAGCCCCTCAGGGGCTGTTAAACTCAGATCCAAAAGGTCGCCAGACCCTATTCTTCGCGCATACGCTTCTTGCGGAAGGAGGGGTTGAGCACTTCTTTGCGTAGACGGATGGACTTGGGCGTCACCTCGACCAGCTCGTCCTCTTCAATATAGGCGATGGCTTGTTCGAGGGTCATCCGGCGCGGCGGGGTCAGGCGGATTGCCTCATCCTTGCCAGACGCGCGGACGTTGGTCAGTTGCTTGGCCTTCAGTGGATTGACGTCCAGATCGTCAGAGCGGCTATTTTCGCCGATGATCATGCCCTGATAGGTCTTTTCGCCGCCGCCAACGAACATGATGCCGCGGGCTTCAAGGTTCCATAGCGCATAGGTAGCGGTTTCGCCTTCTGAATTGGAGATCAGCACGCCGTTACGACGACCTTCGATGGCCCCCTTGTGTGGCTCATAGTGCGAGAAGACGCGGTTCAGTACGCCAGAGCCGCGCGTATCGGTCAGGAACTCGCCCTGATAGCCGATCAGCGAACGCGATGGGGCCATCAGGGCAATACGGGTCTTGCCAGCACCTGAGGGGCGCATATCGGTCATTTCGGCCTTACGGGCCGAGAGCTTCTCGATCACGATTCCGGAATATTCTTCGTCTACATCAATGAAGACCTCTTCGATGGGCTCAAGACGCTTACCGGTCTCTTCATCCTTGCGATAGACCACGCGCGGACGGGAAATAGAAACTTCGAACCCTTCACGGCGCATATTTTCGATCAAGACGCCCAGTTGCAGTTCACCGCGGCCCGCCACTTCATAGGCGTCCTTATCCGAGGTTTCCGCGACCTTGATGGCCACGTTGGATTCGGCTTCGCGCAGCAGACGATCACGAATGACCCGGCTTTGCACCTTGTCGCCTTCACGACCAGCCAGCGGGCTATTGTTGACGGACACAGTGATGGAGATGGTAGGCGGATCGATAGGCTGGGCGGGCAGAGCTTCCATGAGGCTGAAATCGCAGATGGTGTCGGCGACGGTGGCCTTGGACAGACCAGCAATGGCGACAATATCACCGGCTTCGGCCTCTTCAATCGGTTGGCGCTTCAGACCCCGGAAGGCGAGGATCTTGGTCACGCGGCCGCGCTCAATTTCGGTACCGTCGCGCGCCAAAGCCTTGATCGCCATACCGGGCTTAATCCGCCCCGCTTCAACGCGGCCGGTCAGAAGGCGGCCCAAGAACGGATCATTTTCGACCAGAACCGCAAGCATCTGGCCGGGCTCTTCCGAGCGCTCAGCCGCCTTAGGGCTTGGTACATGCTCAACGATCTTATCATAGAGCGCCGCGAGGCTATCGCGCGGATGGGTCATGTCATTGACCGCCCAGCCCTCTTTGCCCGAGGCATAGAGATGCGGGAAGTCCAACTGCTCGTCGGTCGCGCCGAGGGCCGCGAACAGGTCGAACGTGTCATTCAAAACCCGGTCAGGGTCAGCGTGCGGGCGGTCAACCTTGTTCAGAACCAGAATAGGGCGAAGGCCGAGCTTCAGCGCCTTGCCGAGCACGAACTTGGTCTGAGGCATAACGCCCTCTTCGGCATCCACCAGCAGCAGGCAGCCATCCACCATACCAAGGATACGCTCCACCTCGCCGCCGAAGTCCGCGTGGCCCGGGGTGTCGATGATGTTGATGCGGGTCTCGCCAGCAGCGCCATTCCACAGAACACTGGTGCACTTGGCCAGAATGGTAATGCCCCGCTCACGCTCCTGATCGTTGGAGTCCATCGCCCGCTCAACGGTTGCTTCGTTGGCTCGGAACACCCCCGATTGCGCCAGAAGCTGGTCGACCAGCGTAGTTTTGCCGTGGTCAACGTGGGCGATGATGGCGATGTTACGCATAGGTTGGGTGGTCGTGGACATGGTTTGGGAACCGATTTTGTGCGGGTGCGAAAGGAAACAGGCGCGCGGCTTGTACGCGACTGTGAGCAACAAAGCCACCCCGACCGG